>Ga0316198_10001745_pt1 | contig 12972 bp, 11 predicted proteins | sample OudBieAanoxic_MG_FD_204935 | JGI IMG/M metagenome (GOLD analysis project Ga0316198, IMG submission 204935) | Coastal sediment microbial communities from Oude Bieten Haven, Netherlands - site A anoxic | ecosystem: Environmental > Aquatic > Marine > Coastal > Sediment | place: Netherlands... | reverse complement strand
TCCTGATGATGCCGCTGCTGTGTATCTATTCCGACCTGTTCGGCATTCTCGGCGGCCTGTTCGTGTCGGTGACGACTTTCGATATCGGCGTTGTTGAATACCTGCACCGTACCCGCGAGGCGGTGGAAATCAGGCATTTCGTGGTTGGCATCATTAACGCCGCCGTGTACGGGGTACTGGTGGCGATTGCCGGCTGTTACCAGGGCATCAAGTGCGGCCGAAGTTCCTCGGCGGTGGGTGCCGCGACGACCTCGGCGGTGGTCAGCGGTATCCTGCTGATTGTGATTGCAACGGCATTTCTGACAGTGATATTCAATGTACTCGGTGTGTGACAGGGAGAACTTTGATGTCGTCTACAACTGAGGCGCAGCAATTGAAGAGTGAAGCCACGCCCGGGCCGCATATCGAGGTTGAAGACCTGACCATGGCCTATGGAAGTTTTGTGGTCCAGCAGGACCTGACCTTTACCATACGGCGTGGCGACATCTTCATCATCATGGGCGACAGCGGCTGTGGCAAGAGCACCCTGCTGCGCCACATGGTCGGCCTCATGCGACCGGCAAAGGGACAGGTCTTGTACGAAGGCAGGGATTTCTGGTCAGCCGATCCTGTCGAACGCAAGGGTTTCATGCGCAACTTCGGCATGTCCTACCAGGGCAGCGCACTGTGGAGTTCCATGACACTGGCTGAAAATATCGCTCTCCCCCTGCAGGAATACACCGACCTGAATGCGGCGGACATGCGCGAAATCGCACGACTCAAACTGGCTCTGGTCGGTCTGGCCGGGTTCGAGGATTACTACCCGTCGGAGATCAGTGGCGGCATGATGAAACGCGCGGGGCTTGCGCGGGCCATGGCACTTGACCCCAACATACTCTACTTCGACGAACCGTCGGCCGGCCTGGATCCGATCAGTTCCAGTCTGCTCGACGATCTGATCCTGCAGCTACGCGACAGCCTTGGTGCCACCATAGTAATCGTCACCCATGAACTGGCAAGCATCTTCGCTATCGGTAACAATTCCGTATTCCTCGACGCCGAAAAAAAAACCATGACGGCAACAGGCAACCCCAGACAACTGCGGGACGAATCAAGCGACCCGAAAATCCATCGCTTTCTCACGCGAGGTAAAACATGAGCCAGAAGGCCAGTGCCACTGCGATCGGCGCCTTTGTACTCGGGGCGATCGCCCTGATCATCACCGGGCTGCTCACATTCGGGTCCGGGAAGTTCCTGAAAGACGTCGAAAACTATGTACTGGTCTTTCGCGGCAACGCCAAGGGTCTGAACATCGGTGCACCGGTCAGTTTCCGCGGTGTAAAATTCGGATCAGTCAGTGATATCCAGCTGATCTGGGACGCGTCAACCGATCAAGCATTCGTGGAAGTCCTGGTGGAGATCGACGGCGACGCCTTCCGCGAGGTTCAAAGCCAGCCGGGCGTGGACCTGGCGGAAGACAGGAAAGTCTTAACCCACCTCATTGACGACCTCGGTCTGCGCGCCAAACTGGCGCCGCTCAGCCTGGTCACCGGCCAGCTCTATATCGAATTCGACTTTTTCCCCGATACAAAAGCCAGGCTGTATGGATTCAATACCGAATACGACGAGTTTCCAACCCTGCCCTCCACCATCGAGGAACTGGAGAACGTACTCCGAACCGCTGTTGACAGCCTGAAGGACCTGCCGTTCCGGGAAATCCTCGACAAGCTGGCGTCAGCCATTGAGGGCATCAACAACGCCCTCGATAACGAGGCCATTAAAGACACACCTGAAGTATTGCACCGGGCGCTGCTCAATCTGCGTGACCTGACCGGCAAACTGAACCAACAGGTGACACCGTTGACCGAAAGCCTGACGCAGACGTCGGACCAGGCCAACGCTGCATTCGCCGATATGCGTCAGATTATGCGCGATGAACGCGGTGACATTGTGCGCCTGGCGGAGAGCGTGGAAAGCGCCGCCGGGCAGGCGCGCGAGGTCCTCAAGCAGACCGGGACAGTTGTATCAGCGGTGGATGCCGTCGCCATAGACCGCCTGGTCCAGGAACTGTCCAGAGCGGCGGTATCCATCCGGGTATTCGCCGATTACCTGGACCGGCACCCCGAAGCCTTGATCCGCGGCAAGAGGCAGTGACAGCGGTTTCAAACCGCCGCTCTTAATGGCCTTGACTCTACGGCTTGGGCAGTTTACTGAACATCTCGCTGACGGCATATTCGAGACGTTTCCTGCTGTCCTCGCTGCTGCGCTGCGCCTGCACATTGGCGGTGGCAACGCCGGCCCAGAGCGCTTTGCCGTTGATCGGGCTGATGAATATCACCGCCAGGGCACCCTTGGGGTTGTTCTGCAGCACTTCCATCTCCCGCTTTGGATCTTGCTTCAGTTCCAGTGCCGCCATGTCCACACCGGCGATATAGGCGACCAGCATGTCCGGACCCAGTTCGACTTGCGAAACACCGCGCTTGCGCAGTTCACGATCGATCAGAAACTGTATCTCCGCATCGGCATCGAATGACCGCGGTTCCCACTGCCCCTGCGGGTCATTGAGTATCTGCGCCGTGGCGACCCAGGCGTAGCTTTTTAACTCGTTGACTCTGGCTCCGGGGGCGGCCTGCGCCTCGACAGTGATATCGCTGGTAAGCGCCGTGGAGGCGCAGCCGCTGATCAGGAGCGCTGTAAATACTGCAACCATGATAGAACGGCATTTGATCATAATGACATCTCCCTTTGTTTCATATCAGTTGTTATACAGAAACTTCATTCTTCGTCATCCGACAGCGTTAATACTCTTTTCCACCTGCTGTCCTTTTTTTCGTCTGGCTTCCCCGCCGCTTTTTCCTCCCACGATTTTATCAGGTCCTTCTCATAATTCGCACAGACGGATGTATCACCGTCGCCGTGATCCAGCTTGTCCTGCGCATAGTCAGCCGCAACCATACCGGCGAATACATAGGGGGCAAAGATCAATGTACCAAAGGTCAGGGCGGCGGACTTGACCGGGATCGCCTCAATCGACGGGTCGTTCAACGCCCCCCTGATCTTGACAGGTTCGGCTTTGACAATGAGACGGCTCTTCTTTTTGGGTATGAAGGTGTAATCGATCTTCTCCCTGCCCAGATCAACCGTGCCTTCACCTGCAATGGTAATGCGATCGGTATCCATAAAGAAGGCATTGGTGGTCACCAGGCCCTGCTCGATACTGTAATCCGCGATGGCACAGTTGACGTCATCGTAGCGCTTTTTCGCCTGGTCTGAAGCCCAGCCGACAATATCCACGAACAGCAGGTGTATTTTCGACTGGCTGATCTTTCCATTCTTCATGGTTACATAGAACTTACCCTGCGTATTGGCTGCCATTTCGTGCTGGCTTTTACCCGAACTGGCGAGTGATATATCGACATCGAGCTCGGCATTCTTCGATTTGAACTGCGCCTTGGACTTCACCTCTTCCATATTTAAGCCGCGCCAGGGATCCAGTTTCTCACCCGATAGGCTGAAACTGAATTTCGGTGTATCCCCGGTATCGAACTGCAGGTCCAGATCGGCCTGCCCTTTCGGGTAGACGAGGGTCGCGGGCGTCACCGACAGATGCCCGGACTTCAATACGGCCCGCATATTCGCGGACAGAGCTTCCGAATTGGCGCGATCGAAGGACAGGATATCAATGCGCAGATCCACGTCCGCTTTTTTCAGCCAGTCCAGATCCATCGGCTCGCGGGAAAACATCGGCTGCGTTGCTTTCTTGTTCTTTTTCTGTTCACGTTCCCTGGCCAGTTGTTCCCGCTTCTTCTCAGCCGGGTCCGGCAAGAAGAAATTCTCTGCCGTGATTTTTCCCTTGATCTGCGGCGGACTCGACTGGAAATCCGTATTGAGCAGCAGATCGATCTTCTCCTCACCCGAAGTCAGGTGTGCCTTTAACAGACTGCCGCCATCACCCCCTGTAAGCCGGGCATCCATCTCGACAAACCCGTGTCCCGGCCATTCCAGACCAAACAGCGCCCACCATAGATTCGCATCCCTGGCCTTCACGTGGCCGTTGAGCTGGAATGTTTGAGGCTTGCTGAAGTCGTCAAAGCGGCCATCGAGCTTCAGGCTCAGCAGATCCGGTTTGTTGCTCTCAAGACGAAGCGTATCGATTCCCAGCGCGCCTTTGCTGTCCGAGATAAGCATATTGCCGGTCAATGCGCCCAGTTCGGGCAGATCCTGATTGTCCGCCAATCGGGCGAAGTCGCGCCCGTCCATATTCAGCACTGTCTCTATACGCACCTTGCCGGGCGTATACAGATCACCGATAGAGCCGCTGGAAGTCAGTGCCGGCCTGCCCCGCTCACCGACCACCAGGCGCACGGACTCGACGCCCAGTGTCTTGTCCTTGTCAATGATTGTGGCGTTCGCAACAACGGGACCCAGATTCGGCATCTCGAAACCGAATGCCTGTGCCAGCGCCCGGCTGCTCGATGAATGCACCTTGAGTTCCAGATCCGTATCCTCAAGGCGCCATTTTTTCTCGGCGCTGATATAACCCACACGACCGCTTGCCTGCACCCGCAGGACATCCTCGTCGCCGACGTTCAGCTTGAGTTCGTCGATAAGCAGTTTGGTATCGGTACCTGTGAGTATCGTACTCATGTCCAGCCGACCGATAGGCGGTATCGTCCTGTCCAGTTTGAAAAGTTTATTGAGCTTGCTGACGTCGTCCGTCCTGGCCCTGTGATCGATCCGGATACCCTCCATACTGAATGCCGGCAGGAAGGTAACGCTGTCCGCCGAACCCTTTTCCCAAATATCCAGGGGCTCTCCCGGCGGTGTCACCAGCTTGTAGTCATCGATACGGTGCTGACCGTCCACGGTGTGCAAGCGTCCCTGTGACTGGTAGGCGAGCGGCGGAAAATCCTGTTCAGTCCAGGCACTCAGGAAGCCGGTATCACGCCCGCTCATGCTCACCGCGAGATCCATCGATGCAATAGGATCGGGTTGATCCCAATCACCGAAGTGAATGCGACCCTCGGCACCGATCAGTGTCTTGCGCTTGTCACCGGCCGACAGCCTGATCTGATTCAGCTCAAGTGCCCGGGTATCGCCCTCGATGCGGTAGCCCAGATCCAGCGGGCCGGACAGGGGCAGTTCCATGCCGGCACGCTCGGCCATGAGCGAGCTTTGTGTCGCCTTCATGCTGACGTCCAGGTCATAACCCGTGTTGGGCTCATCACTGAGGGGGAACTGCGCGATGCGGCCACCCAGGTCCACCTCGATACCCTTATCATCGCGTGTCCGGATAACGATATTCTCCAGCGCCGGGGCACCGCGCGTGGAACCAATATCAGCCGTACCGGTGATGGCACCGAACTCGGGGATGTCATCGAAGATCAGGATACGCGCTGCACGGGTGGTGGGCGCATTGAATGCGAGCTTGAGGTCGAGGTTTTCCACTTCAGGTGCCTGCAGCAGCTGCGTCAGATCGAGCTTACCGGTGAGCGACAGATCGAGTTTATCCGCGCTTCTGGCCTTGAAACTGAATTCCTGCAGTGTGAGTCGTGACTGATCACCGCCAATCCGCGCAGTGAGTGCAACCGTATCCAGTGCGCCCAGGGTGTCCGGTAAAACCGGTGTCAACCAGGCGGCGTCGCTGAGCCGGCCGCTCAACGCAAGTTCGGCACCTTCCAGTTTGACGGCGTTGGCAATGCGGCCGTCCAGCTTCAGGCTGGACGGCCCGGGACCAGACCAGTTGGCCGACAGATCCTCAACCGCTAGCTGCGCAAAAGGCCCCTTGAGCTGACCACTGGCGCTCAGCCCACCCGGGATACTGATCTGTCCGTTCACAGCGGGGATTTTGTTCAGGTCCGTGATATGACTTTGCAACCTCGCCTCGACGACAGCCTCAGCTTGACTGAAGTCGACCTGGCCCACGGCAGAAACGTCTAACAGGGAACCTTTCACGGCAAGCGAAAAGGGCAGCTGCTTCCGCGCCAGCGCCTGATGAATATCCGGCAACGTCGCGTCTATGAAAAATCGTTCTCCCGCCACGTCAACCTGGGCGGAGAGTCGCGGTAACTGCTTATCCGGATCCCGGCGCAGCGAAAGCTCATTGACCCGGGTGGCAGGCAGCTGATGCTCGTCGCTCTGGTGGAAAATCGACAGTTCCGCAATCTGCAGCTGGTGTAACACCGGTCGCAGCCTCAGTGCAGAAAGGTCCAGCTGAACCGGCCTATCTACAGCGGGGGCCTCTGCCACGGCACTTTTCAGCACATGGACACGGGTGTCGCCGAGCAGCAGGTGTGGGATATCCACGCGGCCTGTCAACAGGTCCGGCAGGCTGACCTTCAGTCGCAGCGAACTGGTCTCGACCCGGTAACGGCCATCGACATCATCGACAGCCAGCTCGCTGATACTGAGTTCCGGCGTCCAGGTCCGCGAAAGACTGGCGCCGTCCTGGTAGCTGATGCGCGTATCAGACGCCGTTTCCAGGCGTTTGACAAGCAGCGGGACCAGTGTCGAATCTTCAATCAACAGCCAGCCACCGGTTGCACCCAGCAGTACAGCTGCGAGCGTTATCAGCAGGGCAACGAAGACTCGTTTGACTGTTGTCATGCGCCGTTAATCCATAAAAAACCGGGGCTGTTGGAGAACAGCCCCGGCTATTGTACAGGCTAAAAAGGGTGATCGGCGCTGGTCAGGAAAGACCGGCCCGAATTCCCGTATGCTTAGTGTGTGACGACTTCGATCACCACGCGCCGGTTCTGTGCGCGGCCCGCATCGGTGTCGTTACTGGCAATCGGCTCACTCTCGCCCCTGCCGCTGACGCGCAGGGTTTGCTGCGGTACCTGACCTTCAGTGGCAAAGTAGTCTGCCACGGCCTGGGCACGGCGTTCCGAGAGTGTCTGGTTGTAGGCTTCAGGGCCGACAGAGTCGGTGTGCCCGATAACATTCATGTGTGCCACATTCTGGCGCAACAGCGGCCGAAAAGCCTCGATTTGCTGATTGACAACGTCGAGCTCCTGTCTGTCCGCGGCAGTCAGATCAGCACTGTTGAACTCGAAGCGTAGGTTCTGGATAAACTGTTCCGCAACCACTTCTTCCTTGGCCGCCAGCACTTCACCGTCCCTGACCACCGTGGTTGCCTTGACAATCGCCACATCTGCCCCCATCGGCTCATTGTCCGCCTGAACTTCTTTGTCGACTATGGTCTTGTAACCGCACTCTTCGAGTAATTCCTGGCTATCCACGAACGTGGTTCTCACGCAATCACCAAAACCGGATTGTACGGCTTCCCCGGAGGAACTCTTGACGTAGCCGTCCACCGTCAAATCATCGACAGCGTGCCCCGGCAGGCTTACCACCAGGGTCGTTGCCAGGGCGATGGCGGTTTTACAATTCAGGTGTAACATAATGACTCCTTGACATTTAATATTGGCCCTTGATTAAAGGACCTGAAAAATTGGCATTGAAAACTTCATACGGTTTACTGGCGGCGGAGTATAGCCCAAGTCCGCCTGTTTATTACCATTTTTTACCCACTGTGGCGTATTTTGCGCCATGTCATCAAGTGTTTCAATGAATGCTTATTTTCCGTAACCCGTTGACCAGACTCAAGATTAGCGACTTTTCGCCTGGCCAACAGCAATAGCGCTACAGAGAGTAAGATAAATATAGACAACCGTCTAGCCCGCTGGGCAGATGTTTGTTAATTTCCTGATGACCCTCAACGGAGCACCTGTATCCATGACCTATCGTTCAATCCTGCCACTGATCTGCCTGTTGTGTTTTCCCCTGCTGCTGACAGCCAATGAGAGCGGCGTTCGCGATCAGATCCAGCGTCACGTAGAGCGCATCCAGGCGGGTGGCGATGCGGCTATCGATGGAGAGGCGGTGGCGTCGGTGCAGGTACTGCCGGCGCTGTACCAGCAGCGCAACTACACACGCATATGGACCCGCCCCGATTCGGTCGAGCAGCTGTTCGACGTACTTGGCAGTATCGATGAAGACGGACTGGATGCCGCTGACTACCATACCGCGGCATTGATGGCACTGCGGGCACAGCTACATGAAACCACCACAGAGAACCCGGCGCTCAGCGCCCAATACGACATTTTATTGACAGACAGCCTGATCCGTCTGGGCTACCACCTGCTGGTCGGCAAGGTGGATCCGCTGGAGCTGGATAACCACTGGAACATGGAATACACCATTGGAGACCTGGATACCACACTTGAGCTGGCGACAGCCATCCAGCAGGGCAAGGTAACCGGGCTGGTAAACCGTTTACGTCCCCAGGCGTCGATTTATGCCAACCTGAAGGCGGCTCTCGCCCGCTATCGCAACATCGAACAGCGCGGCGGCTGGCAACCGATAACACCGGGTCCAACGCTGAAACCGGGCATGAGCGACGCCCGTGTCAGCGAGCTGAGAAAGCGCCTTGCGGCAAGCGGCGAGCTGTCGTCTGCCGATCTGACCTCAAGCCTGTTTGACGACGACGTCGAAACGGCGGTGAAAAATTTTCAGCAGCTGCACGGCCTGGAAGCCGACGGCCTGGTCGGCAAGGCAACGCTGGCGGCGATGAACGTACCGGTTGAGGCCCGCGTTGACCAGATCCGTGTCAACCTCGAACGCGCCCGCTGGGTGCTTGGCAACCTGCCGGATGAGTATGTGATGACAGACATCGCAGGTTTCCGGGTTACCTACATCCGCGACAATGAAGTGATCTGGCGATCCCGCGCCCAGGTTGGTAAACCCTACCGCAAAACACCCGTATTCAGATCAGAGATCACCTATCTCGACATCAATCCGACCTGGACCGTGCCACCTACGATCCTGTATCAGGACATCATACCCAAACTCCGGAAAGACCCGGACTACCTGAACAGGAAAGACATGCGGGTACTGGAGTACAGCGGCAAAGCCGTGGATGCCAGCAAGATTGACTGGTCAAGCTATGCCGACGGAGGATTCCCCTACATGATCCGTCAGAACCCCGGCCCGCGGAATGCGCTGGGGCGGATCAAGTTCATGTTCCCCAACAAGCATTCCGTTTATCTCCACGACACGCCAAGCAAATCGCTGTTCGGGCGAACTCAGCGGGCGTTCAGTTCGGGCTGTATTCGCGTCGAAAATCCCTATGACTTTGCGCAACTTCTGCTGAAAAGCGATCAGTGGAACAAAGCACGGATAATGGAGATTGTCGATTCCAGAAAAACAACCTCGGTACCCCTGCCCAGTCCGGTCACCGTCATCCTGCTGTACTGGACTGTCAATGCGGATGACCAAGGCCATGTCGTTTTCAAGAAGGACATCTACAACCGTGACGGCCCGGTACTGGCGGCGCTGAAAAACCCTTTCCGCTTCAGAAAAGGTGCGATACTGGATCAGCCACAATCACCGCGTTAACTTTTGCTCAGCCTGCTCGTTAGTCATCCCTGTAAGCAACAGAGGACTACACCATGCGAACCATCAGACTGACAATTACCACGTTGATACTAAGCGTTTCCAGCCTTGCCCTCGGCAACGCCGCACTGGCGCACGGCTACAGCGGCAAAGTGGCCTACCGCGACCATGGACATCACCAGCGTCACGCTCACGTGCCGCGTTATCCGTCGTCGCCTCGCGCCTATGGCCATGATCACTATCAACACAAGCACCATGGCATGTACAAAAAAAACCGCCATTACAGACACTTTGGCAAAGTCTCTGACTGGCGTCGCCATCCGCACAGGTTTAACGGCCGTCGTTCTTACGACAGCGGCTACGGCGGTCACCGCGATAGTGATGGTCATCGGGGCGGCAGGGACGCGTACGGCAAGGACCAGGCCCATAACCGCCACGGCCGCGATCATTCGAAGCGAATACATACCACTTCTGCGGCACGCGGCCGACATTGAATGAAACCGATGGTTCAGAATTGGTGACGACACAATGGAGACGGTATTCTTGAGGCCGATGCAAGCGGACATTCCCACAGGCGAGCGGACAAGCGACCAGGCGTTATTGAACGATTTCCTCGCCGCGCTGCAGCACAAGGCGTACCACGTCGCTTATGGCGCCCTGTGGGACAAGGAGATGGCGCTTGATGTGGTACAGGAAAGCATGCTGCGCTTCGTCCAGTATTACCGTGACAAGCCCGAAACGGAATGGCCGGCGTTGTTTCGCAGCGTACTCAACAGCAGGATCAACGATCAACGCCGAAAACGCCTGCTGGCTGCCAGCAAACGCAAGCTGCTGTCCTTGACCGGGCTGGGACTCGCCGATGCAGAACGGGACGAACACATGACCGAAGCCGAGTTATCCGGCTTCCAGCACGATGAGGGGATCAGCGATGCGGAAGCCGGTGTTACTGCTGCCCAGTTAAAGCAGCGGATCGAGCGGGCATTGGCGACGCTGGCAGAACGTCAGCGCCAGGTATTTCTGCTGCGCGAGCAACTGGGTTTGAGTATTCGCGACACGGCGGATATTCTCGGTTGTTCAGAAAACAGCATCAAGCAACACCATTTCCGGGCACTGCGCGCGATGCGCGCGCAACTTTCGGAGGTATGGGAACATGAACAGGCCTGATCAACACCCGGATTCCGAATCAATGGACCAGCTGCGCGCTGGCCTGCTGGACGAAAATCCGTCACACAAATCCGTACTCGAGGCACATCTACAGCAGTGTGTCAGGTGCCGGCAACGTTATGACTGGCCGGCCGTACTGCGCCCGGATGACGCGCAGAAACAGCACCTGGACAGGCGACTCGAGCTGGCGCGGCACCAGGCACTACGGATGCGGAAAAAGACCGCCCTGCGCCGTTTTGCACCACTGGCCGCCGCTGCCGCCATTGCACTGATTGCCGTGCTGGTGGTCCAGCCATTGCAGTCGCCCGACACCGACGACACCCGGCTGGCGGGTGCGACACCCGGTGCAGTCCCCGAAATTTACGAAGATCTGGACTTCTATCTGTGGCTGACAGAGCATAAGACCTCGTCTGATTCTTCAACCTGATGACTATGAGAGCACACCTGAAACCACTGACCTCGACCCTGTTCACGCTGACCCTGTCGCTGTCGGCTGTGCCGCTCCATGCCGGCGTCGATGCCCAGCGTCTTTACCTGGCAGCACGTGGCGAGATTCCCTGGCAATCGCTGAGCCCGGAAGAACAACGTGCACTGCAACGCCACCGTGGCAACTGGGGCGATTACGACCACGAACGCCAAAAGGACATGCGCAAAGGCGCACAACGCTACCTGGAGTTGCCGCCGGACAAGCGCCGCGAGGTGGAACAGCAGCGCCGCAAGTATGAACAACTGAGCCCGCAGGAACGCCAGCGACTGCGTAAAGAATACCAGCGCCAACGCAGGTAGCCCGCGGGCGTCAAAACCCAAGCGGTGTCCCGCGTACGATGACGCTGCAGTCTCATCGCAGCGGAGAGCGGCGTTTATGCCTGACTGTTTTCCTGGTGCTCCTGCAGGGTTAGGGGCAGCCATTTGATAGTCGCCTATTCCCAGCCCAGCAGCAAGCCGGTACAATCGCGTCCCCCTTTGGTACCAGCCGGACTTCCCTATGCATCCCATGCACCCCATGCTGAACATCGCGGTGCGCGCTGCGCGCAACGCCGGAGATATTATCGTCCGCCACCTGAGCCGTCTCGACAAGCTGACTATCGCCAGCAAGGAACGCAATGATTTCGTTTCCGAAGTTGACCGTGAGGCGGAAAACGAAATCATCGCCATCATCCGCAAGGCTTACCCCCATCACGCCGTGCTGGCAGAGGAAAGCGGTGCGCACAAAGGTAACGAGGAATTTCAGTGGATCATCGACCCGCTGGACGGGACCACCAATTTCCTGCACGGTTTCCCGCAGTTCTCGGTTTCCATTGCACTGAAACACAAAGGACGCCTCGACCAGGCGGTGGTTTACGACCCCATGCGTCAGGAGTTATTCACTGCGAGCCGGGGCCGCGGTGCGTTTCTCGATAACCGTCGCATCCGTGTCAGCAAGCAGAACAGCCTCACCGGTGCCCTGCTGGGGACCGGTTTCCCCTACAAAGACCAGCGACACCTGCACGCCTACCTGGAAATGTTCAAAGCGTTAATCGTGGATACCGCGGGCATCCGTCGCCCGGGTTCTGCAGCGCTTGACCTCGCCTACGTCGCAGCGGGGCGCTTCGATGGTTTCTGGGAAATCGGTCTCAACGCCTGGGACATAGCGGCAGGTGTATTGCTGGTACGCGAAGCCGGCGGACTGGTGGGTGATCTCGGTGGCGGCCACGACTTTCTTCAAACAGGTAATATCGTGGCTGCCGCGCCCAAGCTGTTCCCGCTGATGTTGCGCGAAATACGCCCCCACCTGAGCGACACCCTGACGCGCTGAATGTGAAAAATCGCGCCGGAAACCAGCGTTTCCTGAACCATTGGACCGCTGCAGGAGGGTTCTCCTGACAGCAATAACCCTCAATAATGCTGGCGGAGGACGGTGCTCCCGCGAGGCCCGCTATAAGATCCGGCCCGCGTGACGGACTCAAGCCTGTGCCTCATCCGCCGCTACCGAACGAAAGCCTGCAGCAACAGAAATAACGTTTTCTGCATGAGCAACCTATTGTAAAACAACTATAAAGAAGACCGCTCTTGTTATGAAACTCAGCGAAAAGGCACTCAGACTCATTGGCCTGACCGTATTGCAAAGCATGGATAACAAAAACTTTCAGGACGACCCGAAACACCCCCGCAACAGCGTACCGCCAGGCGGCCATGGCCGGCCCAGGTTAACCCTGGAAGCCAGGCTTAATGCCGCAAAAGCGCCTGTGATACCTTTTCACAGGAAAAAACCCGCAAGCTGAAGCCGCCAAACTTCGCGCCAAACAACCCGGATTCTTCCCAGCCGCCCGGGATACCCGGCACTTTTCAGGCCGGCTGCAGTGTGATATAGCGTAGAACGTTTCCGACTTGGATTTAAGCACATACATGAAACGAGTGGCGCTCACACTGCTTGTACCGACGATTGCTGTGTGC
>Ga0316198_10001744_pt1 | contig 12974 bp, 10 predicted proteins | sample OudBieAanoxic_MG_FD_204935 | JGI IMG/M metagenome (GOLD analysis project Ga0316198, IMG submission 204935) | Coastal sediment microbial communities from Oude Bieten Haven, Netherlands - site A anoxic | ecosystem: Environmental > Aquatic > Marine > Coastal > Sediment | place: Netherlands... | reverse complement strand
TAGATGTTAAGGTATCTGATGATGCCCTCCTTAGAATAATAAATGAATATACTAGGGAAGCTGGAGTAAGAAACTTGAAGAGAGAGATCCACAGTCTGTATAGAAAATTGGCTAAATTAGTCATAGAGAAAAATAGAAAAAAAATAACTATTACAGTGAAAAATCTGGAAACATACCTTGGAAAGGTAAAATACAGACCTGATAAGATCAAGGAGAAAGAACCAAAATTAGGTGTAGTTACCGGCCTTGCATGGACAAGTGTGGGAGGAACTACATTAGAGGTACAATCGGTATCTATGAAAGGTAAAGGTAAGATCCTTTTAACTGGTAAATTAGGAGATGTCATGAAAGAATCGGCACATGTGGCTTATTCTTATGTCAGATCAATTGCTGATGAGTTAAAAATAGACGAGAAGTTCAATGAAACTACAGATGTTCATCTTCATTTCCCAGAAGGAGCTGTACCAAAAGACGGTCCTTCAGCAGGTGTGACTATTACGACTGCTTTAATCTCTGTATTGACAAAGAAAAAGATCAGACAAGATATAGCCATGACTGGAGAGATTACCATCACTGGAGAAGTATTAGCAGTGGGAGGAATCAAGGAAAAGGTAATCGGAGCACATAGAATTGGAATCCATGAGGTAATATTACCAATAGACAACGAATCTGATGTGGAAGAACTGCCTAAGGAAGTAAAAAGAGATATGACTATTCATTTTGCAAAAACTTATGAAGATGTCAAAAAAATAGCATTTGAGAAATAGGAAGGAGAAATTATGAACCCAGTAATAGAAAATATAAAAAAACGTAGATCGGTAAGAAGATACAGTCAAACTCAAGTAGAGGCTGAAAAGATAGAACAGATAATAGAGGCAGGATCATTTGCTCCAAGTGGGCATAACGATCAACCTTGGCATTTTACAGTAATTCAAAATAAGGATTTAATCGACAAGATAAATCTGGAAACTAAGGCGCTTATTAAAGACTCTGAAGATCCGACATTTAGAAAGATGGGGCAAAGTGAAAGATTACACCTATTATACAACGCTCCTACTGTGATCGTTGTATCTGGAGATCCTGTAAACTCATATTCAATGGAGGAAGACTTAGGAGCTGCTACACAAAATATGTTGTTAGCGGCCCACTCATTGGGTCTGTCTACTTGCTGGATAGGTTTAGCAACACTTTATTTTGAGGGAGAAAAGAAGGACGAAATCTTAAAAGAGATGGAAATCCCAGCTGGATTTGTTCCTCAATATGTAATCACTCTAGGATATTCTAACCTTACAAGGGATTTAGAAGCTCCTAAGAGAAGGGAAAATATAGTAAATTATATTAAATAATTAAAAATTAGTATTAAAGATTTCAACATAGGTTAGATAAAAAGTTAACTTTTTATCTTTCAACTGTGTTGAATGGAGGAGAATAAAAAATGGAAATAAAAAGATCGGATTTTGTTAAATCGGCAGTGTTTGAAGCTGATTATCCAGAACCAATAAATACCATAGAGTTTGCCTTTGTAGGCAGATCAAATGTAGGGAAATCATCCCTAATAAACAGTTTAACAAACAGAAAAAAAATAGCTAGAACATCAAAGACACCAGGAAGAACTCAACTGATAAACTATTTTATCATAAATAATGATACTTATTTAGTGGACCTGCCTGGGTATGGATTTGCCAAAGTTCCAAAGGCTGTAAAAGTAGCTTGGGGAAATACCATGGAAAGATACTTAGCTTCTAAAAGAAGCAAATTAGTATTCGTATTACTGGATATCAGAAGGGTTCCGAGTGGAGAAGACCTAGAAATGCTAGAATGGTTGGATTACTATGACGTACCATACAAGATCATCTTTACCAAGGTGGACAAGATGTCTAACAATGAAAAATTTAAACAATTAAAAGACATCAGAAAGAAGATAGAATTTAAAAATAGTGATGTATTATTTTATTCTGCCCTGTCTCATAAAGGGAGAGAAGAATTATCTGAATATTTAGGTGAAGCTTTGGAAGAGTACAAAAACTATACTCCTCCTGTAATCGATCAGGGAGATGAAAATATAGAGGACTAAAAAAAAGCTAACTGTGGAAATTTTCCATGGTTAGCTTTTTTTTAGTTTTAAAAATCTTTGCTTTATAAGAACTTTAACTTTGTGTCACTTAACTGGAAGCAACATCACGTTTCTTTTTTCTCAAAAATTCCCACTTTGTTTCAGCAGTGATAATAGCCATAAAGATAGCTGCTGCTCCTACAATCATCTTAAATGTCAGGATCTCACCTAGAAGCATTATAGAAAAAAGTGTCCCAAAGAGTGCCTCTGTAGATAGGATAATGGCAGTTCTAGAAGCAGTGGTATGCTTTTGTGCTGTGGTCTGAAGAAAAAAAGCAATCATGGTACTAAAAATTCCTAGATAGATTACAGCCATAATACCGGTAGTCCCAACCTCTGTCGGAAGAGTCTCAAAGAAAAATCCGGATACAAAAGATAGGATGGCGGCTACAGCCATTTGTATAAGTGTAAGGAGTGTCGTGTCGACTTGCTTGCTGTAATACCCAGTGAGACTGATATGGCAGGCAAAACCAACGGCACATACGAGAGACAGGGTATCTCCTAACCCAAGGGAGAAGTTTCCGTCAAAGGAGAGGAATCCTATGCCTAAAAAACACATTACTGCTGCAAAAAGTGACCATACATCGGGTTTTATTTTGGTTATTCCCCAAAAGATAAAGGGAACCATGACAACATTGGTACCTGTTAAAAAAGCATTTTTAGAAGCTGTTGTAAATTGCAGTCCCACCGTTTGAGTAGCAAAGGCAAAGAAGAGAAAAAATCCTACAGCAGATCCCGCTATAAGATCTTTTTTTTCTATTTTTTTTATTCGTTTATAGAAAACAAGACCCATAATAACTGCTGCAATCGAGAATCTGAATGCCATCATATAGAATGGTCCGAGTCCGCTGTCCAATGCCATCTTAGTAGCGGTAAACCCTGATCCCCATATGATAGCCACAATAACAAGGGTAAGATCTGCTATTATGTGTTTTTTATTTTTTTCCATTCTTTCTCCTCCTATATCTATGATTATATTTCCATTGTATCAAAAATGTGTTTTTATACCTTTTAAAGCTACGCCTTATTTTAACTTATATTCACTACCTATATATACTACATGAGTATGTATATTTCCTATACTTTTCTAGGAAAAATATTTTTAATTACAATCATTTCTAGACTCCTTCCTTGTCGGCGTTTTCGCTGACTCCAGAGAGAACTATTGCAAGAAGTTTGCCCCCCCTATTCTTCTCAATTTCTTCAAAAATTCTAAGCCTCTAATTTTCTTCCTTTTGAGTAAGAGGAAGGTATCCGGCAGATTGGTGGGAGTTGGAAAAAACATCCAAATAAAAAGAGGCTTTTGCTAGAAAAAATTCTAACAAAAGCCTCACTATATACTGTAGTTACGTTTCTTATTTAGCTAATCTATAGATAGCTTCTACATAGATCTTTAATAATGTATCTAACTTGCTGATCTCTAAATACTCATTCTTTTGGTGCATATTATCCTCTTGATCATGTAATAACGCTCCAAATGCTACACCATTATCTACGGCTCTTGCATATGTTCCTCCACCTATAGCTACAGGTTCAGCATCTACGTCTCCTGTGATCTCTTTGTATACATCCATAAGTGTTTTTACTAAAACAGTGTCTTTAGGGAAATAAAGTGCATCAGATTCACTCTTTACAGTCAATACAAAATTATTTTCTGCAGCAGCTTTTTCTAGTCCTTCTAAAACCGCTTCTTTTTTAGTTGTTACAGGATATCTCATGTCGATACTTAACTCGATCTTACCATCTTTGATAGATAATTTTCCGATATTTAAACTTAATTTTCCAGAGTCAGCATCTTCAAATCCGATTCCCATAGAAACACCATTCAATTCCATTCCAATCTTAGAGTTATAGAAAGTTACAAATTCAGATATTTCTCCTAAATCTAACCCTTCTAAAGTTCCCATTAAAGCAGAGATAGCATTGTATCCACTTTGTGGTCTAGCTCCATGAGATGATTTACCATAAGATATTAATTTTCCATCTTTGATCTCCATCTTATATTCATTGTTCTCGTTATATTCTTTTACTTTAGCCTCTAAAGTAGTTAAAAGCTCAGCTGGGAATACCATTTCACAACTTTCTGCTACTGAATTAAATGCTTTTCCACCTTCGATAGTTATATTTTTAGTATCGATATTTTTAGTCATAGTTACCTGCATAATTCCTTTTTCTGCAAATGTTACTGGGAAACTAGAGTCAGGAGTAAATGCTAAAGTTGGTTGAGGCATTTCTAGAGTACCAAAATAGTGATCCATACATCCCCAGTTAGTCTCTTCATTAGCTCCTAATATCATTCTGATCTTCTTGTTTAGCTTTAAACCAGAATCCTTTAATGCTTTCATAGCATACATACACATGATCATAGGTCCCTTGTCATCCAAAGTTCCTCTACCATATATCTTTCCATCAGCAATGATTCCACCATATGGATCATGATCCCATCCTTCACCTTCAGGAACTACGTCTACATGTCCAAGGATAGCCAAAGTTTCCTCTCCATCTCCAAAGTCAATATGTCCTGCATAGTTATCAAAGTTAGTAGATTCAAATCCTAATTTTTCCCCTAATTCTAAAAAATGAACTAAAGCTTTTGCTGGACCTTCTCCAAATGGCATTCCAGGTAACGGAGCTTCCTCTACACTCTTAATTCTAATAGCCTCTTGGATCGATTTTACTACATCATCTTTATAATCTAATATTTTATCTTGTAACATTCAAAACACCCCTTATATTTAATTATTTATTCTATTAACTTTTTTTCATATTTTACATCTTTAGTATATAACCTATTTCCGTTTTTTTCAAGGGGTATAAGTCATTTTTTTCGTAAAAAGTACAAATTTTATGGGACTTTTCTTTATATTCATTCCATTTTTTCATTATTTTTTATTTTTTTCATAAATTCATTTAAATTTATTATTGAAGTCTCTAATTATAGTATAATTTGTAAACTAGATCTAGGAGTATCATGAGGAGATCTAAATTGTCCAATATCAAAAAAACTAGGTCGCAGCACTCTGCCGACAACCTAGTCTTTGTTTACTATTACTTTGCTTTTCTTACTACGTCTAATACAGTTCCATCTCTATATTCGATTACTGCCACTATCTCATCAGTAAATTCAACTTCTTTTGGTTTACCTGTCATACCTTCTGCAATATCTTTTAACTCTTCAATTGTCATAATCGGTAAGTTAGTTTCCTTCAATCTCTCTATTAATTCTGTTCTCTTAGGATTAATTGCTATTCCTCTTTCTGTTACTATTACATCCACAGTTTCCCCTGGAGTAGTTAGAGCAGTCACTCTATCTTTTATAGCAGATATTCTAGAGTTAGCTAATTGAGTTACTATTATAGCTAACTTAGCTCCAGCTGATGTATCTGCATGCCCGCCAGAACCACCCATGATAGTACCATCAGAAGTAGTAGTTACATTTACATTAAAGTCTGTATCTATCTCTGTAGCTCCTAATATTACTATATCTAATTTATTTACTACAGAACCCTTATTGTCTGCATTTGCATACATAGATGCTGACATAGTCATATGTCCTGCATTTTCCTTAGCTGATTTTATAGCTGCCAAGTCAAAACATTGTACATCAAATAGTGATTTAAATAGTCCTTCTTTATACATATCTACTATATAACCAGTTATTCCTCCAGAAGCAAAGCTTCCTTTGATATTATTTTCGATCATTTCAGCTTTCATATCTGCTGCTACTGCTAGAGATACTCCTCCAGCTCCAGTTTGAAAACTCATTCCATCTTTAAAATATCCAGAGTTTTTAATTAATTCTGTAGTCATGTTAGCTATTTTTAATCCAATTGGATTTTTAGTGATTTGAGTAGTTCCTGATACGATTCCATTAGGATCTCCTATTGCATCTACCACTACTACATAGTCTATAAGTGTTTGAGGAATATCGATAGTTGTATTCGGGTATTCTACCAGGTTATCTGTGATAGCTACTGTGATATCAGCAGTTTCTGCATCTGTATATGCATATCCCAATGCTCCACAAGCTGATTTTCCGTCTACACCATTTATATTTCCATAATCATCCGATGTAGGAGCTGCTATAAAGGCTATATCTATACTTAGATCTCCAGATTCCATTATTCTAGCTCTTCCACCATGAGTATGCATTATTGCTGGATTTTCTAATTTTCCAGCTGATATAGCATCTGCTACTGGTCCAGAGATATATGCAGCATATATACTAGTTACTACTTTTTTTTCTATTAATTCTACTAATTCACCGTGGCATGGAAAAATTGAACTTGCTGCAATAGTTATATCCTTATATCCTCTTGCTGCTATTTTTTTCATTACCATATTTAAGATAAAATCTCCATTTCTTAAATGATGATGAAATGAAACTACCATTCCGTCTTTTAATGGTAATTTATCCAAAACTGTATCTAAATTATCGTGTAATTTTTCATCTCCAGGTAAAACATTTGTCATTTTGATTGATCTTCTAGTTTTTGCTCCTTTAGATGCCAAATATCCACCATAATGTTTTACTTCTCCATAACCTTTTATATTATCAGGTACTTCTCTACCTAAGATATTTTTCATATTTAATTCTCCTTTCGTTTATTTTATTAATCCAATTACCCTTGCGGCATTCAGTGTATTCATTGCTCTGCTTATAACAGGTGCATCGATCATCTTTCCGTCCAAAGAAAATACTCCTAATCCCTCTTTTTCTGCTTCATCTTTAGCGTACATTACTCTATTAGCCCATGAAATTTCAGCAGCTGTAGGAGAATATACTTTATGTATTGTATTTATTTGTCTAGGGTTTATAGATAATTTCCCTGTAAATCCTAATTTTTTTGCATGAATTGTATCAGCTAATAATCCTGCTTCATCGTTGGTATCTGTAAATGGTGTATCTATTGCATCTATTTTTAATGCCTTACAAGCATTTACTATCTTTGTTCTTGCATAAAATAATTCTTCTGAATCTTTTGTTCTTGCAACTCCTAAGTCAACTGATAGATCCTCTCCACCTAAACAAACTGAATCTACTCTGTTACTCATTTGAATTGTCTCATAGACAGTTTCTACACCATATGTAGTTTCTACTAAAGCATGGATTCTGATAACGCCTTCTTCAAATCCCTCTTCCTTTTCTATCTTTGTTAACATCTCATCTAATTGTTTCATATCTTCAGGTGTTGCCTTTGGTAATAAAATAGCATTTGGCTTAAGTCTCGCCATTACATCTATATCTTCTAGTGCATATGGAGTTGAAAATGGATTTATTCTTATTACCACTTCTGTAGTTCCATAATTAAAAGTCTTCAACGCTCCTTTTATTAAGATCCTGGCAGCGTCTTTTTCTCCTAGTGATACAGCATCTTCTAAATCTAATATAACAGAATCTGATCCAAAAACTTCAGCTGTCTGTAACATCCCTGGGTTATTCCCTGGCATAAATAACATACTTCTTCTTAACATTACATCTCACCTGCCCTAGTTACTGCTGTTTCAATCCTAGCCTTTATTGTATAATCAAGTGCTCCCTTGTCGATAGCCTTTATCATAGCATTTTCTACTCCTAATTCTTTCAAACTATTTTCTATTAGAGTTCTTATCTCTGTACCAAACTGCTTTTCTACAATACTTTCTAACTCTAACTCTATTCCATTAGTACCTGGCATCAACATTATTGAAATATCATTTGATTCCAATGTCCCTGCCTTAGCTGGTTTTAATATTTTCATTATTTTCACCTCTATATTTTAATACTCAAAATTTTATCCCCAAGAAATATGATCACAAATTTAACAAGTTATTACCCTTATTAATTATTTTATGCTGATTTTGCTCTCTTTTTTTAGTGGTTAATATTTCAAGTTTTATTTTCATATCCAATTATAATTTACTCTGTCCATTAAAAACTAAGAAAAAGGTAGTTTTAAAAACTACCTTTAATCTTAAAACTTTTAATTATTTTCTGCTATTTACTAATGCTTCTACTCTGTTCATTTCGTTTCCTACGATCATGATACCTTCGTCTACACCCATTCCTGGTTTAGCTAATACTTGTAATGCTCCACAAGCCATTGCTATATTTGTAGTTACTTCAGCTGATCTGTTAGTTTCGTTACAAGTTCCACCAACATAAGAACCGATTCCTTTTTCGTTACAGTATAAAACTGCTTCTGCTATATTGTTTACTCCTCCTAAATCTGGAGTTTTAATTTGTACTACATGTCCTGCTTTTCTATCAGCGAATAATTTAATATCCTCTAATGTGTTACACCATTCGTCAGCAACTAATTCTACATTAATTCCTCTTCTGTCTACTTCAGCAGTTAATGCAGCTAATGCAGCTACTGTTCCTTCTCTTTCTTCTAAGTCCATAGGACCTTCGATTCTTAGGTGGAATGGTTTTGCAGCTTCTTCTAATTCAGCTAATAAGTCAGCTTGCTTTGTGATATCTTGATCAAATGCTACTCCCATTGTTCCATATACATCGATGTGGAATATAGGCATATAATCTTCAGATTCTCTTAATTTTAATACTCTATCGCTTAACCATTTTACGTAGTCTCTTAAGATAGATCCGTCTTTACCTAATTTAGTTTCAACATGGTTGATTAATGCATGTGGCATGATGTCTGCACCTTTGATGATCATCTTGTCTGCATTGTTCTTTCTGTCGTCTCCAGATTGAGTGAATAATGGTAATCTTTTGATTGTTACGTCAGTTGCATATTCTTTTTTGATTACTTCTGCCATAGTCATCTTGTTTGCTTTAGCTGCTGCATCTAAGACAGTTTGAGTTAATCCGTATCTGATAGCTGTGTGTAATCTCTTTCCATTTAATTCCATTGTATCTATCTCTTCAGCTAATGGTCTGAATTCATTTATATCTCTTCCAATTAATTTTGGAGCTATTTCGTTTTGAATAACTGGGATAAAGTCAGATGCTAAGAATAATGGATCTCTTCCACCTGCACCAGAATATTGTACTGCTGCACAATCTCCATTAGCTACTTGACCGTCTTCTAAGATAAACATTACAGAGATAGATTCTCCTGCCTGTCTGATTCTTGTGAACCCTTCAGTAACTGCTTCTCCTACGTAGTCAAAACCGTCGTGACCTGCTCCTGCTTTTATAGCTCTTTGGTCGTCAAAATAAAATCCTGTTTTTCCTGCTGAACAAATGATATCAATAATTTTCATGTGATACATCTCCTTTTATATTCGATTAATTTAATTTAATGCCTGTTTGATTGTTTCTATGGGTCTCCCCAATATTTTTTCTGCTAATTTTTTAAATTTACTGATGCTGCCCGAAGTGTAAAAAGAAACTTTTCCATTTTTTTCTCCCTTATTTAGGAGATCTAACTCTTTCAAAATTTTCTTCACTTCTAATGCAGTCTCCTTGGCTGGATCTACTATCTCTTTCCCTTTTAATTCCTTTATAAAATGTTCTTTTATAATAGGAAAATGGGTACAACCAAATACAACTACATCTGTATCCTTGGGCAATTTATCTACATAATATTTAATTATAGCTTGATTCTCTGGTGTATCTTCCCAGCCAGACTCTATCATCTGGACAATTGGTTTACATCCTACCTGATGAACTTCAACACTTTCATTGATTTTTTTAATCTCATCTCTATAGGCATTTAATTTAGCTGTAAGGGGAGTCGATAGTACCCCTACTTTATTGTTTTTGGTCACCTTAAGTGCTTCTCTTGCACCTGGATTTATAACTCCTATTACAGGAATCGATAATTTTTCTTGCAATTCCTTCAAAGCTGCTATGGTAGCTGTATTACAGGCTATCACTAAAAGTTTACTCCCTATTTCTTCTAAAAATTTTCCTATTCTCAAGCAAAATTCGGCAACTTCTTTTGAATCCCTAGAGCCATAGGGTGCTCTTAAATTATCTCCAAAATATATTAAATCTTCAGAGGGTAAGATCTTTTCTATTTCTTTTAAAACAGTCAATCCTCCTACCCCTGAATCAAATATACCTACTGGTCTTCTCTCTATCATAAACTCTATCTCCTAAATAACTATAATTTTATTGTTTATAAAATTATACTATTTTTAATAAAATTTTAATAGGTTTATCCAAACATATTCATGAAGAAAGTAATTATTGACGCATTGGCAAAGTCAATAAATAATGCTCCTACTAAAGGTATTACGAAGAATGCCTTAAATGATGGATAGTTTGCTGCTGTAAATGATTCCATGTTTGCGATGGCATTTGGTGTAGCTCCCATTCCAAATCCACAATGACCACAAGCCATTACTGCTGCGTCATAGTCTCTACCCATTACATTAAATGTAACGAAGTATGCAAATGCTGCCATTAATACAGTTTGTACTAATAAAATAGTTACTAAAGGTACTGCTAATGCTGCTAGATCCCATAGTCTCATAGACATAAGTGCCATAGCTAAGAATAATGATAAAGAAGTATTTCCGATAATCGTAATTTCTTTATGATTTAATTCTCTCTTCATTGAGTCAGATATGTTTCTAATAACTGCTGCTACTAACATTGGACCGATATAGATAGGTAAAGTAATTCCGACAGTCTTTAACCATCCTACTAATACTGATCCTATTCCCATAGATAAAATGATAACTACTGCTGCATTGAAGAATGTATGTTCAGTAACTTCTACTGCTTGATCTTCATTTGTGATGTCAGCATGCTCTTCTTTCAATAACTCTTCATTTGGCTTCAAGTTAAACTTAGTCATAAGTCTTTTACCAATTGGTCCACCGATTAAACAACCTGCAACTAAACCATATGTAGCTGATGCTATTGCAACTGCTGTAGCTCCTGTTGCTCCTGCCTGCTCTAATAATGGTCCGAATGCACCTGAAGTTCCATGCCCACCAGTAAGTGGTATAGATCCTGCTGCTAAACCAAATAATGGAGGTAATCCGAATACTTTAGCTAGTGATATTCCAACTATATCTTGAAGGATTACTAAACCTGTTGCTGCTACTAAGAATATTACAACTTGTACTCCACCTTTAGCTAGAAGTTTAAAACTAGCCATAAATCCAATGGTAGTGAAGAATGCTATCATAAATAAACTCTTCAATGTTCCGTCAAAACTAAACTCAAAAGTATTTGTATAGTGACCTACTAGAGTCAATATTGCGAAGATAACTCCTCCAATAACTGGTACTGGTATAAAGAATTTTCTCAATACTTCTACTTTACTTCTTACGAACCTACCTACTAATAATACAATGATTGCCATAAACAGTGTGGATATGTGATCCATTTCAAATATTTGCATTTTGTTCCCCCTATTTTTACTGTGTATCTCTCTCCTTTTATTTTTTCAAGAAAAGGCAGATTATAAATCTACCTTCTCATTAAAAACTTCCCTAATTATTCATATTTTTTCTATTATTATTACTTTTTTTCTGGTCTTCCGATTAAGTTTCCTCTTCCTACTGCAAATATATCATCTACTGTCATTTGGAAACCAATTTCTCTACCTTCAAAATCAGCTCTTTTTTGTAATTCAGCTCTATTGAACTCTTTGATCTCATCTGTGAATGGAAGGTTCCCACACTCTAAATATCTGATTCTACCTATATTGTCTCTTGCTGGTAACATTTTACCCATGTTTACATTTGCAGGTGCGAATGGAATATCAATTACACCTTGCTTAACTGCTTCAATTGTACCAATAGCTAAGTCTCCATTTCCAAGGTCATATACCTTGTCCATGATACACTTGATCTCTGCTTTTATTTGCTTGATCTCTTTATCTAATTCTTCTGAATCAGGTAATGTTTGACCATCTAATAAGTTTAATACCATTTTAGTTGCTTTTATAGCGTTAGCATTAGCTTCTTTTGTAGGGATTCCAATAGCTTCATGAGTAGTCTTTACGATTACTTTAGTTGCTCCTGATAATCTAGCTGCTGCTGCTCCATTTGAGATTACACCGTAAGCTTTAGATTCATCTTCTGGGAATCCTCCCATCCATTGATGGAAAACTGTAGTTAATTGCATATTTTCATATCCTAACTTTTCACAGTATTCTTCAGCTAACTCTTGTAATGTTCTTATAGCGGCTACGTCTTGAACTAAGTTTCCACATTGTCCGTATCCTAAAGTGATACTCTTAACTCCTTGCTCTGCTGCTAATAAACACTCTATTAATTGTACTGCATTTGAAACTGATACTGGAACTAATGTTCCTGTTAATGGTCCGTAAGGTTCTCTATTGATTGAAACTCCTTGCTCTTCGTACCATCCTACTAATCTATCTACATATTGCCAGTCTCTTATTGTTCTTTCCATAGATACTGATTTAGCATATGGTAAGTTATATGAGATTCCTCCACCTTCATATGAAGTCCATCCAGAAGCCATTGTGATTTCAGCTAATAATCTTGCATCAGGAGTTCCGTGTCTTACTTGTAAAGGCTTGTCTACAGATTCTAATACTCTTTTACAACCTATAACACCATAGTTTACACCTGGGAAACCATTTAATAATGATCTTCCTGCTTTTTCTGATTCTTTAATTCCTTTTTCACACTCTTCATATCTGTTTAATCTAGTGTATGAATCTATAGTTGATGGTAATAAATCTGCTCCACCCTCTTTTGATAAAAAGTTTAATAACTCTATATGTTCATTTAATAATGCTACACCGGCTCTTGGTTGTGCCAATGTTTTTCCTTCTTGCTTAGCTGTCCATAATTTTTTAGCAAAGTTCTTATGATCAGGTAACGCTTTTAGGTATTTAACACCTTCAGCTAAGTCTACCTCTTCACCTGTAGGCCATTGCTTTAAAACTTCCTCTCTTACTTTAAAGAATTCTTCCTCTGTCCA
>Ga0316198_10001743_pt1 | contig 12979 bp, 12 predicted proteins | sample OudBieAanoxic_MG_FD_204935 | JGI IMG/M metagenome (GOLD analysis project Ga0316198, IMG submission 204935) | Coastal sediment microbial communities from Oude Bieten Haven, Netherlands - site A anoxic | ecosystem: Environmental > Aquatic > Marine > Coastal > Sediment | place: Netherlands... | reverse complement strand
CTCGACGGTGCTGTCGATGAGCCCATGCGCTTCGTCCTGGTCACTGATGTCAGCGCGCAGGTAGCACGACTCGCCGGGCAGCGAGGCGGACACCGCTTCACCGGCCTCGACCGACGACGACGAGTTGACGACCACGGTGGCACCGAGCGCCGAGAGTCGGCGGGCGGTCTCTTCGCCGATGCCGCTCGAGGATCCGGTGACGAGCGCGACACGACCTGCGAATTCAGCCATGGTCGGACGGTACCCGGTCGGCTGGTGGCGATGTCAGGCCGAGCGTTCCAACGGCGGCACGACCACCACCGGCCGGTCGCAGTGATGCACGACATGATGACTGGTGCTGCCGAGCGCCTGCTCGTCGCCGACGCCACGTGAGCCGACCACGACGAACGACGCGTCGAGCGCCGTTCCCATCTTCATCAGCACGTCGGCCGGGCTGCCGTAGACGAGCTCCGCCCGCCAGCGCAGCTCGCGGTCGCCGGCCAGCGGCGCACACCATTCGAGTCGCAGCAGACGCTCGAGGTCGTCGCGATGGCCCTCCGATGGCACGTGCTGACCGTCGATCACCGTCATGAGTCCGATCGCGTGGAACACCGCGAGGTCGAGATCGAAACGACGGGCGACCTCGGCCGCCATCGACAGCGCCCGCTGTGCGTTGCTCGATCCGTCGACGCCGACGATCACCGGACCGGAGCCGAGGACGCTTCGAGGAGACGTAGTGGTGTCAGCCATCACCAATGATCCTAGAGTCGTGGTTGTGACCACCCTGCAATTCCTGGGTGCCACCGGCACCGTCACCGGCAGCCGTTTCCTGGTGCGCACGAGCCGGGCGACGGTGCTGATCGACGCCGGACTGTTCCAGGGAGCAAAACGCGATCGGCTCGCCAACTGGGAGCCCTTCCCGGTCGACCCTGCCACGATCGATGCGGTCGTCGTGACTCACGCCCACATCGATCACAGCGGCTGGCTGCCCGGCCTCGCACGCGACGGGTTCACCGGGCCGATCATCGCCACCGCTGCCACCTGCGAGCTGTGCGAGATCCTGCTCCCGGACGCAGCCCACCTGCAGGAGGAGCAGGCGCGTTTCGCCAACGAACGCAAGTTCAGCAAGCACCATCCAGCGCTGCCGCTCTACACCTCCGACGACGCCGACGCAGCACTCGCCCTCTTGCACGGCGTGGAGTTCGACGAACCGGTCGAGGTCGCTGATGGGATCATCGCCCGCTTCGTTCCCGCCGGCCACATTCTGGGCTCGGCCAGCGTCCACCTCACGATCACCGACGACGAGCTGGGCGAGGAGACCACGACAACACTGCTCGCGAGCGGCGACCTCGGACGGGGCAACCATCCGATCCTTCCCGGGCCCGGCACACCACCGGCCAGCCAGACCGTCCTGATCGAGTCGACCTACGGTGGCTCGATCCACCCCGACGATGCCGAGGAGATCGAAGGCTTCGCACAGCTCATTCGTCGCACGGCCAAGCGCGGCGGCATCGTGTTGATTCCGGCCTTCGCCGTCGATCGCACCGAGGTGTTGCTCACGGTGCTGCGCGACCTGATGGCAGGCGGTCGCATCCCCGACCTCTCGGTCTACGTCGACAGCCCGATGGCGTTGCGGGTGCTCGACGTCTACCGATCGCACCTGCTCGGCGCCGGCGACGACGACATCTTCGATCCAGGCGGCGGGCTGCACGAATGCCCCACCGTCGAAGACTCCAAGTCGCTGAACGAACTCACCGCACCGTCGATCATCATCTCAGCCTCCGGTATGGCCTCGGGCGGGCGGGTGTTGCATCACCTCGCGCGCCTGCTCCCCGACCACCGCAACAGCGTGGTGCTGTGCGGCTTCCAGGCGGCAGGAACGCGCGGACGCTCCCTGGCCGACGGCGCCCGCAGCATCAAGATGCTCGGTCGATACGTCCCGGTACGCGCCGAGATCTCGATGCTGCAGTCGCTGTCGGTGCACGCCGACGCCGACGAGTTGCACGGCTGGATCAGTGCGCTCCCGGAGCAGCCCGACACGGTGTTCGTCGTGCACGGCGAACCGAATGCAAGCGCAGCGCTCGCGTCCCGCCTCGCCGACGGCGGCGTCAACGCCGTCGTGCCCACCCAGTTCGAATTGGTACGGCTGGTGGCGCCATGACGAAGGGCCCTGCACGACATCGACTCGTTCGTGTTGAATAGACACATGGACGAACGCCAGCAAGCCACCGAGATCCTCAGCGAGTCCGAGTGCTGGGAACTGCTCGACCATGCCACCGTCGGCCGTCTCGCCGTCGACATCGCCGGTCAGCCCGACATCTTCCCGATCAACTTCGTCGTTGACAAGAGCGGCATCGTGTTCCGCAGCGCGGCCGGCACCAAACTCGCCGGAGCGGTACTCAACCGAATCGTCGCCTTCGAGATCGACGGCTACGTGCCGGCCGACCGGACCGCATGGAGCGTGGTCGTCAAGGGCGAAGCGCGACAGATCGAGCGGATGCAGGAGATGTTCGAGGCCGAGGACCTCCCGCTGTTCCCCTGGCTGGCGTGGGACAAGCCGAACTTCGTTCGCATCGAACCGGCGGTGGTCACCGGCCGGCGCTACCACATCGTCGACGACGCCCGCCCCGACAGCTCGATCGGCTGGATCGGCACCGATGACGCCGGCGACAGCTCGCTCGCCGCCACGCCGTCCGCCGACGCCCCCTTCCACCCGGGTGAGCCCAAGCTCCACCCAGACTGAAACGGCTCAGCGGCTGGGGACCACCACGACCGGCAGTGCCGAGTCGTGCAGCAGCCACGTACTCACCGAGCCAAGCAAACCCGCTGCGATCAGCCCTCGACCGCGGGTGCCGACCACGACCAGGTCGGCGTGCTCCTGGGCCTCGGCAAGCGCCTGACGGGGGCCTGCCATCACGATCGACCGCTGGGCTCGCCCGTCGGGATCGATGACATCGAGGGCATCGGTGATCCGGCGCTCCTCGGCGTCGATCTCGTTGCCGAAGTGCTCGCGGGTGGCGGCTTCGTCGACCCATGGCGCCACCTCGATCGCCGCGACGACCCGCACCGACGCGCGGTCACCAGCGAAGTCGAGCGCCCAGCGAACGGCATCGGCACCGTGGTCGCTGCCATCGAAGCCGACCACGATCGAGCTGGTCGTGGTGGCGGCCGCGTCGTTCGGCACGACCGCGACCGGTGCATGCGAGTGCGTGACGCAGTACTGGCTCACCGAGCCCACCAGGTGGTGACGGAGTTCGCCACTCCCGGTCCGCCCGATCACCAGCAGGTCGGCGTCGACCGACGCGTCGACCAGCACGTGCTGGGCCTGACCTTCGAGCACCAACGAACGCACATCGACCCCCGCTCCCGCCACCGATTCGATTGCGACGTCGACGTCGTGTCCTGTGGTGGCGGCCAAACCGATCTCGTCGACGCCGAACCCGCGCTTGGCGGTGAAGGCCGCCATCAGCGCCGGCACGTGAAACGCGCCGAGGGCGGTGACGTCGGCACCGCGATCGGCGCCATGGCCCGCGGCCCAACGCAACGCGTCGAGCGCAGCTTGCGATCCATCGATTCCAACGATCCAACGAGCTGTCATGTCTTGAGTATCGCCCGGGGACCCCGACGTCGCCAAGGGTCCGACGGCTCCACCGCGTCGCGCAGTCGAACAGCTGCGGTGACATTGGGCCCTTGCCTCGAACCACCGCGTGGGCGACGATCGACATGGAGGGACCGCTGTGGGCTACGAACCGCTCGAGGAGTTGTCGGAATCGGAGTGCTGGGCGCTGCTGCGCACGGCCGACGTCGGTCGGCTCGCCACGCCGAATGCACACGGTGGCGTCGATGTGTTTCCCGTGAACCACGTGGTCGATCAGGGCTCGATCGTGTTCCGCACGGCGCTTGGCACCAAGCTGGCCAACGCAGTCGACGCCACGGAGGTCGCCTTCGAGGCCGACAACGCGGCGCTCAGCCTCGACCAGCAGGCCAGCCGGGGCGACGACCCGTGGAGTGTCGTGATCCATGGCACCGCGGAGCTGATCACCCGCCAGACCGACCTCTTCGAGAGTTTCGAACTGTCGGTTCGCCCGTGGCACGTGTCCGACAAGCCCTACTTCGTCCGACTCGTCCCCACCGACGTGTCGGGACGACGATTTCGTCTCGACCCCACGTCATAACCGTTCATTCGCCACCGACTGCAAGGAGACACCATGGTTCAGCACCTGATCGTTCCCGTCGACGGATCCGACGCATCGTGGCGTGCCGTCGACGTCGCCGTTGCGCTCGCGCAGCGCAGCGAGGCGACGGTCGATGTGATCGAGGTCGTGTTCGACCAACACGACATTCCTGCAACCGAAGCACACCTGAGCGAACGGCTCGGTCAGCACGACACCGCAGACGTGCCGGTCACGACCCAGGTACGTGTCGCCACGGAGAGCGTCGCCCAGGTGCTCGGCAACGAAGTCGAGCAGCATCCCGAGGTCACCGTGGTCTTGGCCTCCCACGGACGAGGCCGCTCTGCGGCGCTGCTGGGCAGCGTCACAGAGGAACTGCTCGAACGGATCTTCGGGCCGGCCCTCGTGGTCGGCCCGCACGTGACCACCAGCGGGTTCGACGGCCCGATCCTCGTCACCGTCGACGGATCCGATGCGTCCGAGTCCGTCCTCCCGCTGGCAGCGGCCTGGGGCATCGAGTTGGGAGCCGAACCATGGATCGTCGAGGTCGCCGAACCGGGCACCCACGACTCGGCCGACATCAGCGAGTCGGCCTATCCGGCCCGGCTCGCACGGACGTTGGCACGCAACTCGGGTCACCCAGTGCAGTTCGAGGTGCTCCACGGTGATCACGTCCACGACGAGGTCGCCGACTATGCATCGTCACTGAAGGCCTCGCTGATCGTGGCGAGTACACGTGGTCGAACCGGCATGTCGCGGTTCGTGATCGGCAGCACCGCAGCAGCCATCGTGCGCCACGCCCCCTGCCCAGTGTTGTTGGTTCGCCCGCCCCACGTCCATCATTGAGTTTGTCGCTGAGTTCGACCAATAGCATGGGTGCGACATGAACCGCACCGAGCTCGCAGGAGCACTGTTCGACTCCTGCCCCGACGGCGTGCTGCTCGTCGACGCCGACGGCATCATCCGTCTTGCCAACCCCGTCGCCGGAGCGATGTTCGGCGTCACCGACGACGACTTGGTCGATTCGTCGATCGACGAACTCGTGCCACCCGAGTTCCGTGCCGCCCATCCGCAACGACGGGCGAATTACACGGCGCACCCGACCACGCGTCCGATGGGAACCGGGCTCGAGTTGTTCGCCCAGCACACCTCCGGCGTGATGTTCCCGGTCGAGATCAGTCTCAGCCCGTGCACGATCGATGACGTGGACTACACGGTGGCCACGATCCGAGATGTCAGCGACCGACAGGAGTCGGCTACGCAGATGGCGATGCTGCAAGATCGCGAGCGCATCGCCCGCGACCTCCACGACATGGTGATCCAACGGCTGTTCGCAGCCGGCATGAATCTCCAAGCCGTCCAAGCAACCGCACAACCGCCGATGGTCGCCGACCGGATTGCAGCAACCATCAACGAACTCGACGACACGATCCACGAGCTCCGAGCGGCGATCTTCCAACTCGGTCAACACAGCGAACGTCGAACGCTGTCGGCCCAGATCACCGAGTTGGTCCACGAGCGCGCTCGCCATCTCGGATTCGACCCGACACTGCGCCTCATCGGCGACATCGACACCCTGCCCGATTTCCTCGCAGACCAGTTGGTGGCGACCACCACCGAGGGGCTGTCGAACGTCGTGCGTCACGCCAGCGCCACCGCCGCCGAGATCCACATCGAGCGCATCGACAACACGGCCTCGCTGCGCATCACCGACAACGGCGTCGGCCTCCCGAACGAGCCGAAACGATCCGGCGGGCTGTCGAACATGATGTGGCGGGCCGCCGAGCTCGGTGGGACGTGCACCGTGAGTCCCAACGAACCCAAGGGGACCCGATTGATCTGGAACGTTCCGGTCTGAGACCGCTCGACTCGACCTACATCTCGTTGCGGTGACGTTCGACCAGCCGTGCGGCGAGCGCTGCGGCTTCCGTTCGGCGTGACATACCGAGCTTGGCCAGGAGATTCGACACGTAGTTCTTGACCGTCTTCTCCGCCAGATACATCTCCTGGGCGATCTGGCGGTTGGTGTAGCCCTCACCGATCAAGTCGAAGATGCGGCGTTCCTGCGCGGTCAGGTCCTCGAGTCGGCCTTCCTCACTCTCGCGGAGGCGTCGACTCGCCAGCCGGACCTCGGCATCATCGAGATAGCGACGACCGTCGGCCACCCCGCGAATCGTGTCGACCAACTCGTTGCTGCGGATCTGCTTGAGCACGAACCCAGCCGCCCCGGCAAGGCCCGCATCGACGAGGGCTCGGTCGCTGTCGAACGACGTGAGGATCAACACATGAAGATCGGGAAACTCCGTGGTGAGCTGACGGCACACATCGATGCCGTTGTGCTCACCGCCGAGGCGCACGTCGAGTACCGCGACGTCGGGCGACAGCGCCCGGATGCCTTCGATCGCCTCGTCGGCGGTGCCGGCCTCGCCGACCACCTCGAGATCGCCCTCGGCGCCGAGCGCCGCAGCGATCCCGCGGCGTACGACTTCGTGGTCATCGAGCAGGAAGACGCGGATCATTGCGCCATTGTCGCTCATCGCGGGCATAGCGGGTGCACTGTCCCGACGATGACCGCAGAGCCGGACGACGAACGCGCCTCGTCAGTGATCGATGGGCACCACCGCGACCGGCCGATGCACATGGTGCAGCAACCAGGTCGACACCGAGCCCAACAGCGCGGCGCCGACTGCCCCGTGGCCGCGGGCACCGACCACGACCAGGTCGGCCTCGTGCGCCTGCGTTGCCAACACCGAACGCGGCGTGCCTCGAATGAACTCTCGCCGTACCGTCACGCCGCGGGCACGAGCTTGGTCGGCAACGGTGTCGACCAGGTGATGGAAGCGCTCAGCAGCGAGGTCGCTGGCGTCCGGAAAGAAGAACGCATCGGCGCCGACTGCGAGCGGTGTGGCATCCCAGACCCACGCGACGACCACGGTGTCGCCAGACCCTGCGAAGTCGATCGCCCAGCGCAGCGCCACCATCGAGTTCGGTGAGCCGTCGCACCCGACGAGGATCGTCGCGGCGCGCTTCGGTTCGACATCACCGGGAACCACGATCGTCGGAACGGAAGCGTGGGTGGCGCACTGGGTGCTCGTCGACCCGAGGAGCAACCGGGCGAACCCGCCGCGCCCACGACTGCCGATCAGGAGCACGGCACTCGACTCGGCCGCCTCGAGCAGCACTTGCGCCGGGCCACCATGGCCGACCGACGCCGTGACAGCGACGTCGGTTCGTTCGCCGATGGTCCGAGCGACCTCGGCAACGTCGCGTGCTGCCGCGTCATGCAGTTCGGTCTCGTCGAAGGTCATGGCGGCCGGCGCCGACATCGGGTACGCCCCGACCACCGGCGTCTGCCACGCCGACACCAGCGACATCGCGGAGCCACGATCCGACACGTTTTCCAGTGCCCACTCGAGCGCGTTGGCGGCACAGTCGGACCCGTCCAGACCCACGACCCAGACACCGCCATCGGACTGGACGGACGATGGCGAGATCGACGTCGCTGTCGCTGCTGCATCATCGGTCCTCACCATGTGGTCACCCTCCTCCGCCGGGACGTCCCCCGGGTCGTGGTTCGACGCACTCACGTCCATTGCCACGATCAAGCCACGTCGTGGGGCCAGATGGCAGGGCCAAAGGTCACGCGAGCATGCTGCGAGCCCACATTGACCCCACACCGAACCCCCATTGACCTTGGCCCCTGGTCGGAAACCTCGCGGAGTCGCGACGATGGACATGCCAATCGCACACGACCTCTGGAGCAGCCATGACCGACGACTTCCCCGCCCTGCGCAACGAACTCCGCCAGGGCTACCGCGACCTGATGAAGGTGATCCCCAACCAGATGAAGGGCTTCGGTGACCTGCATCGAGCCGCGGTGGCAGACGGCGCACTTCCGCAGACGACCAAGGAGTTGATGGCGGTGGCGATCGCCATCTGCACGCAGTGCGACGACTGCATCACGTTGCACATGCACGACGCCCTCCGCGCCGGCGCCACGCCGGAGATGGTGCACGAGACCATCGGGGTGGCACTCCTGATGGGTGGAGGCCCCGCATCGACCTACGCAACCCACGCCCTTCGAGCCCTCGAGCAGTTCAGCGCTTGACACGTGAACAGCCCGTGAGCTGCCCGTGGGCGCAGACCACGGCAGCGGTCGCCGAGGCGCTCGGCACCGACCTCGACGCGGGCTTGAGCACCTCAGAAGTCGCTCGACGACTCGACGAGATCGGCCCGAACGAACTCGTCCAGGAACCGCCACGAGCCGCATGGCGACGTCTGCTCGATCAGTTCGTCGACCCGCTCGTCGGCCTCCTGCTCGCCGCAATCGTCGTATCGCTGCTCGCCTGGTGGTTCGACGGCGCCGACGAGGCGCCGATCGAAGCCGGTGTGATCGCGGTGATCGTGATTGCCAATGCCCTGCTCGGGTTCTGGCAAGAGCGCAAGGCCGAGCGTGCAGTCGACGCACTTCGCGACCTCACGGCGAGTCAGGTGCGTGTGATCCGAGACAACCGAGTCGAGTCGGTCACCAGCACTGCGCTCGTTCCGGGCGACGTGGTGCTGTTCGCCGAAGGCGACATGGTCGGCGCCGACTGCCGCATCACCGACAGCGCATCGCTGCAGATCGCCGAAGCTGCGCTGACCGGCGAGTCGATGCCGGTCGCCAAGGCGACTGCATTGGTCGCACGAGACGGCGATCTCGGCGACCGCACCAACATGGCCTACAACGGCACTGCGGTGGTGCGAGGACGCGGGCGGGGCGTGGTCGTCGCCACGTCGATGGACACCGAGATCGGGCGAATCGCTGCGCTGCTCGGCGGCGCAAGCGAGGAGCGAACGCCGCTACAGCAGCAGATCGCCTGGTTGGGCAAAGCGCTCGGGATCACCGTCGTCGTGCTGGCAGCCGTGGTCGTCGCGGCCATTCTCGTCGCATCGCCGATCTCCGGGGCAGCCGATGTGATCGACGCGCTGTTGGTCGGCGTGTCACTTGCCGTCGCAGCAGTGCCAGAGGGTTTGCCGGCCATCTTGTCGGTGGTGTTGGCGCTCGGCGTCCAACGAATGGCTTCGCAGCGGGCGATCGTGAAGCGCCTGTCGTCCGTGGAAACCCTGGGATCTGCGTCCGTGATCTGCACCGACAAGACCGGCACGCTGACCCGCAACGAGATGACGATCGTCAAGGTGGTGACACCCTCGATCGAGGTCGGCGTCACCGGGATCGGCTACGAGCCGGTCGGCGAGGTGCGGGCGAACGGTCAGCCGCTGAACGACGAGGCGCTCCGGCGCGAGGTCGAGCTGGTGCTCGAAGGTGGCAGCCTCGCCAACGACGCGACCCTGCGAGCCGACGGCGATCGTTGGGAGGTGCTCGGCGATCCGACCGAAGCAGCGTTCCTGGTCGCCGAGCGCAAGCTCGGGCTGACCGCCGCCCGTTCGGCTCGTTTCGAGCGTGTTGCCGAGGTCCCGTTCACGTCCGAGCGAAAGTTGATGACGACCGTCGATCTCGACAGCGAGGCCGAACACCAACCACACCACCACGACCGACGCGAGTTCGTGCTCGTCACCAAGGGCGCACCCGATGTCCTGCTCGGCCGGTGCAGCCACGAACGGGTCAGCGGCGACGTCATCGAGCTCACCGACGAGCGACGGGATGCGATTCAGAGCGACATCGAACGGCTCGCCGATGACGCGCTTCGCACGTTGGCCGTCGCCTATCGTCGACTCGACGAGGTCGGCGGCGACGTCGATGAGTCCCTCGAGCACGGTCTCGTCCATCTCGGTGTCGTCGGCATCGTCGACCCGCCGAGGCCCGAGGTGATCGACGCCGTCGCCGATGCGCAGCGTGCCGGCATCCGTGTGATCATGATCACTGGGGACCATCCGCGTACCGCAGCTCGTATCGGACAGCAACTCGGCATCGAGGAGCCGAGCCGGCATCGTTCGGGGGTGACGGGCGCTGAGCTCGCCGGACTCGACGACGATCAGTTCGCCGATGCCATCCGGCAGCGTTCGATCTTCGCACGGGTGTCGCCCGAACAGAAGCTCCGCATCGTCGAAGCACTCCAGCACGACGACCGGATCGTCGCGATGACCGGCGACGGCGTCAACGACGCTCCAGCGCTCCGCCAAGCCGAGATCGGTGTGGCGATGGGGATCAACGGCACCGAGGTCTCGAAAGAGGCCTCCGACATGATCCTCGCCGACGACAACTTCGCCACCATCCTCAGCGCCGTGCGCGAGGGGCGCGAGATCTTCTCCGACATCCGCAAGTTCCTTCGTTACCTCCTCGCCTCGAATGCCGGAGAGGTGCTCGTGATGTTCGTGGGCGTGCTCGCGGCGGGTGCCATCGGACTTGCCGACGCCACCGGCGCCGACGGGTTGACCGTGCCGCTGCTCGCAACGCAGATCCTGTGGATCAACCTGGTGACCGACAGTGCGCTGGCGCTCGCACTCGGGGTCGATCCGGCAGTGGAGGACGTCATGGACGACCCTCCACGCGGGGTCGACGACCGGATCGTCGACGGCTCGATGGTCGCCACGATCGCTCTGATCGGCGCGACGACAGCCATCGTCGGACTGATCGCCCTCGACCTCGAACTGCCCGGCGGCCTGCTCGGCGGAGCGGGCACGATCGAGTCGGCCCGCACGATGGTGTTCACCACGGTCGTGCTTGCACAGATCTTCAACGCGTTCAACGCGCGGTCGGACACGGTGAGCGCCTTCGTCCGGCCGTTCGACAACCGCCTGCTGTGGGCCGCTGCCGTCCTGACGCTGGTGTCACAGCTGGCCGTCGTGCACCTCCCACCACTCCAGCGCGCCTTCGACACCGAAGCACTCGACGCGACCCAGTGGCTGATCTGCACCGGCCTCGCATCCGCGGTGCTCTGGGTCGACGAGATCCGCAAGCTGGCCCATCCGCGCTGACCTCCACCTGCGGCACGAGCTGTTGACCTTTGTCTCTGGTCCTGAGGGGGCAGAGGGGTTGTACTCGAATGGTGAGGTTCACGCATCGCGACCCCTGGCTCGTCGACTACGACGCAGCGGTGGCTTCGTTCGACTGGAACGAAGCGTGGGCCGATCTGCGAGACGACGGGGTTGGCGGCCGACCCGACAGCGTCAACATCGCCGACCTCGCAGTCGACCGCCACGTCCGCAATGGCAACGGCGAACGGGTCGCTCTGCGGTTCATCGGGCGAGAGCATGTCAACATCGACGACCCGGTCGACATCACCTACGCACGGCTGGGCCGACACACGAACCGGTTCGCCGACGCCATGCACCGCCGAGGCTTCGGGCCCGGCACCGGGGTGGCCACGCTCGCTGGGCGCATCCCCGACCTGTACGTCGCTGCGCTCGGCACGATGAAGGCCCACGGCGTCTTCACGCCGCTGTTCTCCGCGTTCGGGCCCGACCCCATCGCTCAGCGGATGAACCTGGGACGCATCAAGATCCTGGTGACCACACCGCTGCTCTACCGACGCAAGGTGGCACCGATCCTCGACCGGTTGGTGCACCTCGAACTGGTGCTGGTCTGCGGCAGCACGGAGGACGGGATCGGCACGAACCGCTCCGATGGCACCGATGTGCTGGTGATGTCGTTCGGCGCCTTCCTCACCGAAGGGCGCGACAGCTTCACCACCGAGCCGACCGACCCGGAGACCCCGGCGCTGCTCCACTTCACGAGCGGCACGACGGGGCAACCCAAGGGCGCCGTCCACGTCCACGGCGCGGTCGTGACCCATCACGTCACCGGCCGTCTCGTGCTCGATCTGCACGAGGGTGACACGTTCTGGTGCACCGCCGATCCGGGGTGGGTCACCGGGACCTCCTACGGCATCATCGCCCCGCTGACCAACGGTGTCACCAGCATCGTCGACGAAGCAGAGTTCGACGCCGAACGCTGGTATCGGATCCTCGAGCATCGCGCGGTCGACGTGTTCTACACCGCGCCGACGGCGATCCGGATGCTCCAACGCGCTGGTGACGAGCTCGCAGCCGGCGCCGATCTCTCGCAGCTGCGATTGGTGGCCAGCGTCGGCGAGCCGCTCGACGCCGAGGCGGTCCACTGGTGCGAGCGGAGGTTCGGCGTCCCGGTGATCGACACCTGGTGGCAGACCGAGACGGGCGGCATCATGATCTCCAACCACCGCTCGCAGCCGGTACGAGCCGGTTCGATGGGCCGGCCGCTCCCGGGAGTCGAGGTGGCACTGATCGAGCGTGACTCTGCCGGCAACGTCGTGGTCGATCGAGACGGCAAGCCCGTGATGGTCGAGGATCCGGAGCAGTCGGGCGAGCTGGCGTTGGCTGCCGGATGGCCGTCGATGTTCCGCACCTACCTCGATCAGGAGGAGCGATATCAGCGGGCGTTCGTCGACGGCTGGTACCTGACCGGCGACCTGGCCCGCCGCGATGCCGACGGCTACTACTGGTTCGTCGGGCGCGGCGACGACGTGATCAAGACCTCGGGCCATCTGATCGGACCGTTCGAGGTCGAATCGGCTCTCAACGAGCACCCGGCAGTCGCCGAGACCGGCGTGATCGGCAAACCCGACCCCACCGCTGGCACGATCGTGAAGGCGTTCGTGGTGCTCGCCAAGGGCCACGAACCCACCGATGAGCTGCTGCGCGAACTGCTCGGCCACGCCCGCTCCCGGCTCGGCGCTGCGGTGGCCCCTCGCGAGATCGAATTCGTCGACGATCTCCCGCACACGCGCAGCGGCAAGATCATGCGTCGGGTGCTCAAGGCCCGCGAACTCGGTGAGGACGAAGGCGACACGTCGACGCTCGAACGGTCGGAGGGACATCCATGACGAACGACCACGGACCGCAGCGAG
>Ga0316198_10001741_pt1 | contig 12987 bp, 10 predicted proteins | sample OudBieAanoxic_MG_FD_204935 | JGI IMG/M metagenome (GOLD analysis project Ga0316198, IMG submission 204935) | Coastal sediment microbial communities from Oude Bieten Haven, Netherlands - site A anoxic | ecosystem: Environmental > Aquatic > Marine > Coastal > Sediment | place: Netherlands... | reverse complement strand
GCTACCTCTTTCTGCAGCGGCGCTACCCCATCCGCTCGATCGCGTTTCTGCCCCTGGGCGTGGCCCTCTTCCTCGCCGGCTATGCCGCCACCCTGCCGGCGTCGATCGAGCCGCTCGTACCGGCACTGGACAACCCGCCGCTGCTGACGGTGCACGTCGCCATGGCCATGATCGCCTACGGTGTACTGGCCATCTCCTTCGCCGCGGCCGTGGGTTACCTGGTCCAGGGCGAGCGTGATCGCTATGCGTGGCTGCCGAGCCACGAGGTGCTCGACGCGGTGGCCTACCGTTCGGTGGTCATCGGCTTTCCCATCTTCGCCACGATGATCATCCTGGGCTCGTACTGGGCCTCGATCGCCTGGGGTCGCTACTGGGGCTGGGACCCGAAGGAGACTTCAGCGCTGGTGACCTGGCTCATCTACGCGGTCTACCTCCACGCGCGCAGCCAGCCGAGCTGGCGCGGGCGCCCGGCCGCGCTCGTCCTGGTCATCGGCTTCGGCGCCGTGCTCTTCACCTACTTCGGCAACCTCTTCTTCAGCGGGCTGCACTCGTACTCCGGCCTCTAGCCGGGCCCGTCAGGCCAGGCGCGCGGCGATGTCCTCGCGGCCGGGCAGCCCCGCCTGGGCGCCGGCCTTCGTCGTCTTCAACGAGGCCCCCGCCAGGGCCCAGCGGAGGGCCTCTCGCAGGTCTGCGCCGCGGGTCAGCTCGGCGGCAAGGATGCCGTTGAGGGCGTCGCCTGCCCCGGTGGAGTCGACGGCTTCGACCGGCAGGGCAGGCAGCCGGTCGGCGGCGCCATCCTCGAAGAGCAGAGCGCCCTGCGCGCCGAGGGTGACGATGACCGGAGCGCCGGAGCGATCTGCCAGCGCGGCGGCCGACGCCTCGGGGCCACGTGCACCCGAGAGGGCTTCTGCCTCGGTCTCGTTGGGGGTCAGGATGGGCCCGAGGGCGAGCAGTTCGCCGGCCAGTGGCCGCGCGGGGGCGGGGTTGACCAGCAGGCGCAGCCCGTGGCCGTCGGCCCACCGCGCCGCCGCCAGCACGGCATCGTCCGCGACCTCGAAGCCGATGAGACAGACGCTGCCCGGCGCCGGCCGGAGGTCCGCGGTCTGGTCCGTGATGACCCCCTGGTCCAGGCGCGCATTCGCGCCAGAGGCCACCGCGATCTGGTTCTCGCCGCGCTGGTCGACCACGATGAGGGCTAGCCCGGTGTGGCTGTCCTCGACCACGCGGCAGCGGCTGACATCCACGCCGGCGGAGCCCAGCCCGGCCAGGGCGCTCGTCCCGAGGTCGTCGGCGCCCACGGCACCGAGCATCGTCACCGTGGCGCCCATGCGGGCAGCGGCAACAGCCTGGTTGGCGCTCTTGCCTCCGTTCTGCTGGACGAAGCGATCGCCCAGCACCGTCTCCCCGGCCGAGGGCAAGGTGGGCACGCCCACGATGAGATCGACGTTGATCGAGCCCGCGACGATGACCGCGGGGGTGCTGTCGTTCATGCCCACCTGATGCTCCCTGGGAAGGATGACGCCGATGCTGGCGAGGCCTTCGCGCACCACCGTATCGTGCGCTCGATGGATGTGTCCAATCGCACCATCCCCTGGACGCGCTAGAACAGATGTTCTAGTCTTGAGCTACGGTCCGCAGCTTGTCCACGAGGTCCATGCACAGTCCGTCCACAGCATCTGCCGCCCTCGGTAGCGAACCGCAACATGTTGTGTACCGCCGGGTCCGCGCACCCCAACATATAGTGGTTTTCGACTTGACAGCGACGGCGCCCGGGTCCACAATCTGCCAGCCGCCGACGGGCCCGGGGAGACCTGCCAGAGCCATCACAGAGAGGGATGATGGGGTCGACGCCCAACCATGTCGGCCAGCCGGAGGCGGCGGGAGTCGCAAGGACGACTCGAGTTCGCCACATCGACCATGCCGGTGTCGTCGCCGGCGTGACACGTCAGAGAGGAGAGGTCATGGCTGAGGCTGTCGCCAAGGTCCCACGCGCCACCAGCGGCAAGGAGGCGACAGCGCGATCGGGTGCACGCAACGGGCGCAGCAAGCGCTCCGCGTCGCGCTCGGCCCTGGACCAGGCCTATCGCTTCACCGGCGCCGGTGCCAGGGGCCTGGCCTTCGAGCGCCGCTGGACCACGCCCGGCGTCCACCCCTACGACGAGGTGACCTGGCAACTGCGCGACGCGGGCATCTCCAACGAGTCGGGCAAGGCCGTCTTCGAACAGAAGGACGTGGAAGTCCCCGATTTCTGGAGCCAGTTGGCCACCAACGTCGTCGTCAGCAAATACTTCCGCGGCCACCTCGGCACGCCCAGCCGTGAGCGCAGCGTCAAGCAGCTCATCGATCGCGTGGTCAACACCATCACCAGCTGGGCCGCGACCCAGCGCTACTTCGCCAGCGACGAGGACCTGGCCACGTTCAAGGCCGAGCTGACCCACCTGCTGCTCCACCAGAAGATGGCCTTCAATAGCCCGGTCTGGTTCAACGTGGGCGTGGAAGCGAAGCCCCAGTGCTCGGCCTGTTTCATCAATTCGGTGCAGGACTCGATGTCCTCGATCATGGACCTGGCCAAGACCGAGGCCATGCTCTTCAAGTACGGCTCCGGCGCGGGCGTGAACCTCTCCCCCATCCGCGGCTCGAGCGAGAAGATGTCCGGCGGCGGCATCGCCAGTGGTCCGGTCAGCTTCATGAGGGGTTTCGACGCCTTCGCCGGCGTGGTCAAGTCGGGCGGCAAGACCCGGCGCGCGGCCAAGATGGTCATCCTCAACGCCGACCACCCCGACGTGCTCGGATTCGTCGACTCCAAGGCCAGCGAGGAGAGGAAGGCGTGGGCCCTCATCGAGGCCGGCTACGACCCCTCCTTCACGGGCGAGGCCTACGGGTCGGTCTTCTTCCAGAACGCCAACCACAGCGTCCGCGCTTCCGACCGCTTCATGGAGGCGGTGGAGCGCGACGAGGAGTGGACCACCCACGAGGTCACCACGGGCGACCCAGCGGGCACCCACCGCGCACGGTCGATCCTCCGCCACATGGCGGAGGCGGCCTGGATCTGTGGCGACCCGGGCATCCAGTACGACAGCACCATCAACGACTGGAATCCGGTCGCCAATACCGACCGCCAGCACGCGACCAACCCCTGCTCGGAGTTCTCGTTCATCAACGACACCTCCTGCAACCTGGCCTCGCTGAACCTCATGAAGTTCGTCGATGCCGACGGTCGATTCGACGCGGAGGCCTTCCGCTACGCGTCACGGCTGACCATCACGGCGCAGGAGATCCTCGTCGACAACGCCTCCTACCCGACGCCCCAGATCGAGGAGAACTCACACCGCTTCCGGCCGCTCGGCCTGGGCTACGCCAACCTCGGAGCTCTGCTCATGAGCCGCGGCCTGGCCTACGATTCCGATGAGGGCCGGGCCTTCGCGGGTGCCGTGACCGCCATCATGACCGGCGAGGCCTACCGCCAGTCGGCCGTCATCGCGCGAGACCACGGCGGCGCCTTCAATGACTACGCCGTCAACGAGGGGCCCTTCCTGCGCGTGATCGGCAAGCACCGGGACGCGGCCTACGATCTCGACGAGCACTTCGCCCCACCGGAGCTGGTGTCGCAAGCGCGCCAGGTATGGGAGGACGCGCTGGCCCTCGGCGAGCAGCACGGCTACCGCAACGCCCAGGTGAGCGTGCTCGCGCCCACCGGCACGATCGCCTTCATGATGGACTGCGACACCACCGGCATCGAGCCCGACATCGCGCTCATCAAGTACAAGAAGCTGGTCGGTGAAGGCTTCCTCAAGATCGTCAACGGCACCGTGCCGCTGGCCCTGCAGCGCCTGGGCTACACCGCCCAGGAAGTCGAGAGCATCGTCGAGTACATCGACGAGTACGAGACCATCGAGGGCGCGGCCGACCTCAAGCCCGAGCACCTGCCGGTGTTCGACTGTGCCTTCAAGCCGGTGAACGGCGAGCGTTCCATCCACCACATGGGCCATCTGCGCATGATGAGTGCGACGCAGCCGTTCCTCTCGGGCGCCATCAGCAAGACCGTCAACATGCCCGAGAGCGCCTCCGCGGCAGACATCGAGGATGTCTACCTCCAGGGCTGGAAGCTGGGCCTCAAGGCCATCGCCATCTACCGCGATGGCTCCAAGCGCAGCCAGCCGCTCTCGACCGGCAAGAAGGATGACGACTCGGACGCGACTTCTCCCACGGCAGATGCGGCGACGGGGCTGGAGCTCACTGGGGAGCCGAAGCCATACCGTCGCCGCCTGCCGGAAGAGCGGCGCGCGCTCACGCACAAGTTCCAGGTCGCGGGGCACGAGGGCTACATCACCGTGGGCCTCTACCCTGATGGCCAGCCCGGCGAGATCTTCCTCAAGATGGCCAAGGAGGGCTCGACCGTCAGCGGACTCATGGACACGCTGGCGACGATGACCTCCCTGGCGCTCCAGTACGGCGTGCCGCTGCGTGACCTGGTGAGCAAGTTCACGCATGTGCGCTTCGAGCCCTCGGGCTTCACCGGCAACCCGGAGGTTCCGATCGCCAAGTCGATCGTGGACTACATCTTCCGCTGGATGGGATCCCGGTTCCTCTCGATGGACGATCGTGACGCTCTAGGCATCATGGGCGGCGAGGTCGTGGCCGAGGCACCGCTGGAGTCATCCCCACAACTGGGTGCGTTCGACCCAGCTGATGGTCCGGCCGACTCTACCCCGGCCGAGACCCCGCCCGCTCCTTCGACCTCCTCCGACGGTGCGGGTGGGGCCCGGCCGATCGCCCTGGGGGCCGGTGCCGCGGAAAGCGGCACCGCGAACGGACAGGTCACTGCCTCCCTCGGTGCCGGGCAGCGCATCGCCTTCTCAGTGAGCGCGGACTCGCCATCGTGCATGGACTGCGGCAGCATCATGGTCCGCAACGGCAGCTGCTACAAGTGCCTCAACTGCGGTGCCACCAGCGGCTGCAGCTGATCGGACGGCCAGACGCATCCGGCATGCCCGGTCGCGTAGGCGACGCTCACCGGCACCCCGGACCCGCTACCCTCCCCATCCATGCGCATCGCGACCTGGAACGTGAACTCGCTCAAGGCGCGGCTCGAGGCCGTAGAGCTGTGGCTGGGCCGCGCCCAGCCTGAGGTCCTGCTGCTGCAGGAAACGAAGCTGGCCGACGACGACGTGCCGGAGATGCCCTTCCGCATGGCCGGGTACGAGCTGCTGCACCACGGCGAGGGCCGCTGGAACGGTGTGGCCATCGCCAGCAAGGTCGGCATGGAAGCGCCGATCACCAATTTCGGCGATGGACCGGTGCGCGAGAGCCGGAGCACCAAGGACGCGCCCAGCGCCGAGGACTTCGACCCCCTCACGGAGGCACGCATGGTCAGCGCCGTCTGCGGCGGCATCCGCGTGGCGAGCCTCTATGCGCCGAACGGGCGCGAGCTTGACTCGCCCTGGTATGAGGGCAAGCTGCGCTGGTTCGACCGGCTGCGCGCCTGGCTCGACGAGGCCGCCTCGCCGGGCGACGCGCTGCTCCTTGGCGGTGACCTCAACGTGACCCCGACCGATGACGACGTGTGGGACGCCGACGCGGCCCACGGCGCGACCCACGTGTCCGAGCCCGAGCGGGCCAGGCTCGCCGCCCTCCGCGACTGGGGCCTCGTCGACATCTACCGCAGCTACCAGCCGGCCTCCGATCGCTTCAGCTGGTACGACTACCGCGCCGGCATGTTCCACAAGAACATGGGCATGCGCATCGACCTGCTCTACGGCAGCCGGAGCGTGGCCGACCGGGTCACCTGGGCCGAGATCGATCGCGAGGCGCGCAAGGGACCGCCCACCCCATCGGATCACGCCCCGGTCCTGATCGATCTCGACGAGCCGGGCACACCCATCGAGGCCGGCTGGGAGGGGGCACTGACGCGCGTGAAGAAGCGCAGCAAGTCCAGCTAGAAGCCGCGCCAACGCGCGGGCGGTGACTCGGGCATGGGCAAGGCTCGCGCCGGCTGGCGACCTCTCAGCCGATGGCCAGGGCGTGGGTGACGCCGATGGGCACGACCGCCCGGTGTCGCGTGTAGGCCAGGACCGCGATAAGCCCGACGCTGGCCTGGAAGAGCACCGCGTTGGCCGCGGCGGCGAGCAGGTCACCCTGGTTCTGCTCCAGCAGGAGCGGCACGTGCACGAGCGCGAAGCCGAGGGCAGCCGTGACCGCGGCCGGCGCCGGACGCCGGCTGATGGCCTCCATCGGAGCGTAGAGCCCGATGAGGAAGAGCAGCTGCTGGCCGATGCCGCTGGGCAGGGCCAGGGTGGCGCCCACGACGTAGACAGGCCCGATGGCCGCGAGCTTGGGCAGGGCGACCAGCAGCATCATGGGCACGAACGGACGTGGATCGCGCAGGAGGCGCGCCCACGCGTCGCGCGGCGGGCCGCCTCGCACGGCCGACCAGGCCCAGCCGCCCAGGCCGAGCAGCAACAGCAGCAGGCCCAGCTCGGGACGCACGCCGAAGCCCACGGCCGTGTAGCCGCCCACGCCCAGCCAGGCGAAGAACGTGCGCACGCGCGGCTGTCGGACCGGATCGGCCCGCGGCTGCGCGAGGCGGTGACGACCGGCCCACCAGGCCGCGAATGCAAGGACCAGCAATCCGCTCCAGATGAGCACGACCATCGACCACGTGTCCTCGCCGCGTCGGGCCACGAAGCCGAGGGCGGCGACGATCTGAAGCACCAGATACAGGCGCAGCGGCCATGATCGGGCAGCCGCTCGCAGGTCACGCCGCAGCGCACGGTCGAGTCGCATCCAGGGCGAAGTCTACGCCGGGCCGCCGGTCGGGCTGCCCTATGCTGTGGCCGTGACGCTCTATCGCCTCCACGGCCAGCCGGTCCTGGACGACCCGCTCATGATCGTTGCCCTCGACGCCTGGGTCGACGCCGGCTCGGCCGCGACCACCGCGGCCCGGTCACTCGTCGAGGGCGGCAAGAAGATCGCCGACATCGAGGCCGACGCCCTCTACGACTACCGCGCGCGCCGCCCGACGCTGCACATCAACGACGGCCGCATGCTCTCGGCCGACTGGCCGCGCCTGCCGCTCGTCCATCGGCGCTTCGCGGACCGTGACGCGCTCATCCTCACCGGGCCGGAGCCGGACTACCGCTGGCAGGAGCTGTCGGCTGAGCTGGTGGAGCTTGCGCGCGAGCTGGACGTACGCGCGTGGATGACGCTGGGCGCCATCCCCGCCGCCGTGCCCCATACCCGTCCGGTGACGGTGCTGGGCCTCGAGTCGGAGGACGGACTCCTGCGTGGCGGGGTCGAGCCCGGCCCCATGGGCGTGATGCAGGTCCCGGCCGCGGCCGTCTCGGTCATCGACCTGGCCGTCATGAGAGCCGGCATCCCCACGCTCGGCTACTTCGCGCAGGTGCCGCACTACGTCAACGGCGACTACCCGGCCGCAGCCATCGCGCTCATCAAGGCCGTGGAACCCCACCTTGGCGAGTCGTTGCCCACGGCCATGCTCGAGCTCGAGGCGCGCACGATGTCGGCCAAGCTCGACACCGCCGCGGCCGCTGACGACTCGACCAACTCGTACGTCGAGCGGCTGGAGGAGATGTCCGACGAGGCTCGGCTGCCCTCCGGCGAGGAGCTCATCGGCGAGATCGAGCGCTTCCTGCGCGAGCAGGACCGCGGCGACGGCGACCTGCCTCGCTAGTACCCGGACCTACCCGCGGGAGCACCGTCGCCGGATCATCCGGGCCACTACACTCGGGGCCCGTGGAACTCGAAACCGGTCTCGACCTTGCCGTCGGGCTCATCGCCCTGCTGGTGGCGGCCTACGGTCTGGTCGCGGTCCGCCTCGCCCGCTGGTCGGTCTCGGCCTCGTTCTCGTTCCTTGTCATCGGGGCCGTCATCGGCGGTGCCGGTGTCGGCCTCACGGTGAGCGACCTGCCCACGTCGGACCTGCTCGGCGTGCTGGCCGAGGTCACGCTGGCGTTGGTCCTCTTCAGCGCGGCTTCGACGATCCGGCTCAAGCGCCTCGAGATGGATTCGCCCATCGTGGCCCGGCTGCTCGCGATGGGCCTGCCCTTGACCATCGCTCTGGGCACCGTCCTGGCGCTGGGCATCTTCCCCGGCATTAGCCTGGGCCTGGCACTGCTCATCGCCACGACCCTGGCGCCGACCGACGCCGACCTCGGTCAGCAGGTCATCACCGACACCTCCGTGCCGGCGCGAGTGCGCCGCGTGCTCAACGTCGAGAGCGGGCTCAATGACGGCATCGCAGCCCCCGTCATCACGGTCGCGATCGCGCTCGCGATCTACGGCGATGTCGACCGCCTGGACCCGGTCATGGACGCGGTGGGCGAGCTGGCGGGGGCGATCGTCGTGGGTATCCTCATCGGCGGAGTCGGGCGCTGGCTCCTGATCCGTGCCGACCTGCGCAAGACGGCCTCGCGCAGCTCGCGTCAGCTGGCCACGCTGGCGCTCGCCATCAGTGCCTTCTTCATCGCCGACGGACTCGAGTCGAGCGGCTTCATCGCCGCCTTCGCGGCCGGGCTCGCGTTCGGCATGGGCCACAAGGAGCGTGTCGAGTCGGCCGTGGCCTTCACCGAGGCCCAGTCGGTGCTGCTTTCGATCGTCGTCTGGCTCGTCTTCGGCCTCGTCGTCGTGGGCGAGCACGTCATCGGCCTCGATGACCCGGCCGTGATCATCTACGCCGTCCTGGCCCTGACGGTCGTGCGCATGCTGCCGGTGGCGATCGCGCTCATGAGCACCGGCTTCGACCGCGTGACCGTCCTCTTCGTGGGCTGGTTCGGGCCGCGCGGCCTGGCCTCCGTCGTCTTCGTCCTGCTCGGGCTGGAGGCGCTCGAGTCGGCCGGCGTGCCATCCCATCCGCTGGGCCCGGTCGTGGCCTGGACGGTGCTGCTCTCGGTCGTCCTCCATGGCTTCAGCGCCATGCCGCTCGCAAGCTGGTACGGACGCTTCGCAGGCGCTCTCCCCGCGGCAGCTCCCGAGCACATGGGTGAGACGGAGCCGCGGCATGCAGCCTGGCAGTTCCACGACCACCGGCCGAGGCGGATCTAGGCTGAACGGCCCCCTGCCGCTATCGTGGAGCCCGACTATCCTTGCTAGCCATGAAGCGACGAGACCTGGCCGCCCTGCCGCTGCTGACGCTGATGCTCCTGCTCGTGCTGGCGACCGTGACGACGGCCCAGGTGGCGACCCTGGCCACCCCCGATCCCGATGCCGGCGCGACGGCCGCTCCGGCTGAGGAAGTCGACGGCGAGCAGGCCATCCTCGACTTCGTGGCCTGCCTCCGCGACAACGGACTGGACCTGCCCGATCCCCAGTTCGGGCCGGAGGGCCCACGCTTCAGCGACCCCTCGATCCTGCTCAGGATCGACTTCCGCAGCTCCGATTTCCTTGATGCCATGGAGGCCTGCGACGAGCTGCTGGCCGCGCTGCAGCCGGAAATCGACCCGGAACAGCAGGCGGAACAGGCCGAGCAGCAGCTCGCATTCGCCGAGTGCATGCGCCGCGAGGGCATCGACTTCCCTGATCCCGACCCCATCCGTGGGTTCACCATCGGCTCCATGCGAGCCACCGATGGCAGTCTCGCCATCGATCCCTTCTCCCCGGATTTCCAGGCCGCATCCACGGTCTGCGCCGCGGAGATCGGTGCGGACCTGCCGGGCCAACCGGTGTCCTAGGGCCTGACGGGTTCGGCGCGGCGTCGCAGGGGAGCTAGCACATGCAGAGACTCGTGGCCTTGGGAGCGGTCCTCGCCCTCGTGGTCGGTGCGGTCTTCGTGGGTGCCATGCAGACGGTGCCGGACGCCGAGGACAACGCGGCTTCGGCGGCAACGCCCATCGTGCCCGTGTCCACGGCCACCATCACGCGACGCACGATCGAGTCGACCGAGGAGTTCGACGGCACGCTCGGCTACTCCGGCGACGGCGTCATCATCGCCGGCCTCGTCGGCACCTACACCAAGCTGCCCGAGGTGGGCGACATCCTATCGTTGGGTGACGAGATCTACGAGGTCGACGGCAGGCAGAGCTCGTACCTCATGTACGGCGCCCGGCCGGCCTACCGCGCCATCGACATCGACAGCTCCAACGGCCCCGACGTCCGCCAGCTCGAATCCAGCCTCAAGAAGATCGGCTTCCGCAACATCCTGGGCCAGAAGTTCAAGCCCGACTGGAACTTCCGCCAACGGACCGAGGACGCTGTCGAGCAGTGGCAGAAGCGCACCGGGCAGGAACGGGACGGCCGCATCGAGTTCGGCGAGGTCACCTTCATGCCTCAGGCAGTGCGCATCACCTCGGTCCTGCCCGAGCTGGGCACCCGCGCCCAGGCCGGCGCGGTCCTGGCCTACACCAGCGACACCGACCTGGTGGTCACGCTCGATCTGGAGGCCGACCGGCGCGACATCCTCGCGGTGGGCGACGAGGTGAGCGTGGAGCTGCCCGACGGCACCGACGCCGCCGGCTCGATCACCGAGATCGCCAGCGTGGCCGAGACGCTCCCCGGCGCCAGCGAGCCCACCGTCGAGGTCACCATCAAGCTGCAGAACGCCGACGTCGTGGGCGACCTCGACGGCGCGGAAGTGACCGTCGCCGTCGTGCGCGAGACCCGACCCGACGTGCTCTCGGTCCCCGTCGACGCCCTCGTCGCCCTGCGCGAAGGTGGCTATGCCATCGAGCTGGTGGCCGACGACGGCAACACCTATCTGACGCTCGCCGAGGTCGGCCTCTTCGACGACTTGGGCGTGGAGATCAACGGCAACTTCGGTGCCGGTGACACGGTCGTCGTGCCGGCATGACGAACGCGCAGCAACCGGCGCACCCGCCCCAGGGTCCGCCGCCGGGACCGCCCGCTCGACCCTGGGACCGTGGCGGCGCGGGCGCGCCAGGCCTCACGCCGGGCAGCGCCCCCCGTCCATCGGCGCTCGCACAGGCGCAGCCCGGCTCCCAGGCTCCCCCGCTCGGACGTGCCCCGGGGTCGGCCCCGCTCCCCCTGCGCCCGCCCCTGGGGCCGGTCGTGCTCGACCTGCAGGACGCGGTGCGCACGTACCCCGGCGATCCGCCGGTGGAGGCCCTGCGCGGGGTGAACCTGCGCGTGCGCGCGGGTGAGCTGGTGGCCATCGTCGGCCCCTCGGGCTCGGGCAAGTCGACGCTGCTCCACGTGCTGGGCACGCTCGACAAGCCCACGAGCGGGATCGTGCGCGTGGCCGGCTTCGACATCGGCACGCTCGGCGACCAGGACCTCAGCGGCCTGCGCAGCCAGCACGTCGGCTTCATCTTCCAGCAGTTCTACCTCATCGAGGGCATGAGCGCGCTCGACAACATCGCCAACGGCCTGCTCTATCGCGGCGTGGGCCCGGCGCAGCGACGGCAGCGCGCGGGCGAGGCGCTCGAGCGGGTGGACCTGTCGCATCGCGCCGACCACCGCCCGAGCAAGCTCAGTGGCGGCGAGCGCCAGCGCGTGGCCATCGCCCGCGCCATCGTGGGCCGGCCCAGCGTCGTGCTCGCCGACGAGCCCACCGGCAACCTCGACAGCAAGACCGGCCGGGTCATCCTCGACCTGCTCGACGAGCTCAACCGCAGGGACGGCACGACGATCGTGGTCATCACCCACGACCACCAGGTGGCGGCACGCATGCCCCGCCGGCTGGAGATCCTCGACGGCCGCATCGTGCGCGACTCGCTGGCGGTGGCGGCATGAGCGCCGTGGCCAGGCCCATCGGTGCCCAGGCGCCGCCGCCGGCGGCGGGGGCCAGGCCGCGCAAGCCGCGCTCGAGCCGGCTCCATCCCTCCGACCTCGTCGGGCTCGGCGCCATCGGCCTGCGCGCCAGCCGCGTGCGCGCGGCGCTGACGATGATCGGCATCGCCATCGGCATCGCGGCCATGGTGGGCGTGCTCGTCATCAGCGAGTCGAGCCGCTCGGACCTGCTCAGCCAGCTCGACCGCCTGGGCACGAACATGCTCCGCGTGACCGCCGGCCAGACGCTCTTCGGCGGCAGCGCCGAGCTGTCGACCGACGCCCGCGCCATGATCGAGCGGGTGGGCCCGGTCGAGTCGGCCTCGAGCGTGGCCACGGTCGACGCCACCGTGCGCCGCACCGACTTCATCGACGAAGGCCGCACCGGCGGCATCAGCGTGACCGCCGCGGATCTCGACCTGCTCGACACGCTGCGCGCCGAGGTGGGCGTCGGCCGCTGGCTCGACGAGGCCAGCGCCAGCGTGCCCACCACCGTCCTGGGCAACACCGCCGCCCGGCGGCTGGGCATCACCGGCACCGGCGTGCGCGTGTGGCTCGGCGACCGGTGGTTCACCGTCATCGGCATCCTCGAGCCGGTCGAGCTGGCGGGCGAGCTCGACTCCTCGGCCTTCGTGGGCATCGGCGTCTCGGAGCAGCTCTTCGAGTACGAGGGCAGCCCCTCGACGATCTACGTGCGCAGCGACGTCGACTACATCGAGGACGTGCGCGCGGTCATGGGCCGCACGGCCAACCCCGAGGACCCCAGCGAGGTCGAGGTCACGCGTCCCTCCGACGTGCTCGAGGCCAAGGCCGCCGCGGCGGTCGCCTTCACCGACCTCTTCCTCGGGCTCGGCGCGGTCGCGCTCATCGTCGGCGGCTTCGGCATCGCCAACGTCATGCTCATGTCGGTCATGGAGCGGCGCGGCGAGATCGGCCTGCGGCGGGCGCTCGGCGCCACCCGCCGGCACATCGCGCTCCAGTTCGTGAGCGAGGCCCTCGCGCTGGCCCTCGTCGGCGGCGTGCTGGGCGTGCTCCTCGGGGCCGGCCTGGCCGTGGCCTACGCGCTCAGCCAGGCCTGGACCCCGATCATCCCGGCCGTGGCCGTCGGGGGCGGCATCGCCGCGGCCGTGGCCATCGGCGCGGTGGCCGGCTTCTACCCCGCCATGCGCGCGGCGCGGCTATCGCCGACCGATGCGCTGCGCGGGGCCGAATGAGCCGGCCAGGAAGGCGAACCGAGCCCGGCGGGCC
>Ga0316198_10001740_pt1 | contig 12989 bp, 14 predicted proteins | sample OudBieAanoxic_MG_FD_204935 | JGI IMG/M metagenome (GOLD analysis project Ga0316198, IMG submission 204935) | Coastal sediment microbial communities from Oude Bieten Haven, Netherlands - site A anoxic | ecosystem: Environmental > Aquatic > Marine > Coastal > Sediment | place: Netherlands... | reverse complement strand
GAGCCAGTTCTTCGATGGCATCGGGAAACTCAAGGTGTTCGTAGTCCATCAGGAAACCGATGGCGCTGCCGTGTGCGCTGCAGCCGAAGCAATGGTAGAACTGCTTGCCGGGGCTGACGGTGAAGGACGGTGTCTTCTCGTTGTGGAACGGGCAGCAGGCCTGGTACTCGCGGCCGGCTTTTTTCAGCGATACGCGAGCATCGATAACTTCCACGATATCCACGCGGTTGAGCAGATCGTCGATAAAACTCTGCGGAATACGCCCGGCCATATGGCTATGGTAAGGGAATGTTTTCAGCTGTGAAAACTGCGTGGATGGTCTGCCGGTCCTAAGCGCTGATAAACAGCGTTTTTGCGCTCAGGAGACCGCTCCTACGGATGGGAAACCCGGCATATCAGGTTGATAGCCTGGCTTTGATTCTGGCGCTGACAGCGCCCATATCGGCGCGGCCCTGCAGCTTTGTTTTGAGCCGTCCCATGACTTTGCCCATGTCCTTCATGCTGCTGGCGCCGGTGGTTTGTATGGCGTCATCGATCAGGGCATCAACTTCGGCCTCACCAAGCTGTGCGGGCAGATAGGCCTTCAGCAGTTCGAGTTCGAATGTTTCCTGTTCAGCGAGGTCGTCGCGACCGGCTTTTTCGTATTGCTCGAGCGAGTCACGGCGCTGTTTGGCCATCTTGTCGAGCACACTGGTGACCTGTGCATCGTCCAGTTCGATGCGCTCATCGACTTCCCGCTGTTTGATGGCGGCCAGTATCAGGCGAATGACGCCCAGACTGCGTTTGTCGCCACCACGCAGGGCGTCCTTCATATCCTGCTGGAGCTTATCCTTCAGGGGCACGATCTGGTCTACCGGTACAGGTATTAATAAAGGCGGGTACGGCGGGCGTGTTCGCGTGAGATTTTTTTTGCGTGGCGCTTGACGGCGGCCGCCTGCTTGCGTTTCCGTTCCTGGGTGGGCTTTTCGTAAAACTCACGGCGGCGGACTTCAGACAGAATCCCCGCTTTCTCACAGGAGCGCTTGAAGCGGCGCAGGGCAACTTCAAAAGGCTCGTTTTCGCGTACTTTGACTTGTGGCAAAACCGTTTCCTCATGGGTCGGAATTGATAAAGGGCGCGTAGTGTAGCAGCGCTGGTTTAAAAGGTAAAACCGCGAATCTGGCGTGAAAGCCGTTTGACGCTATTTGAGTCCGGCGCTGCGACCGTTACCATAGCGGCATGCTTGTACTCGGAATTGAGACCTCCTGCGATGAGACCGGCGCGGCCCTGTTCGATACGGAAAAGGGATTGCTGGGTCACGCCCTCCACAGCCAGATCGATTTGCACGCGGCATATGGCGGTGTTGTACCGGAACTGGCTTCCCGTGATCACGTACGTAAAACCCTCCCGCTGGTGCAGGCGGTGCTCACGCAGTCTCATGTAAAAAGTAAGGATATCAATGGGGTGGCGTATACGGCCGGGCCTGGTCTGGTGGGTGCGCTGCTGGTCGGTGCGTCTATCGGGCGCAGTCTGGCGTGGAGCTGGGGGGTGCCGGCAGTCGCCGTTCACCATATGGAGGGGCACCTGCTTGCGCCTATGCTGGAGGCGTCGGCACCGGAATTTCCGTTTGTCGCACTGCTGGTTTCAGGTGGTCATACCATGCTGGTGCAGGTCAACGACATAGGCGATTACCGCATCCTGGGCGATACGCTGGATGATGCGGCTGGTGAGGCGTTCGATAAGACGGCCAAATTGCTGGGTCTGGCCTACCCGGGTGGGCCGGTATTGGCAAAACTGGCCGAGCAGGGGGATCCCAGCCGCTTTCGCTTTCCCCGGCCCATGACCGACCGTCCGGGGCTGGATTTCAGTTTCAGCGGGTTGAAGACATTTGCCCTGACCACCTGCGAGGCACAGGCTGACGACCCGCAAACGCGAGCCGATATTGCCCGTGCTTTTCAGGATGCCGTGGTCGACACCATGGTGATCAAATGTCGCCGGGCGCTGCAGCAGACCGGTGTGCCCCGTCTGGTGGTGGCCGGTGGTGTCGGTGCCAACAGGGCATTGCGCGACAGTCTGCGTTGCCTGGCTGATGATCTGGGGGCTGAGGTGTTTTATCCGCGTCTTGAATTCTGCACTGATAATGGTGCCATGATCGCTTATGCCGGTGCCTGCCGTTTACTGGCGGGGCAGCGGCAGGGGCCGGCTGTCGAAGTGCGCCCGCGTTGGTCGCTGGAAGAGCTGGAAGCGGTTGTTTTGTAGTTCTGTGGCTTTGCATGTTGGTCGGCGACAGCCTTTTCTGCTTCAGCGCAGGCGCAAGGCGCCGAAAAGGCTGCCGCCGCCCAACAGGCAGTTCGATTACGCAATAGCGCTAGTCCGACTTTATGTTGCCTTCCGTCCCTTCCATGAGGTTTTTTATATTGGAGCGATGCCGCCAGATCAGCAGGGCGCCCATCAACAGCATGGCGATCATCAGTGATGTGTCGGGTATCAGCCACCAGATATACAGCGGCGTGATCAGTATCGACAGCAGCGCCGCCAGTGACGAGATTTTGAAAACCTTGGCGATCACCAGCCAGGTTGCAATGGTCAGCAGGCCGACCGGCCAGTGCAGGCCGATCAATACACCCAGCAGCGTTGCCACGCCTTTGCCGCCCTGAAAGGCGAAAAACAGGGGATACAGGTGGCCGAGGAAGGCGGCTCCCGCGGTAGCTGCCTGGACGGCCATGTCGGCACCCAGCGCCTTGGCGATCAGAACGGGTATCAGCCCCTTGAGCATGTCGCCTACCAGCGTGACCGCTGCCGCTTTCTTGCCGCCGATGCGCAACACGTTGGTGGCGCCTGGATTACCCGAACCCTGGCTGCGTGGATCGGGCAGACCCAGCACGTGGCAGGTGATAATGGCCGAAGATACCGATCCGAACAGATAGCCGCCGGCAATTAAGAGAAGTTCTAGCATCATGCGCGCTATTGGAAAGCTTTCCGGCAGGCGGGTCAAGCCAATGCGCCGCCATCTGCGTTGTTGTCTCCTCTTGAGGTAGAATGACCACCGCGGCGGGAAGGTGCCTGGCAGGCGGATGACCCGCTTAAATTATCTATCTTTATGAGGCAGCACACTGGATCACCATGGATATCATTTTCATTCGCGATCTCCGTATCGATACCGTCATCGGTATCTATGACTGGGAGCGCTCGATCAAACAGACGGTGCGACTCGACCTCGAACTGGGCAGCGACATCGCCCGGGCGGCGGCCAGTGACAGCATCGAGGACACGTTGAATTACAAAGCGGTGGCTAAGCGTGTCATTGCATTTGTCGAGGCCAGCAGCTTTCAACTGGTGGAAACGCTTGCCGAACGTATTGTGGCGCTGGTGCGTGAAGAGTTTTCAGTGGCGTGGGTGCGTTTGACGCTGAACAAGGGCGGTGCGGTTCGCGGGGCACAAGGTGTGGGTGTCGTCATTGAACGCGGCAAAAGGGATTGACGGCATGGCAAAGGTGTTTGTCAGTGTCGGGTCCAATATCGACCGTGAACACAACATTGCATCCGCCGTGACCGCCCTGGCCAGGGAATACGGTGCTCTTGAGCAGTCAAGGGTATTCGAAACCGAGGCCGTCGGGTTTTCCGGTGATCTGTTCCTTAACCTGGTGGTGGCGCTCGAAACCGGCCAGTCACCGCAACAGGTTTCCGCCGTGTTAAGACGCATCGAGGACGCGCACGGGCGCAACAGGAGAGGTGGCAAATTCAGCAGCCGCAGCCTGGACCTGGATCTGCTGTTGTACGATGATCTGATTGTTGACGAGCCCGGCCTGATGCTGCCGCGCCCCGAGATTCTGGAGTATGCCTTTGTGCTCAGGCCATTGGCTGAAATCGCGGCTGACAGCAGACATCCTGTCACCGGCCAGAGTTACGCGGCACTATGGGATCGGTTTGACGCGGCTTCACAGCCGATGTGGCCGCTGGAACAATAACGCTCGCGCTATTATGTCCCCAGGTCTGCCAGTTCCCGCTGCCGAAGCGCGCGCCGTCAGCGATGCCCTGCGGTCAAAGCTGTACCGCCGGATTGAGCAGTCGGGAGGTTGCCTGCCGTTTGACAGCTTTATGGCGACCGCGTTGTATGAGCCCGGCCTCGGTTATTACAGCAATGGCCTGATGCCGTTCGGTGAACAGGGTGATTTTGTCACGGCGCCGGAGTCGGGCAGGCTGTTTGGCCGCTGTCTGGCTCGCAGTATCGCATCGGTGCTGGAACAACAGCAGCAGGGTGTGGTCATGGAGCTGGGTGCAGGCAGCGGTGCGCTCGCGCTAGACCTGCTCGGTGAGCTGAAAAGGCTGGGGGTATTACCGCAACGTTATTACATCCTGGAACGCAGTGCGGCGATGCGTGCGCTGCAGCAAAGGCGGCTGAGTGGGGAGCCGGAATTCAGGCAAAGGATTGAATGGCTGGATACCCTGCCGGAGGATCCGATCAGCGGCGTTGTGTTCGGCAACGAAGTCGCAGACGCATTGCCGGTCAAGCGTTTTCGCTGGCAAAACGGCAGGATCAGTGAGTTGGGTGTCGCTCGGCAAAACAAGCAACTGTCTGTCTGCGAGCGTTGCGGTGACGCGGTGGAAAAACCTGTTCAGCAACTGGCGCGCATCGGGCGCTGGGAGGGTGACTATCAGTCTGAGTACTGTCCGACACTGCCGGCCTGGATAAACAGTCTGACGGATGTTCTGGCGCAAGGCTTGCTTTTGCTCATCGACTACGGTTACGGACGCGCCGAGTATTACCATCCGCAGCGCTCAATGGGTACACTGATGTGCCACTACCGGCATCATGCCCACGATGATCCATTGTGGTCGCCGGGCTTGCAGGACATTACAGCATTCGTCGATTTTACCGCTATTGCAGAAGCGGCGACCGCATCGGGTATGCAGCTTGAAGGTTTCACCAGTCAGGCACGATTTCTGCTGGCGTGTGGTATCGATCAGCTGATGGCGGAGACCGACACAGCCGATACCCGGCAGTTTCTGCAGTTAAGCAATGAAGCAAAGCGTCTGCTGCTGCCCGGTGAAATGGGGGAGCGCTTCAAGGTAATCGGTTTTTCGCGCGAGCTGCCGGAGGATGTCACAGGTTTTGCGGCAGCGGACCTGCGCAGTCGTTTGTAAGGTGCTCAGTCGGCTGCATGAATGTATTTTCTGCGATTTATCATAACTGTTGGGAGATCCCCGTGTGCACCGGGGGGTTTGTGGTTTTAGTGGCATTAATTCATGGATAGTTTCCAGGCTGTTATTCTCGCCCTGGTGCAGGGGCTGAGCGAATTTCTCCCCATCTCCAGTTCGGCGCATCTGATCCTGGTGCCGTTGTTGACAGATTGGCCGGACCAGGGGCTGGCGTTTGATGTTGCTGTTCACTTCGGCACCCTCAGTGCTGTTGTCACCTATTTTCGCAGTGAACTGGCGGCGATGGCGTCGTCCTGGATACGTTCGCTGGGGTCGCGTTATCCGGATGACGAAGCCAGGCTGGCCTGGGGTGTGCTGCTGGGAACGATTCCTCTGGGGTTGTGTGGACTGATATTTCACGACTTTATTGAAACCAGCCTGCGCTCACCACAGGTTATTGCAGCCGCGACAATCGGTTTTGGCGCGTTGCTCTGGTATGCCGATGTAAAGGGTCCGCAGACGCGTTGTGAATACCGCCTCAATGCCGGGCGCATCGTCGTGATTGCACTGGCGCAGGTACTGGCATTGATTCCGGGAACCTCGAGGTCGGGTATCACCATTACCGCAGGACTGCTGGTGGGTCTGGATCGTAAAGCGGCTGCACGCTTTTCTTTCCTGCTGTCGATACCGGCCATCCTGATGGCGGCGGGTTACGAAGCCAGCAAGTTAATGGGCGGTGAGCAGTCGGTGCAATGGCTGCCGATTCTGCTGGGCGTGTTTGTTGCTGCTGTCAGTGCCTATGCCTGCATCCATTTCTTCCTGAAACTGCTCGACCGCGTTGGCATGCTGCCATTTGTGATCTATCGCTTTGTTCTGGGTGCCATGCTGTTTGTGCTGTTCTGGTGATACAGTGAAAACACGGCCGTTGTTCTACATGAGTACTTTATCGAGTCGATTGAATAGCAGGGTTGCCCAATCCGCTGCATCGGTATTCGATGAGACGGTTCTTTTATTGACCAGCTCGACCCGGGTCGACGCACCATCATTTATGTCTTCGACAAATATGGCGACTTTCTCACCATAACTGAACCCGGTCATTCCTCTTTTGGCCAGAATGACGCCCTCGTCTTTATCCTTGGACACTATTTTCAGTTCGGTAGTGCCCAGCACATCTAGAACAACATCCCAAACCAGATCTTTTGCACGCGGGTAAACTCTCACTTCTCCTGTGCCGCGGCCGGCCTTGGCGTCAGACACCGTGGTGCAGGCAGACTGAAACAGGAACGCAAAAACGATGAACAGGGCGGCAACTGATTTGGTAGCCATTTGATCTCCCGGGTGATTACCTGAATGATGAGCCGATGTTACAACATCGACTCTCTCCCCGCCTCTACCAGCGGGCGTTAGCGATAATTTCCAGGCGTTTTGTTCGAATGGCCGCACCCAGCGCAGGTCCGCTCAGATTCCGATGGGCCAGTCCTGCGGCGTTGACACCGGCGGCAGCAACACTTGTAGCGATCAGTTTGTCAGTGCGTTGCTGATCAATCAGGCCGGCGGCCTGGTAGACTGACAGCAGCAGGCGCCAGCGCCCCTTTTGTTTGAAGGCGCCGGACGATTCCATGAGTTCGAGTATGTCTTCCGGGATATCGCTGCCAGCCTGGCGCTCCAGCCTGATGGCGTTTAATGCGAGCTGTGTATAGTCATTGGGCGCACGCAAGCGTGCGCAAAGTGTTTCAGCCTGCACAATTCTTTCCTGCTGTGTGAGGTTTTTCCCCAGTGCCTGCAGGAGTACGCTGAATCGCAGGTGTGGGTCTTCGCTATACGATACACTGTGATGCAGCGCCTCGAGTGCAGCAATGCCAGGCTTGTCGGCGTGTGTCCGGCAGTCATGCGGGTATTCGCGGTCGATTTCCGGGAACAGAACCGACAGCGCATGGCAGCCGCGCAGCACGTTGAAGAACTGTTGCGGTGAATCAGTGGCCAGTGCCTTGACCAGCTCGGCCCATACACGTTCGGCTACCAGGTGGTTGACTTCGCCGTCGTCGACCATTTTACGCATCAGACTGTTGGTGCTGTGCGCTACCTTGAAACCCCATCTGGCAAACGCCGCTGCAAACCGTGCGATGCGCAGTATGCGCACCGGGTCTTCGGCAAAGGCAGGGCTGACGTGGCGCAACAGACCGGCATTGAGGTCCTGCTGGCCGTGATAGGGGTCGATGAGTGTGCCATCGGCTGTTTCCGCCATGGCATTGATGGTCAGATCACGGCGTTTCAGGTCCTGTTCCAGGGTGACGTCGGTACTGGTATGGAAGGCAAATCCCTTGTAGCCGTATCCGGTTTTTCGTTCGGTACGGGCCAGTGCATATTCATCTTTTGTTGTCGGGTGCAGGAATACCGGGAAGTCCCTGCCGACCTGCTTGAAGCCCTGATCCAGCATGTCCTGGGGTGATGCGCCAACCACCACCCAGTCCTTCTCTCTGATCGGCAGGCCGAGCAGTCTGTCCCGCACAGCGCCGCCGACCAGGTATATTTCCATCAGGGGCGGCGTGCCTGGGATCTGTAGCGGAAATACTGTGCACGGGAGCGGTTGTCTCCCAGGTAGGTGGGCACCACCGCTTCGACTGATCTGGGGGGTATGCCCATGCCGATCAGCGCGGACTTGCTGCAGACGCTGTCCTGCTGCAGAGAGTAATAGTTGTCGATGGTAAATGGCTTGCCGGGGGCCAGGCCGAGCAGGTAGCCCTGCAGCCGGGCGGCAAAGTCGGGCATGCCGGTAACGATAGTGTTACGGCCGCTTAGTTTTGCCGCGAACTGCACCAGCTGTTTCAGGCTGTAGGTCCGGGGGCCGCAGAGTTCCAGTCGTTGGCCGATTGTGGCTTTGTCGCCCAGCGCTTTGACAAAGGCCTCGACAACATCACCAACGTACACGGGTGCGAATCTGGTGTTGGCGCAGGCCAGCGGAAACAGCAGTGGCGATATCTGCAATAGTGTTGTAAAGCGGTTAAAAAAGCTGTCACCGGGACCGAATACGACTGAGGGGCAGAAGCTGGTGACCTCCAGGCCGGGCGCGTTATGCACCAGATCTTCACCTTCGCCTTTGCTTTTCAGGTAACGGCTGCGCGATTCATTGACGTTGGCATTGAGTGCGCTCATGTGCACCAGGCGCGTGGTCCCCGATTCACGCATTGCTTTGACAATGCTGCGTGGCAGTTCCACGTGCGCGTTTTGAAACTGGCTTTTGCCTTCTTCATTAAGAATGCCGACCAGATTGATGACGCCATCCATGTCTGTCAATACCGTTTGCAGTGCGTCAGCATCGTAGGGGTCGGTTGCCAGAAGCCGCACCGCCGAGCCAACACGGAAATTGCGGTGGCGTTCGGGATGACGCGTCAATACGGTGACTGAATGCCCCAGGCTGACCAGCCGGTGTACCAGGTGTGTGCCGACAAAGCCGGTTCCCCCCAGTACGCAGAGTCGGAATGCTTTCATGCTGTTCCCTTTCAGTGCAGGTAAATACGCTTATATTAACATTTCAAGGGACCGGAGCACTTGAAATTCGGATACTGCTAATAGCGCTGCTGGATTTCCGACAGGCGATGCGAAAGGCGTGTCACCGGTCGCTGCAGGCGCCATTCGAATACCGTGGCATAGGCCAGCACACGGCGCACGTAGTGGCGCGTTTCCTTGAAGGGAATGCGTTCCATCCACAGGCTGGCGTCCATCGACTTGCCAGTGGGTAACCAGCGACTGACACGGTGCGGGCCGGCGTTGTAGGCGGCGGCCGCCAGAACGGGGGAGCCATTGTAGCGTTTCAGCAGTTTGTTCAGGTAGGCGCTGCCCAGGCGGATATTCTGATCGGAGTGCAGCAGCGCCTGGTTGCCGCGGTAGCGGATTTTCAGTGAGCGCGCGGTCTGTTTGCCGGTTTGCGGCATCAGCTGCATCAGGCCCAGGGCGCCGACCGGTGAGCGTGCATCTTCCATGAAAGCACTTTCCTGTCGTATGACGCCATAGATCAGGGCCGGATCCAGGTCATACTGGTCGGCGTAGGCGAATATGGACTTGCGGTGTGGCAGGGGGAAACGCAATGTCAGGTCGGACCAGTATTCGGCACGAGACGCCGTCAGGATGGCGCGGTCGTGCCAGCCCCAGCGGTGGGCCAGCAGTGCCAGCAGCTTGAGTTCGTGCTCCGACAGGGAGGCTGTTGTGTGATACCACTCGCGGCGGGCATCCAGGTGTTTGCCGGCCAGGTACAGTTCGCGGGCGCGCAGAATGCCCGGGATCTGCTCGATGTCCTCCAGTTGCTCTTTTTCGTAGCTGATGCGTGAATCGTTCATCTGGTAGGGGCGCTGCAGATGATCGGCGGCCAGAAATCCGTAGTAGCTGCGCTCACCGGCGAGTCGGGCGTATTCGGTAAAGGCATCACCACTGGCGCCATCGGCTTCCAGCGCATAGGCGCGCCAGTAACGCCAGGTTTCGGCGTTGCGCTCCGTTGCATCGAGTTCGTCAATCCAGCGCAGGGCGTCTTTCCAGTCGCCGTCGGACAAGGACACGCGTACCCGCCACTGACGGATATCGGCGTTGACGGCGTGATCGGGAACGCTGGCCAGCCACTGCGCCGCTTGCGGGTGGTTGCGTAACGCACCGGTTAAGGCGATACGCTGCAGAACCTTACCCGCCTGTTGTTCGCTGAAGCGATGGCTCTTGGCGATCTCCTGCCAGTGTTTCCACGCCTGTTCGGGCTTGTGGCGTGCAAGACGCAAACAGGCATGAGTCAGAATCTCTCTGACCAGCGGTGTGTCCTGTTTGGACCAGGGTTTGGAGAGCGCGTCGGTGGGGCGGCGGTGTGCGTACTGCCAGCGTTTGACCCATTCGCGGTCTTCCGCAGACAGGCGTTTGGCCAGGTAACCGGCGAGACTGGATTTCTGATTGGCGAAAGCCAGGCGTATACGCGCCCAGATCTGCTCGCTGGTGATCCGGGAGCTGGCGTAGAGCTGGTCAAAGGCCGGGTCGCAGGCATCGGGCTGGGAGTATCCCACCAGCCACAGTTCGAGCGCATCCTGCAGAGCCTGTTCCCGGTCGCCTTTGGAGAGCCGGGCACGAACGTCGTAACACTGCAGAGTGACCGAGCGTTGCGGCTGATAAAAACGCAGGTAGTTATTCCAGTCCCTGCGTTTGCCCAGTTGGTGTAACCAGCTGATGCGCAGGCGTGTGGCAATCGGCTGCTCCTGATATTGATCCAGGAACGCCTGAACCTCACCGGCCCCGGCTTTGCCGAGGCGCCGCCGCAGCTGCCAGTACTCCAGGTAGCCGTACAGGGGATAATCGGTCAGTTTCCGCTTGAGATCGCGGAATGTTGCCTGTTCGCCAGAATTGAGCGCAGATTCTGCCGCGACAAACAGTTCGCGTTGTCTGTCGTACGGACCTGCCAGGCCGATGTCAGTCACTAACATCATGACTGCCGTTACTATTCCTGCCAAGCGTGCATGCATGACTGTGAGTTGCACCCTGCCTGCTATTATTTTGCCCCCCGGATGACAGTTACCATAAAAGAGTCCATGCAAAGGTACAATCCCAAAAATGGAAATATTAACCCTTTCGATCGCTTATGCCTTGTTGGGTTTGTTCGCTGGTGTGGTCGCTGGCCTGCTCGGCGTCGGCGGTGGTCTGATCGTGGTGCCGGTTCTGGCGACACTGTTTACCAGTCAGGGTTTTGCGTCGCAACATCTGATGCAGCTGGCAGTCGGGACTTCGCTGGCGACGCTGGTGTTCACTTCCCTGTCTTCCATGTGGGCGCACCACAGGCGCGGTGCCGTGAACTGGCGGCTTATGCGGCAGTTATCCGGCGGTATAGTGCTGGGTGGATGGCTGGGCGCTGTGCTGGCTGTCTGGCTGGGTGGTCTGTTGCTGGCGGGTCTGTTTGGCATCTTTGAGCTGCTGGTAGCGATGCAGATGGTGCTTGGACGGTCACCGGCGCCGCAGCGGACGGGGCCGGGGCGGTTACGCAACCTGATCGCGGGCGTGTTGATTGGCGCGGTGTCCGCCTTGCTTGGTATCGGCGGCGGCACCCTGACGGTGCCCTACCTGGTGTGGCACAAGGTCGACGTGCGTCAGGCGGTGGGCACCTCGGCGGCTTGTGGACTGCCGATTGCGCTAGTGGGGGCGCTTGGATTTGCGCTCGTGGGTTGGGGCCAGTCAGATCTTCCTGTCGGCAGCAGCGGCTACCTGTACTGGCCGGCGGTATTTGCCATCAGTATCACCAGCGTGCTGGGTGCTCCGGTAGGTGCCTGGCTGGCTCACCGCCTTCAGCGTCAGCGACTGAAAAGCATTTTTGCCGGTTTTGTCGCTGTGCTCGGGGTGTTTATGATCGGTAAAAGCCTGTTTGGCTTTTAGGCACTAACCGCCGGTTGCCGACATGAATCGAATCACCTGCTCGGGTTTGTCTCCGAACTCATGGCGTTCCGGTTTCTGTGCAATCGCGCTCAGAATCGCCTGTTCGAGTGCCTCATCATCGGCACCTGCGCGCAACAGGGGGCGTAGCTCGAGCTTGTCATTCTGTCCCAGGCACAGGTAAATGGTGCCGTCGACGGAAAGGCGAACCCGGTTACAGGTCTCACAGAAGTGCTGGGAAATCGGGGTGATGAAACCGATGCGCAAATCGGAACCGGCAACCCGGACGTAGCGGGCCGGCCCGCCGCCCGGCATTACCCCGGGGATCAGATCAAAGCGCCGTTCCAGGCGACTGCGCACAGTCTGCAGGTCAACATAATGCTGCGTCGCATTGCGGCCGGTGTCGCCCATCGGCATGGTTTCGATAAAGCGCAGGGTAAAGTCGTTTTCGATGCAGAACTCGACCATGTCCTCGACTTCGTCATCGTTAACGCCGGCCATCACCACCATATTGATTTTGATGGGCGTAAAACCGGCGTCTTTGGCGGCCATCAATCCTGTCAGCACCTTGTCCAGTTTGCCCTGGGTTATTCGTTTGAAGCGCTCGGCCTGCAGGCTGTCAAGGCTGACGTTGATGCGGGAAATGCCGGCTTTTCGGAGGGCGGTAGCCTGTTTGTCCAGGCGGGTTGCGTTGGTGCTGAGGGACAGGTCATCGATACCGGGTAATGCGGCGAGACGGGCGGCCAGTTCGGGGGTGTTTTTACGCACCAGCGGTTCGCCGCCAGTGATGCGAATACGAGTTACCCCCAGTCGCCCGAAGGTGCCGACAACACGCTCTATTTCGTCAAACGTCAGCCAGTCTTCCGGCTCTTCGAAATTTTTGAATCCTTTTGGCAGGCAGTAACTGCAGCGCAGGTCACAGCGATCCGTGACCGATAAACGGACATATTCGATAGTCCTGCCAAAAGGATCAATGAGCTGTTTCATTGCTTCAGCATAGTTCAGGTTACTACCGCTGACAATACGACGGTTTGTAGACATATTAATTGGGGTCAGAGAGGGTTTTTTTGAAAAAAAACCCTCTCTGACCCCAATTAATACCCCTAAACTGTCTGGTAGTACAGGTTCTGTGGATGATTGGCTTCGGCAAAGAAGAACCAGCGCTCGGCAAGCAGCCCGGCGTACTGCACAGCGAAGGCGATGACAAAAACACCCGCCGCGTTGGCACTCAGGCCGAGTGCCAGCAAGACCACGGGAAGTGGGAACACAGTGAGCAGAAACAGCCACTTGATGCCATTGAAGATGACCTGCGGTGCGCCGTGGAAAAATTCACGGGTATTAAACGAACCGGTCATGAAACCCTGTGATTTCTGTTCAATCCTGGCGTGACGAATGCCGACAGCGGTTGCGGTCGTTGATTTGTGCTTGATGCGTGTGTTGCGAATCAGGCTCGAAGCGCGTGTCAGCAGAGACACGAGAGTAAGA
>Ga0316198_10001739_pt1 | contig 12990 bp, 26 predicted proteins | sample OudBieAanoxic_MG_FD_204935 | JGI IMG/M metagenome (GOLD analysis project Ga0316198, IMG submission 204935) | Coastal sediment microbial communities from Oude Bieten Haven, Netherlands - site A anoxic | ecosystem: Environmental > Aquatic > Marine > Coastal > Sediment | place: Netherlands... | reverse complement strand
GCATTACCCAAAGTGTGGCCAAAACCACGTTCTAGTGGCTCAAGAACCACCTTAGCTCTAGTTGTTGAAATTTGTTCGATATCAACTAATCTTGGTTTTAGAAAATCAATTACAGAACCCTGCATTTGTGCCCTCTCTTAACAGTTAACTTTACTTAGAGTAAAGTTCGATGATTAACTGTTCGTTAATCTCAGCAGATAAATCTGAACGTTCAGGTTGACGTTTGAACTCGCCTTCCATCTTCGTTGTATCAACTTCAACCCAAGCAAGGGCTTCACGTTGACCAGCGATTTCTAATGCAGCGCCAATACGTGATTGCTTTTTAGCTTTTTCACGAATTGCGATAACATCGCTAGGTTTAACGTTAAATGAAGGGATATTTACAACTTTACCGTTCACTAGAATAGCTTTATGGCTAACTAGTTGACGTGATTCAGCACGTGTTGCGCCAAAGCCCATACGGTATACAACATTGTCTAAACGACCTTCAAGAAGTTGAAGTAAGTTTTCGCCAGTGTTGCCCTGTAAACGAGCAGCTTCTTTATAGTAGTTACGGAATTGCTTTTCTAATACACCGTACATACGACGTACTTTTTGCTTTTCACGTAATTGTAAACCGTAGTCTGATAGACGTGGTTTACGCGCACCGTGTACACCTGGTGCGTTTTCGATTTTACACTTAGAATCGATCGCGCGGACACCTGATTTTAAGAATAAATCAGTTCCTTCACGACGGCTAAGCTTAAGCTTAGGACCTAAATATCTTGCCATTGTTCTTTCTCCAATTACCTTAGAAAGTTGCGATTAAACGCGACGTTTCTTTGGTGGACGACAACCATTATGTGGGATCGGTGTAACGTCAGTAATATTAGTTACACGGAAACCCGCCGCGTTTAGTGCGCGAATCGAAGATTCACGACCAGGTCCTGGTCCATTTACAAAAACTTCTACGTTTTTAAGACCATACTCTTTTGCTGCTTCAGCAGCACGTTCAGCAGCAACCTGTGCAGCGAACGGAGTAGATTTACGAGAACCACGGAAACCAGAACCACCTGCAGTAGCCCAAGAAAGAGCATTACCTTGACGGTCTGTAATAGTTACGATTGTGTTGTTGAAAGAAGCATGGATATGAGCCATACCATCAGCAACTTGCTTTTTTACGCGCTTGCGAGCACGAGTTGGTGTTTTAGCCATGATCTCTTACCCTATTTCTTAATTGCTTTACGCGGACCTTTACGGGTACGAGCATTCGTTTTAGAACGCTGACCACGTACAGGCAAGCTGCGACGATGACGAAGTCCACGGTAACAACCAAGGTCCATTAGACGCTTGATGCTCATAGATACTTCACGACGTAAATCACCTTCAACGGCGAATTTAGCTACTTCTGTACGAAGAGCTTCGATTTGTGTTTCATCCAGATCTTTAAGCTTAGTAGATTCTGCAATGCCTGACTCTGCACAGATAATCTGTGAACGAGTCTTTCCAATGCCGAAAATAGCAGTTAATGCGATAACTGCATGCTTATGATCAGGAACGTTAATGCCAGCGATACGGGCCACTATGCACTCCTTAAAGTTAACGATTCATTTGTGAAAAGCCCGGTAGGATACTCGACAAATGATAAATTAGCAAACAAAACACAGCTTAGATGAAAAATTCACCTAAGCTGCTGATATATCCAAAATCTCTGTAGATTAGCCTTGGCGTTGTTTATGCTTTGGCTCTACGCAGATAACTCGCACCACACCGTGGCGTTTGATAACTTTGCAGTTACGACAGATTTTTTTAACGGATGCACGAACTTTCATTGCAACACTCCGTGATTATAACTTTCAGATTTGGTTATTTACCGTAATCTTTCAAGTTAGCTTTTTTCAAGACAGAATCATATTGATTAGACATCAAATGAGTCTGCACCTGTGCCATAAAGTCCATGATAACAACAACAATAATTAATAACGAAGTACCACCGAAGTAGAACTGCGTATTCATTGCTACCATCATAAACTCGGGAATCAAACAGATAAAGGTAATATATAACGCACCAGCTAATGTTAGACGCGTCATCACTTTATCAATGTAACGTGATGTTTGTTCTCCTGGACGGATTCCTGGGATAAAGGCACCGCTTTTCTTCAAATTATCTGCAGTCTCACGTGGGTTAAACGTAAGTGCAGTATAAAAGAAGCAAAAGAAGATAATAGCAGCAGCATACAACATCATATGCAACGGTTGTCCTGGCTGTAACGCCAAAGAAACATCCGATAACCAGCTTAAACCTTCAGTCTGACCAAACCACTGGGCAATAGTACCAGGAAATAAGATAACACTCGAGGCAAAAATTGCAGGAATTACACCAGCCATATTTAATTTTAATGGCAAGTGAGTGCTTTGAGCAGCAAAAACCTTACGGCCTTGTTGGCGTTTTGCGTAGTTAACAACGATACGTCGCTGACCACGTTCAACAAATACTACAAACGCAGTAGTTGCAAAAACGATAACAATTAATGCCAATAACACTAGAAGATGAATTTCACCTTGTCGTGCTTGCTCAGCAGTTTGCCCGATTGCCGATGGCAATCCAGCAATAATACCTACAAAGATAATGATAGAAATACCATTACCAATACCGCGCTCAGTTATTTGCTCACCTAGCCACATAAGGAACATAGTTCCAGTCACTAAACTAACAACTGCCGTGATGTAAAAGCTCAGACCTGCATTTTCAACAAGTCCGGGCATCATCGTTGGCAAACCGGTTGCAATACCAATTGCTTGGAACGTACCTAATACCAAAGTACCGTAACGTGTATACTGGTTAATCTTACGACGACCAGACTCACCCTCTTTCTTTAGCTCAGCTAAAGGAGGATGAACTACCGTAAGCAGTTGGATAATAATAGACGCAGAAATATACGGCATAATACCCAATGCAAAGATAGAAGCACGCTCAAGCGCACCACCAGAGAACATGTTAAACATTTCAATGATGGTACCCTTTTGCTGTTGGAAAAGATCAGCTAGGACAGCGGCGTCAATACCAGGAATTGGAACAAAAGAGCCCGCACGGAACACTAATATAGCGCCTAAAACAAATAGTAAACGAGTTTTAAGTTCGCTTAAATTGCTTCCTTGTGCCGCTTTTGAATCTAATCCTGGTTTCTTAGCCATTACCTATTATTCCTCGATTTTTCCGCCTGCCGCTTCAATTGCAGCACGAGCACCTTTCGTTACACGAAGGCCTTGTACTGTTACTGAGCGAGAGATTTCACCAGATAGAACTACTTTAGCAAACTTAGTAGTGTTTGTTAGTAGACCTGCCTGTTTCAACGTTTCTAGCGTCACAATATCGCCTTCTACTTTAGCAATTTCGTTCAAACGAACTTCACCGCTAACTAGAGATTTACGAGATGTGAAACCAAATTTTGGTAAACGTTGTTTTAATGGCATTTGACCGCCTTCAAAACCAGGACGTACAGTACCGCCTGAACGAGATTTTTGACCTTTGTGACCGCGGCCACCTGTCTTACCTAGTCCAGAACCGATACCACGGCCTACACGTTTAGCAGCAGGCTTAGAGCCAGCTGCTGGAGATAGAGTATTAAGTTTCATTATTACCCCTCAACCTTAACCATATAGTAAACTTTATTAACCATACCACGTACAGCAGGAGTATCTTGCAACTCTACTGTGTGACCGATGCGACGCAGGCCTAGACCTGTTAATGTTGCACGGTGCTTTGGTAAACGGCCAATTGCACTTTTGGTTTGAGTTACTTTAATCGTTTTAGTAGCCATGCTGAATTACCCCAGAATATCACTAACGTTTAAGCCACGCTTAGCTGCGATTTGCTCAGGAGAGTTCATGCTCTCTAGTGCATCCATCGTAGCGCGGACAACGTTAATTGGGTTAGTTGAGCCGTAAGCTTTTGATAGTACGTTCTGTACACCAACAACTTCTAACACGGCACGCATTGCACCACCTGCGATGATACCAGTACCTTCAGATGCTGGTTGCATATATACCTTAGAACCAGAATGACGGCCCTTAACAGGATGCTGCAGAGTGTTACCTTTTAATTGGATTTCGCTGATATTGCGACGTGCTTTTTCCATAGCTTTTTGAATAGCTGCTGGAACTTCACGAGCCTTACCATAGCCGAAACCAACACGACCATTACCATCACCAACAACTGTTAGTGCTGTAAAGCTAAAGATGCGACCACCTTTAACTACTTTTGAAACACGGTTTACTGCGATTAGCTTTTCGTTCAGATCACCGGTTTGAGATTCTACTTTTGACATAATCTTTACCCTTAGAACTGTAGACCAGCTTCACGAGCTGCGTCAGCTAGTGCTGCAACACGACCGTGGTATTGGAAACCGCTACGGTCAAAAGAAATTTTAGAAATTCCTTTCTCTACCGCGCGTTCTGCAACTAATTTTCCAATTAGTTGAGCTGCTTCTTTATTACCACCGTTCTTAACTAGTGCAATTACTTCTTTTTCTAATGTAGAAGCGCTTGCTACGACTTGTGCGTCTGCTGTAATTACCTGCGCGTAAGTATGGCGAGGTGTACGGTTGATCACAAGACGAGTTGCACCAAGATCTTGCAATTTCTTACGTGTGCGGGTAGCACGACGAAGACGAGATGCTTTCTTATCCATAGTGTCTTACCTTACTTTTTCTTCGCTTCTTTACGACGCACGTTTTCATCAGCGTAACGAACACCTTTACCTTTATAAGGTTCTGGTGGACGGAATGCACGAATCTCTGCAGCTATTTGGCCAACTTGTTGCTTGTCAGAACCAGAGATGATGATTTCTGTTTGGCTTGGAGCCGTAGCAGAAACACCTTCAGGTAATGCATATACAACAGGATGAGAAAAACCTAAAGTTAGGTTGATTTCTTGACCTTTAACTTGTGCACGGTAACCAACACCTTGAAGAAGAAGAGTCTTCTTAAAGCCTTCAGTTACACCAACAACCATATTGTTAACGTTAGCACGTGCAGTACCTGCTTGTGCCCATGCGTCTTTAGCACCTTCAACAGGTACGAAAGTTAACACGCCATCTTCAAAATTAACAATAACAGCATCATTAAGAGTACGAACTAATTCGCTATTACCACTTTTAACAGTGATCTCTTGACCATTTACTTTTACTTCTACGCCAGCAGAAACAGTAATCGGTGCCTTAGCTATACGAGACATAGATTACTCCTTAAGATACGTAACAGATGATCTCACCGCCGATGCTTGCATTACGCGCAGCTCGGTCAGTCATAACACCTTGAGAAGTTGAAACGATCGCAATACCTAAACCAGCCATAACCTTAGGAAGATCATTTGCACCTTTATAGATACGAAGACCTGGACGGCTTACTCGTTTGATAGTATCGATTACTTTTTTGCCTTCGAAGTACTTTAAAGTAACTTCTAATTCAGGCTTTGTGTCACCAGCAACAGCGTAATCTGCAACATAACCTTCTGCTTTAAGCACAGCTGCAATTGCAACTTTTTGCTTAGAAGAAGGCATCTTAACAGATACTTTGCTTGCTGCTTGACCGTTACGAATACGCGTTAGCATATCCGAAATAGGATCTTGCATGCTCATAACTATTTACTCCGTGATTAATTGATTACCAGCTGGCTTTTTTCAGGCCAGGGATTTCTCCGCGCATCATATGCTCACGAACCTTAATACGGCTCATGCCAAATTTACGAAGATAACCATGTGGACGACCAGTAACGTTACAACGATTACGTTGACGTACTGAACTTGAATCACGAGGTAGCGATTGAAGCTCTAACACTGCATTCCAACGATCTTCGTCAGATGTATTTACATTGCTAATAGTTGCTTTTAATGCTGCACGCTTTTCAGCGAACTTAGCAACTAACTTCTCACGTTTTACTTCACGCGCTTTCATTGATTGTTTAGCCATTTTCTAACTCCTTACTTACGGAATGGGAAGTTGAACGCAGACAAAAGTGCGCGTGCTTCTTCGTCAGACTTAGCTGAAGTAGTAATTGTGATATCTAAACCACGTACTTTATCAACTTTATCGTAATCGATTTCAGGGAAAATGATTTGCTCACGAACACCCATAGAGTAGTTACCACGACCATCGAATGACTTAGCATTCAGGCCACGGAAATCACGTACACGTGGGATAGCGATTGTTACCAAACGCTCAAAGAAATCCCACATACGTGCACCACGTAGTGTTACTTTACAACCAATCGGGTAGCCTTCACGAATTTTGAAGCCTGCCACAGAGCGGCGTGCTTTAGTGATCATTGGCTTTTGACCTGAGATTGCTGCCATATCTGACGCAGCGTGCTCTAGGACTTTTTTATCAGCCAGTGCTTCACCAACACCCATGTTAAGGGTGATTTTCTCTATTCGAGGGACTTGCATGACAGACGTATAGTCGAATTGCTTTTGCAAATCAGACACCACGTTGTCTTTATAGAAATCATGCAGTTTCGCCATCGTAAACTCCAGTTACTTCACAAGTTCATTATTAGATTTGAAGAAACGTACTTTTTGTCCGTCTTCTAATCTAAAACCAACACGATCTGCTTTACTCGTTGCCGAGTTGTAGATCGCAACATTTGATACTTCGATCGGTGCATTTTGTTCAATGATACCGCCAGTTACACCCGCTTGTGGGTTTGGCTTTTGGTGTTTCTTTTGAACATTTACACCTTCAATAATTACTTTACCGTTAGCTAAAACTTGAGAAACTTTCCCAGTTTTACCTTTATCTTTACCGGCAATAACAATTACTTCATCGTCACGTTTTATTTTTGCTGCCATTTTCGGTTCCTTACAGTACTTCTGGCGCCAGTGAAACTATCTTCATGAAATTTTCATTTCGAAGCTCACGGGTTACAGGGCCAAAGATACGTGTACCGACTGGCTGGTTGTTTGCATTCAAGATAACCGCAGCGTTGCGATCAAAACGAATAACAGAACCATCGGGACGACGTACACCTTTTCTGGTACGCACTACCACAGCTGAATGAACATCACCTTTTTTAATTTTTCCACGAGGAATTGCTTCCTTCACAGAAACTTTGATGATGTCACCGATTGCTGCATAACGGCGATGCGAGCCACCAAGGACCTTAATACACATTACGCGTCGAGCGCCACTATTGTCGGCGACATCTAGCACACTTTGCATTTGGATCATTATAGTGCTCCGCTATTTACTATTGATACTCTCTAATGAGTCGTGTTCCCATATTTTCAGGGAGCGGCATCATACCACCAACTTTATTAGAAAGATAGTCTAAAAAAACGGCACTCAAAAAATGAGCACCGTTTCGCTTATGTAATCAAATTTAACTTACTGAAAACAGTAGGTTATGCTTTGGTTACGATTTGTGCCAATGTCCAAGACTTAGTCTTAGATAAAGGACGACATTCACTTACTAGTACAATATCACCTTCATTACATTGGTTTGTTTCATCATGTGCATGTAGCTTTGTAGTACGCTTCATGAATTTACCGTATAACGGGTGCTTCACTTTACGTTCAACAGCTACAACGATAGACTTATCCATCTTCGCACTGATTACTTTACCTTGAAGAGTACGAGTGTTTTTTTCGCTCATTACGCACCTGCCTTCTGATTTAATACTGTCTTAACACGGGCAATGTCACGACGCACTTGTTTAATTGAGTGCGGCTTTTCTAACTGACCTGTGTTTAACTGCATACGTAAGTTAAATTGCTCACGTAATAAGTTTAGAAGTTCAGCATTAAGCTCTTCAACGCTTTTTTCTTTAAGTTCGTTAGCTTTCATTACATCACCTTACGAGTTACGAAAGTTGTTGCCACTGGCAATTTAGCTGCTGCAAGAGCAAACGCTTCACGAGCTAATGCTTCTGGAACACCTTCCATTTCATAAAGAACTTTACCTGGCTGAGTTTGAGCAACCCAATATTCCACGTTACCTTTACCTTTACCTTGGCGCACTTCTAACGGTTTGCTGGTAATCGGCTTATCAGGGAACACACGGATCCAGATTTTACCTTGACGTTTAACATGACGAGTCATTGCACGACGTGCTGCTTCGATTTGACGAGCAGTAATTCGACCACGACCAGTTGCTTTTAGTCCAAATTCGCCAAAGCTGACTTCCGCACCTTTAGAAAGACCACGGTTGCGGCCTTTCATCATTTTACGGAACTTCATACGTTTTGGTTGCATCATAGCGTATTTCTCCTACTTACCGCGACCTTTGCGTTTTGGTTTAGCTGGCGCTTCTTCTTGTTGAAGTGGTAAACCACCAAGAATTTCGCCTTTAAAGATCCAAACCTTAACACCAATGATACCGTAAACAGTCAATGCTTCTGATGTTGAGTAATCAATATCGGCACGAAGAGTATGTAGAGGTACACGACCTTCACGATACCATTCGTCACGAGCGATTTCTGCACCACCAAGACGACCACTAACTTGAACTTTGATACCTTTAGCGCCTAGACGCATAGCATTTTGTACCGCACGCTTCATAGCACGACGGAACATAACACGACGCTCTAACTGAGAAGAGATTGAATCTGCTACTAGTTTTGCGTCAAGTTCAGGTTTACGAACTTCTGAGATATTGATTTGAGCTGGAACGCCCGCCATTTTAGCAATAGCTGTGCGTAGCAATTCAACATCTTCGCCTTTTTTACCAATTACAACACCAGGACGAGCTGTGTGAATAGTCACACGTACGCTTTTCGCTGGACGTTCAATAGTAATTTTAGACAAAGAAGCATTTTTCAATTTCTCTGTTAAGAATTTACGGATTTGAAAATCACTGTATAAGTTATCTGCAAAATCTTTTTTGCCTGCATACCAAGTAGAGCTAAATGCTTTAGTGATACCTAGGCGAATACCGTTAGGATGAACTTTCTGTCCCATTGTTTAACCCCTGTCTGATACCACTACTGTGATATGGCAAGAACGCTTCATGATGCGATCGGCACGGCCTTTCGCACGCGGCATGATACGCTTCATTGTTGGACCTTCGTCAACACAAATTTTTGTGATAACTAGTTCATCAACATCAGCGCCTTCATTATGCTCGGCGTTTGCAATTGCAGAATCTACAACTTTCTTAATCAAAACAGCGGCTTTCTTAGGGCTGTATGATAAAAGTTCTAGTGCTTTTTCAACTGGAAGACCACGTACTTGATCTGCCACCAAACGCGCTTTCTGAGCCGAAGAACGAGCATATAAATGTTTAGCTAAAGCTTCCATAATTACCTCTATTTCTTCGCTTTCTTATCCGCGACATGGCCACGGTAAGTACGAGTTGGTGCAAATTCACCCAGTTTGTGACCGATCATTTCATCAGTTACGAATACTGGCACGTGTTGACGCCCGTTATGGACAGCGATAGTTAGACCAATCATATCTGGAATGATCATAGAGCGACGAGACCAAGTCTTAATAGGCTTTTTCTCGTTGCTGTCAACCGCTTTCTCTACCTTCTTCAGCAAGTGTAGGTCAATGAAAGGACCCTTCTTGAGAGAACGTGGCATGGCGATACCTCTGCTTATTTCTTATTACGACGACGAACAATATACTGATCAGTTTTCTTGTTCTTACGAGTTTTGTAACCCTTAGTTGGAACACCCCAAGGAGAAACAGGATGACGACCGCCACTTGTTTTACCTTCACCACCACCATGTGGGTGATCTACTGGGTTCATTACAACACCACGTACGGTAGGGCGAACACCACGCCAACGCGTAGCACCAGCTTTACCTAGTTGACGTAGCATATGTTCTGCATTACCAACTTCACCGATTGTTGCACGACACTCAGCAGGGATTTTACGCATTTCACCACTACGTAAACGTAGAGTAACGTAAGCACCATCACGAGCTATAATTTGGCTGTATGAACCAGCTGAACGTGCAATTTGTGCACCTTTAGCAGGTTTCATTTCAACAGCGTGTACTGTTGTACCTACTGGGATATTACGCATCGGTAAACAGTTACCTGCTTTGATTGATGCATCTTCACCAGATTGGATCACATCACCTGCAACCAAGCCTTTAGGAGCTAGGATGTAGCGACGTTCACCATCAGCATAAAGTACTAGTGCAATGTTCGCACTACGGTTTGGATCATATTCCAAACGCTCTACTTTTGCCGGGATACCATCTTTATTACGTTTAAAATCAACTAAACGATAGTGTTGTTTATGACCACCACCGATATGTCGAACCGTAATACGACCGCCATTATTACGACCACCAGATTTAGATTTTGACTCTAAAAGTGGAGCGTATGGCTTGCCTTTATGCAGATCGTTATTTACCACTTTAACTAAGTGGCGACGACCTGGAGACGTAGGCTTACATTTTACAATAGCCATAAAATAATTCCTCTACTCAGCGCCATCGAAACTGATATCTGCACCTTCAGCCAGAGTAACGTATGCTTTTTTCCAGTCGCTACGGCGACCCATACGTTGACCTGAACGCTTGGTTTTACCCTTCACGTTTAGTGTGCGAACACCAGTAACTTCAACATCAAATAACTTCTGAACTGCCGCTTTGACTTCTGCTTTAGTCGCAGTACCTGCAACTTTGAATACCATAGTGTTATGGTTTTCAGCAGATAAAGTTCCCTTTTCAGAGACATGCGGGGCTAGAATAACTTGCAGTAAACGTGCTTCACTGATCATGCTAGGCTCTCCTCAATCTTTTTCACTGCATCAGCAGTTACTAAAACTTTATCAAACGCGATTAGGCTAACTGGGTCAATGCCTTGCACATCACGAACGTCAACTTTGTACAAGTTGCGCGCTGCTAAGAATAGATTTTCATCTAATTCTTCAGTGATGATTAATACATCTTTAAGATCCAGGTCTTTTAATTTAGCTGCAAGCTCTTTAGTTTTAGGAGCCTCAACAGTAAATTTCTCGACAACGATTAGACGATCCTGACGAACTAACTCAGAAAGAATACTTCTCACTGCACCACGATACATTTTTTTGTTAACTTTTTGGCTATGGTCCTGTGGACGAGCTGCAAAAGTTACACCACCACCAACCCAAATTGGGCTGCGGATTGTACCTGCACGTGCGCGGCCAGTACCCTTTTGACGCCATGGCTTCTTACCACCACCGCGAACTTCACTACGGGTTTTCTGAGCGCGAGTACCTTGACGAGCACCAGCTGCATATGCAACGACTACCTGATGTACAAGGGCTTCGTTGTATTCACGTCCAAAGGTAGTGTCAGAAACTTCAAGAGCACTTTGTGCATCTTTCAATACCAATTCCATTACTAACTCCTCGGCTATGCTTTAACAGCAGGTTTGATGAATACGTCGCCATTTTTCGCACCAGCTACTGCACCTTTAACGAGCAGTAAGTTGCGTTCAATGTCTACGCGTACAACTTCAAGGTTTTGAGTCGTAACACGCTCAGCACCCATGTGACCAGCCATTTTCTTGCCTTTAAATACGCGTCCAGGTGTTTGACATTGGCCAATTGAACCTGGAGCACGGTGGCTAATAGAGTTACCGTGAGTCGCATCTTGCATAGAGAAATTCCAACGCTTAACAGCACCTTGGAAACCTTTACCTTTAGATTGACCAGTAACATCTACTTTGTTTATTTCGTTGAACAACTCAACGCTTAGCTCAGCACCAACTTGAATATCTGCACCTTCGTCTTGACCAAGGCGGAATTCCCATAAACCACGACCTGCTTCAACACCTGCTTTCGCAAAGTGACCAGCTTCAGGCTTGTTTACACGGCTTGCTTTTTTAGAGCCAGCAGTTACTTGAATAGCTTGGTAGCCATCAGTATCAAGTGATTTAACTTGAGTAACACGGTTTGGTGAACATTCTAGAACTGTAACTGGAATAGAGACACCATCTTCAGTGAAGATGCGAGTCATACCAACTTTACGACCTACTAGACCGATTGTCATTACGATAACTCCTCTCTAACCCAAACTGATTTGAACATCAACGCCAGCAGCTAGATCTAGCTTCATTAGTGCGTCAACAGTCTTTTCAGTTGGTTCTACGATATCAATCAAGCGCTTGTGAGTACGAATCTCATACTGATCACGTGCATCTTTATTTACATGCGGTGATGTCAGTACTGTGAAACGCTCTTTACGAGTAGGTAGTGGAATAGGACCACGTACCTGAGCACCTGTGCGCTTTGCAGTTTCAACGATCTCCGCCGTTGATTGATCGATCAGTTTATGATCAAAAGCTTTAAGGCGGATACGGATTCTTTGGTTCTGCATGGACCAAAACTCCTAGTTAAAAATACAACATACAAATATACACCTGACAACCTATCCTAGATAGACCTCAAGTGTATATTCAAACTAGTAGCTCCCCAATCGGGAGACATTTTTGATAACCAATATTATTATCTGGCTATGGGTTAAAAAACCCACCTGCCATATTGGCAAGTGGGCGTATAATACACTAACTACTTACTAAAGCAAGTAGTTAATGCTTATTTGTTTAAAAAACATTCAAAAAGATCTGCCTGGTGTTATTTGCACTCGGATCCAAGGTTAAAGGGCTGCTTGCAGGTATTAACTCGCCCTTTTTATGTTACATTTTATGCTTATTGTGCAATTCATACTCATTTTATTGTTATTAGGATCTCCTGTGTCGTCTGCCATAAACTTTTACCAACAACGTAAACATATAGCAGAACAATCTGCACATAGACAATTGTGTTGCTTACAGGGGAGTGAACTCTGGTGTCAGCAACAAGCTCTGAGTATTATCGAGCATAGCGCCCTTCCCTATCGATGGTGTGGAGAAGCCCCTTCATCTGTTACATGCAGTGATGCTAAATCACTGCTAGGGCAAGATGTTTGCTTATTAATTTTGAATATGCACAAAACATTTGATGCCAATATGTTTGCAGCTGCTGAAGGTTCTGTCTGTGCAGGATCGGTTATTGTTTTATTACTTCCACAGCAAC
>Ga0316198_10001738_pt1 | contig 12991 bp, 11 predicted proteins | sample OudBieAanoxic_MG_FD_204935 | JGI IMG/M metagenome (GOLD analysis project Ga0316198, IMG submission 204935) | Coastal sediment microbial communities from Oude Bieten Haven, Netherlands - site A anoxic | ecosystem: Environmental > Aquatic > Marine > Coastal > Sediment | place: Netherlands... | reverse complement strand
GGAACACCCACTGAGAAATGAACGTGATATTATTTTGTTTGACCAGCGTGGCATTGGCTATTCATCTGCCATGCCCGATATGTCTTTTGATGCTTTTATTATTATGGCCGAAGATGCTAATGAGGAAGAAGAACTGGCATTAACCGTTAGCATGATAAGTAAATATAAGAAGATGTGTGAAGAACAGGGAATTAGCCCGGAATACTATAATACTATACAAAATGCCAAGGATGTAGGAATGCTTTTTAGTCATTTGGGTTATGAGAAATACAATCTGTTTGGAGGTTCTTATGGCACACGCATAGCACGGGTAGTGCAGGATATGTTTCCGGAATATATTCATAGTTCGGTCCTGGATTCACCTGCGCCACTAAGTGGTGATTTTCTTATTAATAGACTCGACAGCTATTCACTGGCCCTAAGTAGAATTTTTGAATTTTGTGATAATGATCCCGATTGCAAAAGAGAATACCCAAGTCTAAAAGAAGATTATTTTAAAGCGATATCAATTTTAGAGGAAAAGCCATTAAAAACGAGCTTGAATGATTCTATAAATGTAACTATTAATGCCCAGGATGGGATCTATTTATTGCGAAGGTTGTTATATCAAAGTAACTCCAGGGAAAAGGCTCCTGAACTCATTAAAGCCTTTGCTGAAGGTGGTGGTGACGTAATTAATCAAGTTCTGGGGTTTGAATACCAGTTAACGGGCGGACTAAATCTTACGATGTTGTTGTCTGTAGAAAAATACGAAAATTTTAATCCGGCCAATACCCCTGAAGTCATCTTGAAAAACTATAACAAATATCCTTTAATTCCTGTTAAACTGGGCTTCTTCGATGCTTTCTATAGTGCCGGGGCCAATTGGCATAGCAATAACTTACCTCTGGAAGATCGAAAATTTCAGGATTCTGATGTTCCCACTCTTATTTTTGTAAACAGGTTTGATCCTGTTACTCCACCAAAAAATGGTGTTCTTTTGCAGGAAAATCTAACCAATGGAACACTGTTAATACTAGATGAAGGGGGTCATGGTGGTGGAAACCAGGAATGCAAAGACAAGGTAATGATCAATTTCATGAACAACCCGAATGCGAAACCGGATGTCTCCTGTCTGAATTTATTTGAAGAATAAATTTGAACAAGCAGGTTCGGTGACAGATCCCAAAGGTGCTAAAGTGGGAATTGCTTTAGGAAAAAACTATTTGAAGAATCCCGCCATTATCACTAAGCAAATGACAAGTCTCTGAGCCGACATAAAAAATCCCGGGATGGTATAAATATTTTTTTGTTTTGGGCCTATATTGCAATAAAATTGTTACACCTTGATAGCTATAAATACCCAAACACCCTTGCCCTCGCTTCAGAAATTACTGGAAGCCAACAACTGGTTAAATCTGAATGAAAAAATAAGTGCACTTTCCAAACCAGGGGAAGGTAATATGAATGTCGTACTCCGTGTAAAAACAAATCAGCGCTCCTTTATCCTGAAACAATCACGCCCTTTTGTTCAAAAGTACCAGCAAATTGAAGCCCCGCTTAACAGAATTGAAGTAGAATATAAGTTCTATGAAGCCATTCAGGAAACATCCATAACATCTCACATCCCTTCAATTTTAGGTTTTGACCCAAAAAATTACCTCATGCAAATGCAAGACCTGGGACAGTGTGAAGACATGACATTTTGTTACCACAATCGTAACATTGCACCAGATATCCTTGAAAAACTGATCAACATAGCAGAAACTATCCATGAAGTAGGGCGAATAGATAATTTTCCCCAAAATATGGCCCTCAGGGAGTTAAACCACCAGCACATTTTTGTATTGCCATTTCTGGAAGACAATGGATTTCAGTTAAATGATATACAACAAGGTTTACAGGAATTATCGCTTCCTTATAAAAGGGACAATGCAATTAAAGCTGTTGTTAATAACCTTGGAGATATGTACCTTTCCAAAGGAAATGTTTTGATCCATGGCGACTATTACCCGGGAAGTTGGATGCAATTAAAAAATGAAGTTTATATCATTGATCCTGAGTTTAGTTTTATCGGTTTCAGAGAGTTTGATCTTGGCGTTATGACAGCTCATTTAATTATGGCCACTTTGGATCCTTCTTCCTTAAAAAAAGTAATGCAACTTTACAAGGCTGATGCAGATTCCGGTCTGGTTTCCCAGATAGCAGGTATTGAAATTATGAGGCGTTTAATTGGCCTAGCACAGTTACCTCTGGAAAGAAGCATCAATGAAAAAGACTATCTTTTAAAACTCGCCAGAAAAATGATTTTAGTATGAAATATACCCTATTTATTATCGGTTTAGTTTTGTCAGCAATCTTATTATCATGCAAGGATCAGAAAGCGCAAATAGATATCCCTGAGCCAAAGAAATCTGCCTACGCTCAGGATTCTCTTGTTTTAAACAAGGAAGAATTATATGATAAGATTCTGGGTGCACTGGTGGGTTCTGCAATAGGAGATGCCATGGGTGCATCTACCGAGATGTGGCACAGATCTGACATTCAGAAAAAATATGGGTATATCACTGGGCTTACACCAGCAGAGCGGATCCAATCTCCTGAAGGAACCTGGGAGCATAACCTCAATGCCGGGGCTACTACGGATGATACTAGGTGGAAGTACTTTATGGTTTCGTATATTGAAGCCTATTCACCCAACCTCAATGCGAAGAATTTTACAAAATTTATTATTGATTATTATAAATCCATCGCCTCAAAGCTTGGCGATAAAGAAATTCTGGCTTCACCCGATGCCCTCGATGCCAGATTGGAAAAGGTAGATTGGATCAAAGAATGGGCAAGGGTGGCACTCGCCTACCAGGAAAGTACAGAAACGTACCTGGAGAGTCAGCATAGGTTTTATGGAGGGGAAATGTCCTGTGCGGGCATGTTATATACCCCAATGTTTGGTTTATTGGAGCCCAACCCGGAAATTGCATATCTCACAGCCTACAAACACGCCCTTTTTGATATTGGATATGCTAAGGATATTTCCGGACTGGTAGCTGCCATGACACAAATGGCTATGAGAACCACAAATATGGATTCTATACTTAACACAGCGGTCTTTATAGACCCGATGCGCTATCAGGATAGCAGGCTTGTAGGAAGACTTTCGTACAATACCTCAAACGCCACCAGAAAATATGTGTACATGTCCAGAGAAATAAAAGTATCAGATTCCATATTGTCTAAGGATTCGATAGAAATGAAAATTCCTGATCACTATAATGGGACAAAAACGGATTGGGCACAGCAGGATTTTGTTTACAAAATATTGGAAAAAGACGAAAAGGCGATTGCTTTTCATGCCGGTGAAATCTGGCAGATTCTAATCGCCGGGCTGGCTTTTGGAGATGGCGATTTTGAAAAGAGCATTCAGTTTATTGTAAATTATGGCCGGGATAATGATACCGTAGCTGCAGTAGCAGGAATGGTCCTTGGAGCAAAAGACGGATTTAATAAATTACCCCCGGAATTACGGACCAAAGTACTTCAGGTTAACAAGGAACAGTTGGGAATTGATCTGGAGGCACTTGCATCAAGAATGGTTGAAAGTATGATGCCTGAAACTGTAACTTCAAATTAAAATGGCTATAAAAAACTTTATATATGAAGATTTTTTATTGCAGACCTCTTTTGCAAGCAGGCTGTATCACGACTATGCCAAAGATCTGCCCATCATTGATTACCACAATCATTTATCTCCTGAGAAAATAGCAGAAGACCATATGTTTGACAATATCTCTCAGGTTTGGCTACACGGTGACCATTATAAATGGAGAGCAATGCGTACACTAGGTATTGATGAAAAATATATTACCGGGAATACCTCAGATTTAGAGAAATTTATGAAATGGGGAGAAACTGTTCCATATACAGTTCGCAATCCCTTGTATCACTGGACACACCTGGAATTAAAGCGCTATTTCAATATCGATACACTTCTGGACCAAAAAAACGCACAAGAAATTTACAATACTTGTTCTGAACTATTGCAAAGCCGGGCATATACTACAAAGGGTCTCTTAGAAAAAATGAAGGTTGAGGTAGTTTGCACTACGGATGACCCTTTGGATACACTTGAATATCACAAAAAAGCGAGTAAAAACGACGGCTTAAAATTATTGCCTGCGTTCAGACCCGATAAAGCCTACGCAGTTGAAAACACCACCGTCTTTCTTGAATACTTAGGTAAATTGGAAGAGGTTATTTCGGCTTCAATCCATACCTACACGGATCTTCTCGAAGCCTTAGAATCAAGGATAAATTATTTCCATGATAATGGTTGCAGATTGGCTGATCACGGTTTGGATTACCTCCCTTTTTATAAAAGTGAAGCTTTCAATGCCTCTAAAATCTTTAATACTCTAAAAAATGGGGAGTCACTTAATTTGGATGAAGTTGCCTTTTTTAAATCGGACGTATTAAAATTTCTATCTAAGTGTTACCATAAAAAGGGTTGGGTTCAGCAATTTCACCTCGGTGCCCTGAGGAATAATAACCTAAGAATGCTACAAAAACTGGGCCCTGATACCGGATTTGATTCTATCGGTGATTTTTCACAGGCAAGTTCATTAGGAAACTTCCTGAATTATCTGGATAGTACAGATCAGCTTGCCAAGACTATTATTTATAATTTAAACCCGGCAGATAATGAGGTTATCGCCGCTATGATCGGGAATTTTAACGATGGGAGTGTAAGGGGCAAAATTCAATTTGGTTCGGCATGGTGGTTTCTCGACCAAAAAGATGGTATGGAAAAACAGCTGAATTCTCTTTCCAATATAGGTCTGCTTAGTTGCTTTGTAGGAATGTTAACAGATTCCAGGAGTTTTCTTTCGTTTCCCAGACATGAATATTTTAGGAGAATACTATGCAATCTTATTGGCAAAGACGTTGCAAATGGCGAATTACCGGAAGATGAAAAATGGTTGGGTAAAATTGTATCCGATATTTGTTACCACAACGCAAAGGCCTATTTTCCATTTTAGTTTTAGTGGCCTTTCTAGAATTTAACTTACTTAAGTTATATTTGAAAGTAATACGTAATATTTAATCAATGTCTGATTTATTTTCTGTAGACAATAAAATAATTGTCATTAGTGGAGCTACCGGTGTACTGGGTTCTGCCATCACGGCCTATCTGGCAGAGCAAGGTGCTAAAGTCGTTGCTTTGGGGAGAAATCAGGATAAGGTCAATTCATTAATCAGTGAAATTACAGGCACAAAGCATAAAGTAGCTTCTCTGATTGCCGATGTAACCAACGAGCAAGAATTGGACCGCGCAAAATTGGAACTTGAAAATGATTTTGGGAAAATAGATGTCTTGATCAATATGGCAGGTGGGAATATGACAGGGGCAGTCATAACCCCTGAGCAAACCATATTGGATGCCGGAATAGATGATCTGAATAAAGTAATGGAACTAAATTATATGGGTTCCTTTCTTCCCATAAAAACATTCCTGCCATTGTTTCTGAAAGAATTGAAAGGAAGTATTATAAATATTTCTTCCATGGCAGCTCAAAGACCAATAACTCGAGTGCTGGGATACGGTTCAGCCAAGGCGGCTATTGATAACCTTACCAAATGGTTGGCCACTGAATTTTGTAATAAACACAGTGCAGAATTAAGAGTAAATGCCATTGCTCCGGGTTTCTTTTTAACAGAACAAAACCGTACACTACTTACCGAAGCAGATGGAAAATTAACTAAACGCGGCAATCAAATTATAGCGAATACTCCTATGGGCAGATTTGGTAATCCTGATGAACTCTTTGGAGTGCTTCAATGGCTGTGCAGTGATGCTTCAAAATTTGTGACAGGAACAATTATACCTGTTGATGGTGGTTTTAATGCATATTCTGGCGTATGAGAACAATGGAACAAACTATGCGATGGTATGGGCCAAAAGATCCCGTAACACTTTGGGATATAAAGCAAGCCGGAGCAACAGGTATTGTAACTGCATTACACGAAATACCAAATGGTGAGGTATGGAGTGTTGAGGCTATACAAAAACGAAAAGATCTCATAGAAAATGCCGGACTGAGATGGTCGGTTGTAGAAAGTGTGCCGGTACATGAATTTATTAAGAGACGAAGCGGTAATTTTCAGGAACTAATAGAAAACTACAAGAAAACCATTGTAAATCTGGCCTCAGAAGATATCAATATTATCTGCTACAATTTTATGCCCATTTTAGATTGGATTCGAACTGAATTAGATCATGAGCTTCCTAACGGTGCTAGAACATTAAATTTTGAAATGAAAGCCCTTGCCGCTTTTGATTGTTTTATATTGAAGCGAAAAGGAGCCAGGGAATCTTATCCTCCGGTCATTATTACAAAGGCCGAATCTTATTATACAAGTTTGGATTCCAAAGGGAAAGAAAAACTAAAAAGAACGATTCTGGATAACCTACCCGGGGCAGAAGTTGGTTATACCCTGGAAGAATTTCAACTTGTGTTAGACGATTATAAGAACATTGATAGCGCTATTTTAGAAAGGAATCTGCAACTGTTTTTGAATGAGGTACTTCCCGTTGCTGAGGAGAATAATGTTTTTCTGGCCATCCATCCGGATGATCCGCCTTATCCAATTCTCGGTCTGCCAAGGATTATGAGTACAACGGATGATATAAAAAGAATTCTTTCAGAAAATAATAGCCCTAATAATGGAATTACTTTTTGTACAGGTTCACTCGGTGTAAGAGAGGATAATGACCTGGTACGAATTGTGAGAGAATATGGTGATCATATTCACTTTGTTCATCTCCGAAGTACAAAAAGAGATGAAGAAGGAAATTTCTATGAGGCCTGCCACCTTGAAGGGGATGTTCCAATGTATAGTGTAGTAAAAGAACTTCTTCAATTACAGGAAAAAAGAAAGAAACAATTACCTATGCGGCCAGATCATGGTCAACAAATCTTAAACGACCTCAGCTTAAAGACTAATCCCGGTTATCCGGGGATTGGGCGGCTTAAAGGTTTGGCAGAATTAAGAGGGCTTATGCATGGTATTGTAAATCAAACCAATTAAGTACTCACCATATTGCCTCTGCCCTGCTCACTTCAAACTCTTTGATTGTCAAAATTTCAGTAGATGAATTTTTGAAGGTTAGATTTGTATAGTTTTCATTGGGAAATAGCTGTGCTGTCATCACACGCTGTCCACCGTTGATAAAAATTTCAATGGATGACCAGTCCATCAAAACCCTTAATTCAATTTCCCCATCAGGTATATTGGTAATGGGTAATTTTTGAATATTTTTTCCAAACTCTTCTTTGAAATCGATTTTGCCAGATTTACTGCGATCTAATAAAAACATTTCCTGATCCCCATCTAAGGTCAGCAACAGTTGCTCATCTAAACTATTATTAAAGGAAATTTCAAAATTTCGGTTAGGCGTTTTAAACGTTATTTCTGACTGATTATAATGATCAAAAGGGATCGATTCTGAGTCACCGGCTGCCAGTTCAAAATCTTTTTTCAATTCTGATTTAAAAATAGTTCCAAAATTGTCCAAAGGGTAATTGGTCAATTCATATCTATCTCCCAATTTAATTAATGTCAAACTTCTCGGAACTGTCATTGCACTTCTCCATTCCTCAGTGGGTGTGTCTCTTGCGTAGGACCAATTACTCATCCATCCGATAAAGATCCGCTGGTTATTTGGTTCATTATTATACGTTATTCCCGCATAATTATCCGTTCCCCAATCTATCCACTTATCCTCCTTCTGGTTGGAAGTAAATGTAGTTCCGTCAAATTCACCGATAAAATATTGGGTCCCGCTACCACCATTCGGTGCACCGGGGTTTATGCTAATAATAAGAACCCATTTTTCCTCCCCGGAACCTGGGACTTTTAATCGGAAAAGATCAGGACATTCCCAAACTCCTCCATGCGCTCCCGCATCTTTCCCGAATTCACTTAAAAAGGTCCAGTCAATCAGATCATCAGATCTGTAAAATTGCGCATGGTCGCCGGCAACCAATACCATTATCCAACTTTGGGTAGGTTCATGCCAAAAAACCTTAGGATCCCTAAAATCCCGTATCCCTTCATTTCCCAATACCGGGTTAGCTTGATATTTAGTCCAGGATTCTCCATTATCCAGGCTATAAGCAATGCCCTGTGTCTGAAAATCATCAGAGCCGTCTTTTTCTTTGTTTATGTCGTGGTAGGTAAATATGGCCACCAGAGGTGGGTTATCCTGAGTTCCCAGACCGGATGTATTATTTCTGTCTACAACAGCGCTCCCGGAAAAAATATAACCATGTTCATCAGGGAACAGCGCAATAGGTTTATGCTCCCAATATATAAGGTCTTTACTGGTGGCATGACCCCAATGCATAGGTCCCCAAACTATATCTTCAGGATGATACTGATAGAAAAGATGATATATCCCATTATTAAAAACAAGTCCGTTAGGGTCATTCATCCACATCTCCGTAGGAGTAAAATGGAATTGTGGCCTATAAGGTTCTTTAAAAATTGATACTTCGGGTATAGAGGCTATTTCTGTATTCATATCCCCTTCTTTGTCCTTGCATGAAAATGCAGAAAGTACAAGTAGGCATATAAAAGGATATATTAATTTGGTTCTCATAGTAAACGCTTTAATCTATAAAACTACATTTTATTTGTTGGACCTGAAAACTACAACTTTCAGGAAAATTTTTACCTAAATGAGTATCTTTACACCTCGTATAACTCCAATTCCATGCGGTTTTTCATAAACTTTTTATTTTCTTGTTTTCTGCTACTTACTGCTTGTGCGCAATCTTCAATAGACCATGCTCTTGAGAGGTATAATGATGAAAGTGTCCCCTATATTACGGTAACAGACATGCAAAATTTTCAAAACAAAATAATACTAGATGCAAGAGAATGGGAAGAATTCAATGTAAGTCATCTGAAAAATGCCATATGGATAGGTTATGATAATTTCAATATATCGGAGGTAGAGAAAAAATTGCCGGATAAAAGCACAGAGATCGTTGTCTATTGTTCCATCGGGGTAAGATCTGAGAATATTGGTGAAGAACTTATGGAATCCGGGTATTCCAATACCAAAAATTTATACGGAGGTATTTTTGAATGGACCAATCAGGGATATCCTGTTTATAACTCCAAAGGTGAAAAAACCAAGAAAGTGCATGCCTATGGTAAGTTATGGGGAAAATACCTGACCAAGGCAGAAAAAGTATATTAGGATTAATTCATAGATGAAGTTGGAAGAAAATAAAGAAAGATTACTACTTATTTTTACGAGAAATCCAGAATTAGGAAAGTGTAAGACAAGATTGGCTGCAACAATAGGAGATCAGGCTGCTCTGGAAGTATATATTATTTTGCTAAGACACACCGCTGAGATCACTAAAAATATTAATTGTTCAAAAGAAGTTCATTATACCCAAGAACCTTCGGCAAATGATTTATGGGATAAATTTTCCTACTCCAAACATTTGCAAAAAGGCAATGACCTTGGAGAGCGAATGTACAATGCTTTTAAAGCTGGATTTGAAAAGGGTTACAAGAAGATCGTCATAATAGGAAGTGATATTTATGATTTAAAAAGCGAAACCATTGAAGAAGCTTTTACTAAATTGGAAAACTCTGATTATGTAATCGGACCTGCCGAAGATGGTGGTTACTATCTTCTGGGGATGAAATCAATGAGTAAAGAGGTATTCTTTAACAAGAACTGGGGAACAAATGATGTGTTGGAAGACACACTTAATAACCTAAGCCATAAAAATGTAGAACTACTTCAAACTAAAAATGATATTGATGTCTATGAGGATTTAAAGGATATTGATGTTTTTCAAACATTTTTAACAGTTTAAGTTTATGACCCAAAAGCAGCTCGAAAAATCTTGTCAATACTTGAGAAATAAAGGTTTTCAAAATCCTGAAATTGGAATTGTATTGGGCACTGGGCTTGGCAGGCTGATTGATCATATTGAATCCAGCGTTGTAGCTCATTATCACCACATTCCATTTTTCCCCTTGGCTACGGTTGAATTTCACAGTGGTAAGCTAATTTATGGCACTCTTGAAAATAGGAAAGTATTGGTTATGCAAGGTCGTTTTCATGTTTACGAAGGTTATGAATTTGACGATGTTACCTATCCTATTCGGGTAATGCGGGAACTGGGAATAGAGAAGTTATTCATTTCCAATGCGGCAGGAGCAATTAATCTAAATTTTAAAAAAGGTGATCTAATGTTAATCGAAGATCATATTAATCTTCAGGGTGGATCACCTTTGGCATTTAAAAATGTTGCTAGTTTTGGAGTTCGCTTTGTAGATATGAGTCAACCTTATGATATGGCGATGTGTGAAAAACTTAAAAAAATTGCCGGACGTGAAAACATTGTTTTGCATAGTGGCGTATATGCTTCAGTTATTGGGCCCCAGCTCGAAACAAAGGCCGAATATCGGATGTTAAAAACTATAGGAGCAGATGCCGTTGGTATGAGCACCGTGCCTGAGGTCATTGTGGCTAATCACTTAAATCTCCCCGTGATAGCAGTCTCCGTGCTTACAGATGAATGTGACCCGGACAATCTGGAGCCGGTGCATATATCCGAAATAATTAAGGTCGCTGCGGAAACTGAACCCAAAATGATAAAATTGTTTATGGAATTGATAAAGGGTCTATAAATATGTAGCGCGTTACATCAAACTTGAAAATTTCGATAATATGAATTAAATTCTCAATCTAACAGAATTAAGATGTAAGGTTTAAACTATCAATTCAACTAAATATTTAAAAAATTAAATGCTAAAAATAAGCGCACTTCTTTTCTTTCTTCTGTTGCAACCCATTTCTATATTTTCAGACTCATCATTTTTAGCCCAAATTCCTAATGAACAGACTTGCGCTTTTGTAGACCACAAAAGCTGGGACCAATTACTAAATAGATTTGTTGAACAGAATGGAAACGTAAACTATAGGGGTTTTAAAAAGGAATCAGAAACTTTAAATCGGTATTTAGAGCAATTGGGCAGTAATACTGTAAATGAAAACTGGTCCAAAAACAAAAAACTGGCATATTTTATTAATCTTTACAATGCGGCCACAATAAAATTAATTTTGGATAATTATCCTTTGAAAAGCATTACAGACATAAAAAAACCCTGGGACAAAAAATGGATCAAATATGGCGGAGAACTCATTTCATTGGGACAAATAGAGCATAAAATACTTAGAAAAATGGATGAACCCCGAATTCATTTTGCCATCAACTGTGCGTCGTTTTCATGCCCAAAATTACTAAACAAAGCCTATACAGAAGATAAGCTGGATAAGCAATTAGACCGGGCTGCGAAAGATTTCATAAACGACCCCAGCAGAAATATTTTATCTGAAAACAAAGTGCAATTGTCCAAGATCTTTAAGTGGTATAAAAAAGATTTTGAAAGCAACGGTTCCTTAATAGCATATTTGAACCAATATGTAAAATCATCAATAAATCCCGACACGAAAATTGAATATATTAAATACAATTGGAGTTTAAATGAAATTAAGTAATAAGCCCTCTATAAGTATAATTATACCTGTCCTAAATGAAGAAAGCTCCATAGTTAAGCTTTTAGAATATATTCGGGAAAATTCAAGCAATGCCAATATCAAAGAAATTCTTGTAGTAGATGGCGGGAGTACTGATGGCACTAAAGAAGTTGCTTCCAAATATGATGTCCTGATCCTCCATTCCGAAAAAGGTCGTGCAAGACAAATGAACCTGGGTGCGAATAAGGCCAAAGGTAAAGTGCTATATTTTCTGCACGCGGATACTTTTCCACCAAAAAACTTTGATAAGATAATTTTGAGTGCTGTTCAAAAAGGCAATGAAACAGGATGTTTTAGAATGAAATTTGATAGCGATAGCAAATTTTTGAGTTTCTTCTCCTGGTTTAGCAGGATAAACCATAAAATATGCAGGGGTGGAGACCAATCACTCTTCATTACGAAGGAATTATTCAATACATCCGGTGGTTATGATGAATCGTATAAAATATACGAGGACAATGAATTCATAGGTCGGCTATATAATCTTACCAATTTCATTATCCTTCCGGATCAGGTGCGAACCTCAGCGCGAAAATATGAGCAAATTGGCAAATTCAAACTGCAATTTTACTTTGGAATAATTCATCTTAAAAATTATTTGGGTGCAGATCCCGAACAGTTGTACAGATACTACAAAAGTAAAGTTTCAACTTGATTACTCTGTGAATTTTGCCATTATTTAGCCTCGTAATCAAGAATTACTCCTTCTGAAATCCACTTAGCCAGGGCTTGCCTGTTATCGTAATCCAGTATGCGTCGTTGGTCCTTTTTATTGCGAATATTCCCAATTTCAATAAAAGTCATCGCGGGCAGGGTTTTCTTTACAAGATATAAATTGCTCCTGTCTTCAAAGGTTCCCGAATAACTTCTATTTGGCTGGTACTTTTTGTATTTCTTTTTAAATGTATTGTGAATGCTCTCAGCAAGTTTTTTACCATTTTTACTTTTCTCATGGTAATAGAAAAAAACATCAATATTTTGTCCTTTGCTGCGGCTGTCTACATGGGTAACTACCAAACGTTGATGCTTACCCTTATGCTTCAAATATAATTTATTGACTGCATCTACCCTTTGGTCTAGTCTGTCTTTTTGGTTCAATGGGATGGTCTGGTCCGGAAAGACTAACTCGTCCTTATCCATTTCCAGAATTCGATCATCTCGAATACCATCATCCGGGTCCCTAATAATAACATATACCAATGCGCCATGGGAAAGTAATTCCCTGGCTAAGCGCAAAGTCACATCATAAGCGTATTCATCTTCCGAAATGGGCTTCCCGGCATATTCGGTCATAGCCCCTGGATCCGGGCCGCCATGACCTGAAATTAAATAGTAAACAGTTCCTTTTAATCGCTCACTTTTATCGGTTACCTCAGCATATTT
>Ga0316198_10001736_pt1 | contig 12994 bp, 9 predicted proteins | sample OudBieAanoxic_MG_FD_204935 | JGI IMG/M metagenome (GOLD analysis project Ga0316198, IMG submission 204935) | Coastal sediment microbial communities from Oude Bieten Haven, Netherlands - site A anoxic | ecosystem: Environmental > Aquatic > Marine > Coastal > Sediment | place: Netherlands... | reverse complement strand
TCCTTGTCAACCGCATTGACGTCCGATCGATGTTTGAGTAGAACATCGGTGATTTTGCTATAACCATCGATAGCAGCGAACATCAATGCCGTACGATCAAGGTAATCCCTCATGCCGACATCGGCACCCTGTTTCAAGAGGTCTCCAACGATGTTGTTATGGCCGTTGCCAGCAGCAAACATTAATGCGGTCGATCCGTTTCGACTGACCGCGTTGACATCAGCCTTCTGCTGCAGCAAGATGTGAACGATTTCCCGGTGGCCGAACTGAGCGGCCAGCATAAGCGCTTCCCAACCGGCATCACCCTTGACATTGACGCGAGCGCCACGGGAGATCAGCAGTTGAACGATTTGCGTATGACCGTTCATGGCTGCCTGCATCAGGGCGGTCCACCCCGAAGCGTTTATGCCATTTGGATCCACTCCCGAATCAAGCAGTTGCTTCACTTCATCTTCCAGGCCCATTTCGGCAGCATTGACCAGCGCTTCGGAGGGCTCGGCAGCCATTCCTATATCGATGAGGGTCGAAGATAGCGCGATCGCAATCACTATGATGCGCATGCGGGGGAAGAATATTTTCATGATTTCTCCGCCTGAGGGCTTTTCATGGCGTTTGCTGGGGGAGTTCGATGACTTTTTTACCTCGGATCCGCTTGGTATCATATCAGATCGGCGCTGCAATCTCAAATTTCTTTTCCCGGTGATGTACCACCATCATCGCATCCGGTGGGATTCCCGATAGACTTCTTCCAGCCCCCGGCAGGCCCTGTCGAAGGCACGGCCGTAGAAATAGGCAAGACTCGCCTTTTTGGCCGCCTGCCAGCCGATGGCAACGGCGACTGACCACGGACTGCGGCGCTTGGCCCAGCGGTATACCCGCAACGGCCATTTGATCCATCCATAAGCGAAGAAACCTTTTGCGATTATACTTTTGACCGCACCGGGAATAAGGGCTGGAATGTCTTTGGCCCTAAAAACCGTTTCTAGTTTGAGGCGATATACCTGACGTGTAATCAGGTACCGATCTCCTCTGTTGAGTGTGCCGATCCAGAGACGGCACCTATCCAGCAGCGGCCCCAAAATCGCTTCCTCTATGGGTTTTGGGGCATCAGGAAAATACTTTCTGGCAATGATATCGGCAGCTTCTATAACGGCTGACCACCACATTATAGGGGTTGGTGTTGCCGAAAGGAGCGTTGTAAACCCAACCAATTGGCGACGAATGACGATGAGCTGCGGGTCGGTCGATAATCCATCATCATGGATGATGTCATCGGCAGAATGGAGTTCTTCCAGGGTCGCCTGAAGTACCGCTTCCGACGTTTCATCCCCTTCCACCGCATCCGGAGCGTTCTCAAATGCTTCTACGGCGACTTTTCCCAGGAACAAGTACAGGTCGACAAGCAGATACTTCAGCAAAACCAGGATTGTCAGGCGGTTTGAAGCATAGGCCACGAACATCAAAGGGTCTGCATAGATGAGGAAGCGAAAAACTGCGATCTGCCGGATGGCGTTGTGGTGTTGAATCCACCATTTAAATGGCAGGGACCCGGCGAGCCGGAGGTACCACTTCCGAGTGGCTCTTACTTGACCAACGTTCAGCGCCCGGATTCTTTTCAATCCGGGGCGATTCAGAATGTGGTCAAGACGATCCAGTGATGCAGAAACGCTTTTTAAGACGGCGCCAACAGTGACCTGCAGCTCAGGGTTGTCAGACGTCGGATGATAGCAGGCCGCGATTGCTCGGAAGTATGACGGCAGATCTTGCAGGTCGGCAACTTCCGGTGAGCTGTCCTGCAGGATGGCCCGGCAGCGGGTTGCGACAATCTGCAGGCCGCAACTTTGCGGTCCTCCCGGATCCTGAGCGGCTTGCTCAATTGATGTCAGTTCTGCCGTCAACCGTTTGCGCCAGGAAAACAGACCGCGCGCCCGAGCGGACCAAACCAGAACCGCCAGAGCGATTGCCGAAGCCAGAATTGCCCAGAATATTTTCAACCCCACCCACCCGTCCATGGCATGCTTTCTAACGATTATCCGTCTGGGAAAACGAGATACTTTACCTGCTGAGGTAAACTCCGACAAGTGGTAAATTCCGGGAATAGTGAGGGCGTCAGATGGGCGATCGAATCGTATTTAATACCATTCCAATAGCATATCGACTGAAAAATTTAAGTTTCCACCGTCCTTTCGAATGCAGCTAAAAGTTCTTGCCGTGCAGGATTTCCACTGATAAGAACAATAAAAGGTCTAATTCCTGGATCAAATAGTACAGGGAAACGGTGATCACAAACCCTGCCGGGAGCCATAATCTCATGGAAGAAATAATTCATCTGACCGAAGAACTTGTTCGGTTCAAATCCACCCACGCCAATCCGGCTGAAATTCAAGGCTGTGCGGACTTTATTGAAAACTACCTCAACACCCACAGCGTAGAATTTCAGCGACTGAATTTTCAGAACTCCCCCTCCCTGCTGGTCGTTCCAAACAGTGGTCGGTTTCCTGTCCTCTTGATGACCCACATCGACGTGGTAACGGGCTCCGAGAAGCTGTTTGACCCATGGCAACAGGATGGAAAGCTTTTCGGTCGAGGCAGTATCGACGACAAATACGCCGTTGCCGTGTCGCTGGTTCTTTTCAAAGAACAGCTTGAGAAGCTCCGCAAGCGGGGGGGCAGCCAGAGGGACCTGTCATTTGGTATCCTGATCACCGGCGATGAAGAAATCGGCGGGGCCAATGGCGCTCAGAAGGTACTGCCCCTGGTGAAAGCCGACTTCTGTATTGCCTTGGACGGCGGTAGTCCCGATAAGATCGTCATCAAGGAAAAGGGCATACTGCGGCTCAAGCTCATCTCGGAGGGCAAATCCGCCCACGGGGCCCGACCCTGGCTTGGTGAAAATGCGATTGAAAAGTTGATCGAGGATTACCGCGTAATCAAATCTTTTTTCAAAGAATCCATTCCGGACCACTGGCACCGGACTGTGAATTTCAGCCGGGTCCAGGCCGGAAACTCGGTCAACCAGGTCCCGGACTTGGCTGAGGCGCTATTTGACATCCGCTACACGGAAAACGATGATATCGACTCGCTGGTGAAAAATATGCAGGCGAAGATCAGCGGTCGCCTTGTCATCGAAGAAAGGGAACCGCTTTTTATGGGCGGTGAATCACCCTACCTGGATCGACTGCTGGAGATTACCGGTGTCACGCGACTGGGTTTCGAACACGGAGCCAGCGATGCCCGTCACCTTTTCCAGTACGGCATAAAAGGGATCGTATGGGGTGCCGATGGTGATATGAGCCAGCACACCGACGAGGAGCACGTGAACATCGCCAGCGTTCATAAGCTCTACCGGTTTCTCGAGAACTTCATGGACACTCTGGCGGCTGAAGGAAAGGCCTGAGAGTTTCTAAATTTCATTCCCCGGAATGAGCGGCGACATTGGCAGTTTTTCCGAACATTTAATGAGAGTTTCTAGGTGGCTATTATAATACAGATAATATCAGGTTTTTAGAACCTATCTCAAAAATAAGCATTAGGGTCCATGGCAAGGCTCGAAACGGTGAAAAAGCGGCGCATACATGCAGGATGTGAGCATTTTGAGCCGGATCGTAACACTCTTAGAATATTTTTGAGATGGTTCTCGTGCGTTTTGCTGTTAATTGTGGCGGGCACTGCACCTTAGCATGCCACATACGAGACCAATTGCACCCAATATGCCTTGCAATGGGCGAATCCGGCTCGTGAAACAGGCCGGTGAAGATTTTAAGATGCCCTGATGATTCTGGGAAGTCAGCTGAATGGTATAAGCATAGAATTTTAGGGATAGGGGCGGCGCGCGCCCGTCAACACGCAATTTGCTACAGTAAAGGAGGAGAAGTATGAAGAAGTTAACGATTTTGTTGGTCGTGCTTTTGTTTGTCCTGGCCGGTGCGGCGATGGCCGCACCCAAGAAGGGGGGAACCCTTGTCTTCGGGCGTGGCGGCGACAGCGTTGGCCTGGACCCGGCCTACGAGACGGACGGCAACTCATTTATGATCTGTGACAATATTTACGAAGCGCTTGTGTTCTATAAAGATGAATCCACGGCACTGGAGCCGGGGTTGGCCGAGTCCTGGGATATTTCACCGGACGGGCTAACCTACACCTTCCATCTTCGCAAGGGTGTCAAGTTCCACGACGGAACGCCCTTTAATGCTGATGCCGTTGTGTTCTCGATCGGCCGCATGATGAAGGAACGCAATGTGAAGTTCTTTGGCAAAGCCCTCGAGATTCCGGCCCAGGATAGACCACCGGAGTATTGGGTTTCCATGGAAATGGATGAAACAGTCGGCGCCATCGAGGCCAAGGATGAATACACCGTTGTCTTCAAGCTCAAGCGGGTCGAAGCGCCGTTTCTGGCCAACATGGGAATGGACTTTGCCGACATCATCAGCCCCACGGCATTTATGAAAAATCCCAAAGAGTTCATCCGAAATCCGGTGGGCACCGGCCCTTTTAAGTTCGTGAAGTGGGTCAAGGACGACCGGATCATTCTGGATAAAAATCCGGACTACTGGGACAAATCCGGCGGACCCTACATTGACCAGATCATCTTCAGGTCAATTCCGGAAAACTCAGTCCGTTTTCTGGAACTCAAAACCGGCAACATTCATATCTGCCAGTTCCCCAATCCGGCTGACATTGCCTTGGCTGAAAAAGACAAAAACCTCTGGTTGCCCACCCAGCCGGGAATGAACATCGGCTACCTGTCTTTCAATCACACCAAAGAGCCTTGGAAGAGCAACATCGACCTGCGCAAAGCGATTGCATACGCCATCAACAGTAAGGCGATTGTGGACAATATCTACCAGGGGATGGGCCAGGTGGCTAAGAACCCGATTCCGCCCACCATGTGGGGCTACAACAACAAGGTCCCGGGTTATGCTTATGACCCTGGAAAAGCTAAGGAACTCTTGAAAAAAGCCGGTTTTCCCGACGGTAAGGGATTGGGCGAGATCACCTTGTGGTCGATGCCGGTTCCCCGGCCATACAATCCCGATGGTTTGAAGATTGGCGAAGCCATGGCGGCAGACCTGGCCAAGGTTGGGATCACGGCCAAGGTGGTCACTTTCGAGTGGGGGACTTATCTGAAACGTCAGCGAGAACAGCCTGAGGACATGGATCTCTTTCAGCTCGGCTGGACCGGTGACAACGGCGATCCGGACAATTTTCTGGCCGTGCTCTTCGACGGTTTGGCCTCATCGGCCATTCGAACCCAGTGGCACAATCAGAAATATCACGACCTCATGGTCAAAGGGCGCCAGACCATCGATCAAAACGAAAGGGCGAAGATTTACGAAGAGGCCCTCCAGTTGATCTTCGACGAGGTTCCGGTCATCTCGGTGGCCCACTCGACGGTTATCTGGCCGGCGCTAAAAAATGTGAAAGACTTCAAACTGCACCCCACCAGCTCGGTGCGCATGAAAAACGTCTGGTTGGAGTAACCCGCTTAATGTGAAAACCTTTGGATAAAGCGGGTAAGCGGTCAGATTGAAATGAAGAACCGGTCAAGGGGAAGCGAGGCTTCTTTCCCTTGGCCGGAATTGCTCTCCCGGTCCGCCGAGTGCAAAACTCGGGTGACCGGAAGGCTTCGAACCAACTGCCGAAAAGGTATAATCGATTATTATGCTGGCATACGTGATTCGAAGATTATTGATCCTGATCCCCACACTGCTGGGGGTTTCCGTCATCGTCTTTCTCATGTTGCACATGACGCCCGGCGATCCGGCGGAACTTCTTTTGGGTGAACGCGCCACGGTAGAGTCCCTGGAACAAATGCGTGAGCACCTCGGACTTAATGAGCCCCTTTATGTTCAGTACGGCCTTTTTCTCAAACGATTGCTGAAGGGCGACCTGGGAGAAACCATCTGGACCCGTCAGAAGGTTTGGATCGAGGTGAGACAACGGTTTCCGGCCACCATTGAGCTGTCCCTCGTGGCGCTGTGCATTAGTTGCTTCTTCGGTGTCATTTTAGGGATCATTTCGGCCACCAAACAATATTCGATTTTTGATTACCTCAGCATGCTCGGGGCGCTTGCAGGAGTCAGTATGCCGATTTTCTGGCTCGGGTTGGTGTTCATGCTGATTTTCTCCCTCAACCTCGGCTGGTTACCGCTCTCGGGCCGCTTGAGCATCGGGATTGATCTGGAGGTGATCACCAATTTTTATATTCTGGACGCCGTTTTGACCCGCAACTGGCCGGCCCTGAGGGATGCCGTGTGGCACATCATTATGCCGGCAGTGACCCTGAGCACCATCCCCACAGCCATCGTGGCGCGGATGACCCGTTCGGCTATGCTGGACGTTTTGCGTCAGGACTATATCAAGACGGCCAAAGCCAAGGGCCTTTCGAACCTCGACGTCATCTTCAAACATGCCCTGCGCAATGCCCTCATACCAGTTGTCACCACAATCGGCCTTCAGTTTGGCGTTCTGCTGGGCGGTGCCATTCTGACCGAGACCATATTTGCCTGGCCCGGCGTGGGCAAGTGGATGTACGATGCGGTCATGCAGAGAGACTACATGGTGATTCAGGGCGGTACGCTCCTTATTGCCGGCTTCTTTGTTCTTATCAACCTGTGTGTCGACGTTCTGTATGCGGTAATAAACCCGAGAATCAGCATGAACTAGCAGGGTATTGAAATCGGACATTCTGCGTGCCATCGAATCTAAACACCAAACACCAAACACCAAACACAAAATACAAAACACAAAATACCAAACACCAAACACGATACACAAAACACAAAACACAAATCACTAAACACTAAAAACCAGACCTGACCAACCAAACGCCAATGATTGATAAGGCAAGATCAGAATCCATGCAGGTGGAACGAAAAAACAAGGATCCCCAAGATCGCCACCCGATGTTGGAACAGATGAGCCAACTGTGGCGCAACAAAACTGCCGTTGCCGGCCTGGTGGTTATCATTGTTTTCTTTCTCACCGCCATTTTCGCGCCCCTGCTCAGCCCCCATGACCCGCTAGAGACAGAGCTTTACGATCAACTCAAGCCGCCCCTGTGGCATGAAAAGGGCACAACGAAATACATTTTGGGTACCGACGAACTCGGGCGGGACACGCTGTCACGGATTATTTTTGGAGCGCGGGTCTCCCTCATCGTCGCGATCGTCAGTGTCGGTCTGGCGTTTGTTTTCGGCATTCTATTCGGTGCCGTTGCCGGGTATTACAAAGGCAAGATCGACAGTGTCATCATGCGCATTATGGATATGATTCTGGCCTTTCCCTACCTACTTCTGGCAATTGTTGTGGTCGCTTACCTGGGACCCAGCTTGCAGAATGCCATGATTGCCATCGGTGTCACATATGTGCCCCGGTTTGCCCGCATCGTTCGCGGCAGTGTCCTGGAGGAGAGCGGGAAAGACTACGTCATGGCCGCCCGATCCATTGGAGCCGGCAATCTGAGGATCATCTTTCTGGGCATACTGCCCAATTGCATGGGACCCTTGATCGTGCAAACGACCTTGAGCATGGCCTCGGCGATTCTGGATGCAGCGGCACTGAGCTTTTTGGGGCTCGGTGCTCAGCCCCCGACCCCCGAGTGGGGTGGCATGATTGCCAGGAGCCGAGGCCTCATCTTGAGGGCGCCGTGGGTCATGACCTTTCCCGGAATCGCCATTTTACTGGCCGTTCTCGGTTTCAACCTTCTGGGTGATGGACTGCGTGATGCGCTTGATCCGCGGCTGAGAGATTAATTCGTTTCCGATCATAAATGGCCCTTTTCTGCAATTTCGAGGTCAATCAGCGGAATCGCTTGTGTGGCGCACGCGAGTAAGCATCCGCACAATTCTTAGATTTCCTTGAACTTGCGGAATATTGCACATTTTTGGATCGGAAACTGATCAGCGCTATTTATAACACCGTGTATGGGCACTAATTGGTGTCCACCCACTTTATTTCTCATTTTTCAATTGGACCCGTAATAGTGTCTATCCTCGGATGGATGTCAGCCTAATCGCATGACTGTTTGTTTATCCAATGAATAACCAACTTCTTGATATACAGAAATTACGGACCTACTTTTATGTCCGTGGTCAAGTGGCCAAGGCCGTGGATGATGTCAGCCTGGAGATTCAGGCTGGACAGACTCTGGGTCTTGTGGGGGAGTCGGGTTGCGGCAAGAGCGTTACGGCCCATTCGATTATACGGCTCATTCCGGATCCACCTGGGAAAATCGTCAGTGGCAGGATCATCTTCGATGGCACTGATTTGTTATCAATTCCCGAAGACCGCATGCGCCGGATCCGTGGCAACCGCATATCAATGATATTCCAGGAGCCTATGACCTCCCTGAACCCGGTATTTACGGTCGGTGAGCAGGTGGCTGAGGTGCTGCGGCTGCACCAGGGGCTATCACGTCGCGATGCCAGGTCGCGGGTGGTAGAGATCTTCCGCCTGGTGGGAATATCGGCGCCCGAAAAACGACTTTCCGATTATCCGCACCAGATGAGCGGTGGTATGCGGCAACGGGTGATGATTGCTATGGCGTTGGCCTGCAACCCCCGCTTGATGATCGCCGATGAGCCGACCACCGCTTTGGACGTGACCATTCAGGCCCAGATCCTGGACCTGATGAACAAACTCAAGGAAGAGACGGGGGCGGCCATACTTTTCATCACCCACGATCTGGGCGTCATTGCCGAGATGGCCCAACGTGTTGCCGTGATGTACGCCGGCCGAGTGATGGAATATGCTGATGTGGGCCCCCTTTTTGCAGCGCCCAAACACCCTTATACTGTCGGCCTTATGAGGTCGATTCCCGTTTTAGGCCATAAAACACCGGAGGGTCGTCTCTATGCCATCGCGGGAATCGTACCATCCCTGTTCAACCTGCCTACCGGCTGCCTGTTCAGCGATCGCTGCCCGGACGTTTTCGAGGACTGCCGGCATATCGAACCTGAAATGTACAGTGTGGGCGACAACCACCTTGCCCGGTGTCTGAAATATGTCTGATAGCAATCAGAGTGCCTATCTGGTGGAAGCCAGGGACCTGGTAAAACATTATCCTATCCGTGGCGGTATTTTTATGAAGGAGATGGCTTCGGTAAAGGCCGTCGACGGGGTCAATATTGCCATTAAATCGGGCGAAACACTGGGGTTGGTCGGTGAATCGGGCTGCGGCAAGACCACCCTCGGGCGAGCCATTCTGCGGTTGGAGGAGCCAACGGCCGGCACGATACTGTTCGAAGGTGAAAACATCCTTGCCTACGACAACAGACAGATGCGCCTGCTACGCAAAAAAATGCAGATTATCTTTCAGGATCCTTTCTCCTCCCTGAATCCCAGAAAAACTGTTGCCCAAATCATCGGCGAGCCGCTCTTGATTCACGGGATGAAAAATCGCAAGGAGCGTGAGGAGCGGGTCAAGTACCTGATGGAAGTCGTCGGCTTGCGGCAGGAACAAATGCGGCGTTATCCGCACATGTTTTCCGGCGGACAGCGGCAACGGATTGGTGTGGCGCGGGCACTGGCTTTGAACCCGAAGTTGATCGTCTGCGACGAGGCCGTTTCAGCCCTGGATGTGTCGATTCAGGCCCAGGTTCTTAATCTATTAAAGGATCTGCAAGGGGAATTCGGCCTGACATATCTCTTCATTTCGCACGATCTTCACGTGGTCGAACACATCAGCGACAGAGTGGCGGTGATGTATCTCGGAAAAATCGTCGAACTCGCCCCCGGCAAGGCACTTTATCAAAGTCCGCTGCACCCGTATTCGCAGGCCTTGCTTTCGGCTTCCCCCATGCCGGACCCGAAGCGCAAGCATCAGCGCATCATCCTCAAGGGGGATGTCCCCAGCCCGATCGATCCGCCCTCCGGCTGCCGATTTCATACCCGGTGTATTTATGCCCAAGATATCTGCAGCACAAACGAACCGGCCTTACGTGAGATTGGCCCCCACCATTTGGCCGCCTGCCATTTTGCCGGTGAGGTGGGAATCTAACCTGTCCCCAAAAGCTCATCAGAATAATTAGAGAATCTTCGGTCTATCCTGAATTGTTCACCAGATGTTGGCTCTCATATAGTGGTTGTCAAAAAACGTTCCGTTATTCGAATGTTTTTTCTACAACCACTTATACCACCCTTCCGAATCTCGGAATTTATTTTTGAAAAGCGGTATAACCCGAGTATTTCGAGTTAAAGGTTCATCAATAACCGGTTGGCTTCCGAGCGGTTCATCTCCGAACTCAATTCTTCCACGGCCCGAATGATCGATTTCAGCGTTTCGGTTTCGGCAATCGGCAACCGGTTGACCCCATGCCGTTCCAACGCATCGATGATGTGCCGGATTGTCCAGCGATGAATGTCACTCGAGGGCTGAAATGCCGGCTCCCGGCTCCCATTGGTTTCTATTGGAGAGACCAGGCTGGTTTCGACCAGATTGTTCAGGATGTGCTGTACCAGAAGCACCGGTATTTCGAGTTGCTGGGAGAATTGTTCGGCACTCAACGGCTCCTCACCATTGGAAAACCGTGTCACCATGCGGTGGAGAATTTGAAGGGTCAACACCTTCTTGAAGCGGGGACTGATGCCGGTGTAGTCGGGTTCGAGTTCGTAGAGATCCACATTCTGGTGGGCATACGCATATTCCGCACCGATCAGCAGGACAATCCAACCGACATTCATCCACAGCAGGAGCAGCGGCAGAGCGGCCAGGCTGCCGTAGATGGGATTGTAACGGGTGACGCCCACCTGAAAATCGATGAGTCCCCATTGAACCACGAGATACGCCGTGCCGGCCAGCACACCGGCCAGGCTGCCCGAGATCACCTTGACCCGGGTGTTCGGAATCAGAAGGTAGACCAGAGAGAATACCGCCCAGATAAGCAAGTAGGGAGAAAGCTGAAGCAGCTCCAAAATTGTGGGGCTGATCTTGGCGAGCAGGGTAATTTTGGCCGAGAGATCATCGAGCTGTCTGGTGACGAAGGCAGGGATGCTGCTGTAAATCAACAGAAAAAGGGGCGACAGGACCAGGAAAGACAGATAGTTGGTGATTCTCATCTTCCATGAACGCGATTTCTTGACCTGCCAGATGTCGTTGAAGGATTGTTCCAGGTGGTTCAATACCTTCATGGCCGACCACAACAGCACGGCAACGCTGATGCCGGCGATGACCCCTCCGCGTGTACTTTCCAGTAGAACGTGAGCGTAATTTAAGATTTGGTCGAGGACATCTTTCTGGGCCGGAAGCTTGGCCAATACTTGCGTCTCGAAGCGGTTTTGCAGCCCGAATGACTTGGCAATTCCCAGCACCAGAGCCACTACCGGTCCGATGGATAACAAAGAGTAGAAGGTCAGGGCCGAAGCCCGCAATAGACATTTGTCTTTAACGGATTCGCGGGCAGTGAGGGCTAAAATGCGCAGGTGGCGGAGAAAGAACGCTTTTACCGGCTGAAGATCGCGCGAACGAATCCGCCAGATGCCGGTGGTTAGGAAAGATTTCAGGCGCCAGATCATTACCTGGTATTATAGAACCTTCCGGCGGACTTTTAAAAGAGAAAAATCGCTCTTGAGGATTTACTTTCCCACTGGACAGGCAAATTCACAGCAGCGGCAGTATTTGATGATTTTGACCGGTTTGCCGAAACGCCTGATCCTTATTTCTTCGGCGACCGCAATATCCTTATCCATCTGAATGGTACACATCGGGCGAGAATAGACACCGTTTCTTCCCGGCAGGCGGTTCTGACCGCAGGCTTCCATTTCGTAGCCCCGACAGTTGAAGGCGTTCTGGGGGCAGGCATGTCGACAGGGGGCGTCGCAGCCGATGCACGGGTCGAAATTGATCGGTCCGGTCGCGGGGAAATACGCATCCAAGGTTAGGGCCCGCAGGCGTACCCGTGGTCCGTATTCCGGGGTTACTAAAAGATTGTTCTTTCCGATGCAGCCCAGACCGGCCAATACCGACACATCTTTCAGGTAAGTGCCGCCTTTTTCAACCTGGTAAGGCATGTGGAAGGTCCGGATTCCGTTCGATTGCTCGATCCAGGCGCACAAATCCGTGATGATCCGGGCCAGAAGACGGTTTCCGGGAGGGTCGGCAACATCGAACCACCAGTCCATTTCGGGCTTATCCGCCGGGTGTTCGACGGCGATTACCAAAACGCTCTTTGCGTCTTCAGACCAAGTCACTTTTCCCGGCGTGTCCTTCAGGGCACCCTCTTGGCGGCCGCCAGCGCCGCTGTCGGCGGCAACAAACTGATGGGCGAAGGTAAATGATGACGGCGCCTTCTTCAGGTCATCTACGCAGGCCAATCCAGCCAGGGATGCACCGAGTGTTTTGGCTTTTTCTATGATAGCGGACGATAAACGCAGCATTTTGCGGGTATTCATTTAGATTCATTTATACCGTTTTTTAAAAATAAATTCCCAAATACAGAAGGGCGATATGAGTGGTTCTAAAAAAACTCTGGAATAACGGACCGTTTTTTTGATCACCACGATATATCGAAACCTTGGGGAGCGTTACCTTGTGCACCGGAGCGCTTTTTGATAAATGAATAAAAAACGGTTCATAAAAGGAGACGACGATGTCCGATCAAAAACGATCCCCATACGGTTGGGACAAGGAAACCGGGTTAGCCTTACCCGATAAAATCAAACTCGATCTGAAGACCGCTTTGAAAAATAAAGACCACGGTGTCCGGGATGCCCTGCGGCAGATCATGTCCGAATATCCGGGTCTGACCGTCCCTCTTACCCTGGAAAGCGGAAAGAAGACAACCCGGCCCAAAAAGCCGGCAGAAATTACCGATGACGACGTTCTCGACATCATCCGGACGCTTGTCAAAAGCGAAAAAATAGTCCTGGAGGCCAAACAGGAGGAATCGTCCGAGTATCTGCAGACGTTGGCGCGTTATCTACCTCAAATGGCTGCCAGAGAGGACATCGTGACCTGGATTACTGCAAACATCGATTTTACGCAGTTCAAGAGCCC
>Ga0316198_10001735_pt1 | contig 12998 bp, 13 predicted proteins | sample OudBieAanoxic_MG_FD_204935 | JGI IMG/M metagenome (GOLD analysis project Ga0316198, IMG submission 204935) | Coastal sediment microbial communities from Oude Bieten Haven, Netherlands - site A anoxic | ecosystem: Environmental > Aquatic > Marine > Coastal > Sediment | place: Netherlands... | reverse complement strand
TCTTGAGAAACTGCCCTGCGATCATTTTATCTTTTCATGCTTTCCTCTGAAATTTGAAGATGCGGACGGTTCTCCGGTTCGGGCAGTAGCCATTATAGAATGATTGTATTTCAAATAACAAAAAAGCCACATAACCCGACGCTGCACTCAATTAGGAATTAAACGCATGAAATTATATTGGGTTACAACGGAAGACCATGACGAGGACTGGTTCGTGGTTGAATCAGGTTCAAAAAAGGCATCACGGTTTCACGAAAATATGGAAGGGTACAACCCAGGTGACGCGACAGCAAAAAAGGTACTGAGCATCCCGCAAAATCTTCTTGCGGAACCTGGATGGCCTTCTGATGAACTCTTGCTTGCCTTAGGCGCAAGATTTATCCAAAATGATCAAACCAGAGTCGTTGACATTGGCGGTAGGACTTTCTGCGAAGGGATGCTGGCAGCTACTCTTAACGAAATCAATGATGATATTTTCGAGGAGATAGGCCAAAAACGACTGAATAAAACCAAAAAAGCATCCCTTCAGTAACTCTGATTATTACAACATCAAAATATGTGCAGGCCCAACCAGTCAGTCCACCGGACGGCTGATTGCCGGCGGCTTTTTGAGCTGCCCAGTGTCTCATAGGTGTTATTCACTTCGAAAATAATTACGGCGTTATTACCCGCCGCCCGTGACTTCAACGTTATCCGGATAGGAGAACAATATGGAGCATTTAATCCCATCAAATACGGCGCTTTTGATAATCGATGTACAGCAAGGCTTTGACGACCCCAAATGGGGCTTAAGGAATAATCCTGATGCCGAGGCAAATATAGCGCGACTGATTAGTTTGTGGCGAAGTGAGAAAAGGCCGGTAATACATATCCAGCATTGTTCTAAGGAGCCCAATTCACCTTTACGACCTGAGCTGCCCGGATGTCAATTTAAACCGGAAGCTACTCCAATTCAAGGTGAGCCTGTCTTTAAGAAAACGGTAAACAGTGCTTTTATCGGTACTGAACTCGAATCATATCTCAGAGATAGTGGTATAGAACATATTGTGATTGTCGGTCTAACGACAGATCATTGTGTTTCCACAACTACTCGGATGGCCGGAAATCTCGGCTTTAAAGTGTTGCTTGTATCAGATGCAATTGCGACTTTCGATAGAATAGGCCCTGACGGAAAAAAATACATAGCTGAAGATATTCATGCTGTTCACATCGCCAGCCTCAACGGTGAGTTTTGCGATGTAATTACAACAGATTCACTTATTCCAGTATAAAAAGCGGATAACCACCGGCTGCACTGGATTCGGACCGCTGCGCGGCCCTCGCCTGTGAGCCGGAGCGTTGGCGCGCCAAGCGAAGCTTGGTGCATCTTGCAGGGTGCAAGTCCCTGTCGGGTAAGGGTTAGCCACCCACCCGTATCGAGTGTTGCGCCTGTGGCGGAGTGGAGGAAGTAATCTTCTGCGAACAAAACAGGTGAAGCGTACACAGAGAATCATGCAGGCCGCAGGGGAGACCGCGCTCCCTGAAGTGCTGGTATCGCTCCGAAATGAGCTTGTCCCGGTCGCCGAGGGTTGTAACCTGCGCCGAAGGCAAAACAAGATCATCCGTTAAAGGCGAGGATGTGAAGGACCGGCGGAGTTCTCAAGCCGTGGCATGTATGAAAAGATGCACACAAAAACTTGGGAGACCCATCTGGCTCCTGGGCAACATAAGGTATGGCGACAATGAGGCACGAAGGGGAAACCCGGATACCGGGCTCGGCGCAAACCTAAGTGATTGTCAAAACAGGAAGAGGAACCGAAGCTGACGTGGAGGGACCCTGGCCCGTTGGGTGTCGTATCAAGCATAGTAATCGGAGGTGGGGAAAGACCACTACATGGTGAAGGACTTGACGGAAGTACGTAGCTCGCAGAGGAAACACATGCCGGACAAAGCTGGATCGGACTTAGATGTGCAAACCTGCCTGCGAGGAATAGCGAAAACGGCAAGTCTCAACAAGCAACATCGCTTTCGGGATCTTTATCGATTGCTCAATACGGAAATGCTGCAGTTGGCCTGGCAGGGCTTGAAAAAGAGCGCAGCCATAGCCGATGAAGACATAACCGTAAAGGAGTATGGCGTCGATCTTGAGGCTAATCTGGAAAGATTGGTGGAAAGGCTTCGGCAAAAGAGATACCGGGCGAAACTGATCAAAAGGCGTTATATTCTAATGGAAAACGGCAAGAAGCGCCCCTTGGGCATACCGGCTCTGGAGGATAAGATTGTCCAGAAGGCGGCGGCCATGATCCTGACGGCCATCTATGAGCAGGACTTTCTGGACTGTTCATATGGATACCGACCGGGTAAAGGGGCCAAAGATGCGGTGAGTGATCTTGTTTTCCAACTTCAATACGGAGTCTTCGGCTACATCGTGGAAGCCGATATCAAAAGTTATTTTGATAACATCTCCCACAACGAGCTGATAACGATGATGGAAAAGCGGATCAACGACCGTGCCTTTATGCGGTTGATCACCAAATGGCTGAAAGCAGGTGTCTTGGAACCGGAGGGTTACGTTGAGCATCCGGTGACAGGAACCCCGCAAGGTGGGATCGTTTCGCCAATTTTGTCGATCATTTATCTGCATTTCGTGCTGGATGAATGGTTCGAGCAAATGGTCAAGCCCCGATTGAAAGGGCGCGCTATCATGTGTAGATATGCTGATGATTGGATATGTGCCTTTCACTACAGGGATGATGCGAGACGGTTTTACAAGGTTCTTCCCCAAAGGCTTGGGCGATATGAGCTGCAAGTCGAGCCGAGCAAGACGAAGATCGTACGTTTCAGTCGATTTCATCCCAGTCGCAAGCGCGGCAGAACCTTCGCGTTTCTTGGGTTTGAATTTTATTGGTTCAAAGACCGCAAAGGAATCTCGCGTGCAATGCGCCGCACGGCGCCAACCAAGCAGCGAATCGCGATAGGTCGAATCAAGGCGTGGCTCAAAGCGTTCAGGCATCTGCCTAAAAGGCAGTTCTTACAAAGCTTGAAACGCAAGTTGATAGGCCCAATTATTTTTATGTGCGAGGCAACTCGCATTCTGTATGGTCTTTTTACAGCGAAGTTATCAAGTACACGAAGAAATGGCTGAATCGCAGGAGCCAGCGTAAGAGCTATAATTGGGAGAAATTCAAGCGAGTGCTTGAATACACCGGGATACCGAAGCCGAGACCGACGGAAAAGAAACGTCTGCATCAGGTTGCGTTGGGATAAACCGATGCGGAAGCGAGTACAACCGAGGAACCGGATGCGGGAAAACCGCACGTCCGGGACTGTGTGGGGGGTGCTGGGGAACCGGCATTCCTACCACAACGCCAGCAAGAAAGACGAAGAAACCCATGAATCCGAAGATCACTATCAGGAACGAAACCGATGCCGATATGAGCGCGATAACCGAGGTGACTGTGGACGCGTTTGAGACCGTGGAGATCAGCAATCATACGGAGCAGTTCATCATCGAGGCGCTGCGCTTTGCCAAGGCCCTCACAATATCTCTCGTCGCAGAAGTGGATGGCCGTGTGTTAGGTCACATTGCCTTCTCTCCTCTGACCATCTCGGACGGCACCCAGAACTGGTACGGCCTTGGCCCTGTATCGGTGCAGCCCGAATACCAGCGCCGGGGCATCGGCCGCGCCCTGATACGGGAGGGACTGTCACGCCTGAAAGCGTTGGGTGCTGGAGGATGCTGTCTTGTGGGACATCCAGAGTACTACAGGCGCTTCGGTTTCGAGAATACGCCAAGGCTTGTCTGTGAGGGAGTTCCCCAAGAGGTTTTCTTTGCCCTGTCCATCGACGGGCATCTTCCCCAAGGCACTGTGGGATTCCACGAGGCTTTCAAGGCAGATGGCCAACCAGACGCTTCACATGGACCTGGTACGGCTGGCGCCGCAACAGGCCAGTGAGCTTTCCGTTATGTGCGCAAGTTTCAGAGTTACAAAGAGCAGGTGATGGCACGCAAAATTTTAAAGCTAAGTCAAACATATGAAGGCAACAAAATATTTCTCCCAATAATTATATTGTTATTCTTCACATCATGTTTGCCATTAAAACAAACGCATGGTGATTTTAATGATCAAGGAATCACACTATTAGCCGAAGGCAAATATGTCGTCTTAAACATTAATCCAACAAATTATCCATCAACGCCTGTCATCCTACCTGAGGAATCTTATGCTGAGCATGAATCGGGAAAACGGTATTCGCTGATTGTGAACCCAACAGAAATCTTAAAGTACCGGAATAGTAAATATGTTATTAGCGATTATCTATTTTTGAGAGCTCCAAGAAACTTAATGTCGAAATATATTTCCTGGGAAAATGGCTTCTGGACATTGTACTTAAAACTTAAATGCGATCAAAAAATATACGACAAACTTATATCCTTTGAATTGGACACGTTTTATTATAACCCCATAATTCATGGAGCCCCAAACTAATAATCAGAAAACGCATGAATTGTGCAAATATCAGATCTAATTGATGTCACATAACACGTCGCTTGAGAATCGACGCGCAAAAACCGCGCGTCTCAGCTCTACCGTTATATCGAATTATGAATGAAGACAGCATAATAGCATTAGCAATAGAACAATCATCACGAAAAAGATATCGTAGCCAGTTGTCCAATCCCAAGAAGCGCCATAAAATTTTAGACAAATTGAATCATAATCCACCTTTGGATTCGAGATATACAAAATGGTTTTCATCCTTCCAGGAAGCAGTGAAATCTACAAACGTTAAACCTTTAATAGATGTATATATTTTATCTGCTGCGAAGGAGATTGACGGCAAAACGATGCCTTTTAAAAAGGCAATCGAAGAAGTTCCCTTTTATGGATGGGGAGCTATAAACGGAATTTCAAAAGATTTAGCTCTATATTACGGTGAAACAGGTGAAAGGGCAGCAGTAATACATAGAAAACAATGATATAACAATGCAAATTAAGCTGACGTAAAAAGCTAGGCGGTTTACCGTAAATGCCGTGCTTGCTCGGAAGGTAATTGGCACGCAGCTTATTTGCGAACGTTATAAGGAGAGGAAAATAGAAAAATTCTGAATGGAACCGATTTTAGGTGAGCCGTCTATAAACTTCTTTCCGGTGACCTATCTTCAAAACCACAATTAGCAAAATATCTCCGTGAATTTCATAAATAATTCGATAGTCACCAACCCTGATCCTATGAAAAGGATTGTCGCCTTTCATTTTCGTTGTAGCAGGATCCGGCAACTTCTCAGAAAGACTATCAATTCTTTCGGCGACTCGCTTTTGATCAGATTTTGGAATTTTCTTAAGTGCTTTAGCTGCGGATCTTTTAAACTCAATTCTGTATTTCAAATATCAAGTTCCTCTCGAAGCTTTTCCCATGAAATACTTTCACCCGGTTCACTTCGAGCTTTCCAGGCGTCTTCAATATCCATTTGCTCTTCAATTTCTTGTAGGAGCTTCAAATCCTCCATTGAAACAATAGCTGCAAGCGCTTCGCCTCGTCTTGTCAATACGAATGATTCTTTACCGTATGCGACCCTGTTTATAATATTTGCAAATTTTTTTCTTGCATCAGCAGCTGAAATTTTATTTAACATAGCACATTACCTTTTGTACAATTTGTAACTATTGCTTATAATATACATAAAGTACAACAAATAAATAATTGTGTCAATAGCAAATATGGCATAAATTAACATTATCTTATAACATGACGCTTGAACAGACGCCGAGAAAATAGCGGTTTTTCGTAAAAGGTTGGTTGTTCATGCAATAAGACGGCGGCGCTGGTCAGCTCTCCGTTATAACGCCACTGAATCCTGAGACTCAATATAAACACCCACCACTGTCATATTCATAAAAATCTTAACCCTCTAACATAACGTTTGACGTTAATAACGAATTGCGTTAATTTAGTTTCATGATAAAAACTTTCCGGGATAAAGAAACTGAAAGAATTTTCAATAGACTTCTTTCCAGAAAATTACCTCAAAATATTCAGCATCTTGCACGCAGAAAATTGGTTATTTTGGATGCAGCTACCGAATTGAACGCTTTGCGCGTTCCGCCTGGTAACAGATTGGAAGCATTAAAAGGTAACCGGAAAGGACAACATAGCATCCGCATCAACGATCAGTGGCGAATTTTTTTCAAATGGAAAGCTGGTGATGCATATGATGTTGAAATTGCAGATTATCATTAGGAGGCAATAATGAAAAATAAAAAACTTCCTTCCATTCATCCTGGTGAAATCCTTATTGAGGAATTCTTAAAGCCAATGGGAATCAGTCAATATCGACTTGCCAAAGACATAAGTGTACCTCCAAGGCGAATTAACGAAATTGTTCATGGAAAACGATCAATCTCAGCTGATACAGCCTTGCGTTTAGGACGATTTTTTGGAATATCACCTCAATTCTGGTTAAATCTCCAAACCCGTTTTGATCTTGAAGTAACCGAGGATCTGCTGGCAGAGCGCCTTGAAAAAGAGGTACAGGTACTCAGTTCAAATGCAGCAAGCATTGTTTAGGTTATAACCAGTCAGTTGAGCAGACGGCGTGAAGATAGCGGATTTACGTAAAGACCGTGCAACCTTGACACGCTTTTGGGCCGCTGCTCACTTCAAATGTTGGGCAGATACCGACTTTAGTAGCGCTATACTGAAATAAGGTAAATTCATGTTTAGGAAACTTAGAAGAATAGATAAGCAACTGACCGTTGAAGAATGTAATGCAATATTAACAATGGCAGAATATGGGACATTAGCCACAATGGGTGCTGATGGTTACCCATATGCCGTGCCTGTAAATTATGTTTTTCACAATGGAAATATTTATTTCCATTGTGCCACAGTTGGGCACAAACTCGATAACATCGATAATTGCTCTAATGTGTCTTTTAACGTCGTGACAGATGTTTGGGTAGTTCCACTGATACCTGATGAGGATTCTAATGAGACTGACTTAAAATTTAACGGTTTCGACACAAATTTCAACAGTGTACTATTATTCGGAAAAGCCAAGGAGGTATTTGAAGAAGAAAAAATGGACGGGCTAAGCGCCTTATTAAAAAAGTTCTTAAACGAAAATGAATACAATAAATATAAAGAGGCTGGAATTAAATATATCGAAAATTCATTGAAACGGACAAAATTAATCAAGATCGAAATCGAGCATATGACAGGCAAAAGAGGAATACGGGAAAATAGAGATATAGGGTACGATGGTGAAAAATTGACAAAAAAAGTGAATAGGTCATAGACAAACATGGCCCGAAAACCCCATATCGATGTTCCAGAGCCGCTTAAGCATATCATCGGCAGAGGTATTGAGTGCCGGTCAATATTTATCGATGCGTAGGATTATCAGAATTTTCTTGAACGGTTGGGAAATATTTTAACCAATTCCTCAACCTCAGGGTATTTTGAGATAAAATGCGATGAAATAAAGAGCCAAAGCCGGCGAAGGGCGGTCGCTCGCAGCCGCACGGTCATCAGCATCGTAGCAATGGAGCAAATGGGATTCAGCGGTACCGAAATGTCCAGAGCACTAAATTTAACCCCATCCGCGGTAAGCAATCTTGTTTTGCGTGCACGACATGACCCGGATTAAAAAACGTTGTCAGCGATGTCTCAATTTGCTTTGACAGTCCTTAATTGAAACGAAGATGCAGATTGTGTCAACTTTTCACCATCGTCCCAATTTTAGACAAATCTTACTAATCTTACTCGAGAACCACGAAGAAAAATTGATCGTCTGTACCATGCTGGACACGGGCCTACGGGTGTCCGATTCATGCACCTGGTGGTCAATAAGGCCAGGAGTTTTTACGAAGAACCGCGAAGGGCCAAATAATTGGTGAGTAGTGTAAGCGGTTATTTTTTCTTCAAGATGACCGGTTCGGGTTCGTAGAGACCGCTGGCCACCCGGTCCCAGAATGTTTTTTCGTCTTCCATCCACTTGGAGCCGAATTTACGGCTGAAGAAGCTGCCGAGTCGGTTGACCATATTGCTGAGGCTCGAGCGATGCGCCAGCGTCAGGACGTCTTCGAGGAACGTGTCGATTTCGACCATTTTTTCTTTCGGGATATAGGCCCGGGCGCCCATTTCGATCGATTTCTTCAAGTTCTCGGGTGACAGCGCATGGGCGGTGAGCATGACCGTAGGGAATCCCAGGTGGACCGCTGCGTTGAGCAGATCGTATCCCCGCACGCCCATGATGTCGAGGATGACGGCGTCATAGGTCCAGGAGCGCAGCAGGTGAAAACCGGTTTCGTAGTCCGTTGCCCGGTCGAGCACCAAGTCTTCGTAATCCGCCAGAATATCCTCCAGCGTGTCGAGGACATCGGGTTCATCGTCCACGGCCAGCAGCCGCTTGCCGTCTAGAACACTTCCTGACATGTCAGGCTCCTTTTTGGGGAAATACCTTTTTATCTTTCGAGATGCGCCGGCGTTCGTCGTCACGGACCTCACGCCTGAGCAGCTTGCCGACCTTGGACTTGGGCAGCATGTCCCTGAATTCAATGTAAGATGGAACCTTGTAAGTCGCCAACCGTTCCCGGCACCACTTCGTCAATTCGCTTCCACCCACACCCCGGGCGTCTTCCTTGAGAACCACGATCGCCTTGATCCGCTCCCCCACCTTGACATCCGGAATGCCGACCACGCAGGCACCGATGACCGTAGGGTGGTCCTGCAGGGCGGCTTCCACCTCCGATGCCGACACCCGGAATCCCTTATGCTTGATGATGTCGGCCGACCGCTCGATGTAGATCAGTTCGCCCGTCGGTTTCGCTCGGACGACGTCTCCCATTCGGCACCAGGTTTTTCCATCCAACTGGACGAAGGTCTCTCGCGTTTCCTGCGGCTTGTTGTGGTATTCCTTCAGCGTATACGGTGAAGTGACCAGGAGTTCCCCATTTTGACCCTCGGCGACCGGCTCCAGGGTCTCAGGGTCGACGATCAGGCACTCCCGGCTTTTCAAAGGAAACCCGATGGCTCTCGGACTGGGCTCCTCACCGATTTTGCTATAGGCGACATGCCCCACCTCGGTGGAACCATAGACCTGGTAGATCGGAACGCCGCAGCGTTCGTGCCAGCGCACTTTGACCTCCTCGGGCAGGACATCCCCGCCGCAATAGCAATAGGTCAACGAACCGAGGTCGTAGCGGTCGAGTCGGTCGTTTTCGAGAATCATCCGATAGAGGGCCGGCACGCCGAGCAGCCAGCGGACCCGGAAGCGCTGGATGGTCGCCAGGATGGCATCCACTTGAGGAGCCGGCATCAGCATCGTGGCGTTGCCCTTGTTCAAGCCGACGGCCATATACAACCCTAAAGCCATAATGTGAAACAACGGGTTGACGGCGATATAGGTGTCTCGGCCTTCGTCGATATGGTTTCCGGCCACGTCTTCCGTGACATCATTTACATAGGAGGTCATTCCGATATGCGTGCCGGGAACACCCTTAGGGAATCCGGTGGTACCGCCGGTGTAAAGGATGTAAGACAAATCCTTTTCGGGATCGATGGGCACACGGCCTTCCAACGGGGAGTGGTTCAATAAGGAGCGGAAGGAATACACTCGGCTGTCGTGCGCAACCTTTCCGCTGGGAATCTTGTCGAAGAGCACGCCGAGGACCCTTTTCCAGAGCGGCAGAAGATCGGCCAGGTTTGTCACGATCACCCGTTTAAGGCCGGTCCCTGCAACCGTTTCTTTCACATAGCCGAAATTGGTGTCCATGCAGATGACGGTTTCGACCCCGGCATCTTCGATCATGTAGGCGATTTCGTGGGAGGTATAGATGGGTGACACCGGGACGATGACGGCACCGATCTTCTGGATGCCGAGAAAGGCAATGACCCACTGGATGGAATTGGCAATGTAGATCATCACGCGGTCGCTCTTAGCGACTCCCATGGCGGCCAACGCACCGGCGAAGCGCTCGCTCAGTGCCCGCAGGCGGCGGTAAGTGAACCGTTCACCGAGGTAGATAACCGCGGGCCTTTCCGGATAACGGTCACTCATCCGGTCGAACCGGGTAAAGGTCAATTCCTCAGTTGAATTTTCCCGTTGGGTGTTCAAGATTGGCTGCTTCTTTCCATTCTACGGACAACCGACGCCTACAATATTACCGTAGCGTCGGCGTCAGGCCGACGCTGCGGTCAGACACCGAAATAAGCCGAGCGGACATCCGGGTTGTCCATCAACTCCTCACGCGTGCCCTCCAGAACGGCCGAGCCGTTCTCCAGAATAAAGGCGTAGTCGATGATCGGCAGGACCGGACGGGCGTACTGCTCGGTGACGATAATCGATATCCGGCGCTGATCCCTGATTTCCCGGGTGGCGCGCATGAGCATGGCCTGCATCAAGGGGCTGAGGCCCAACAGAGGCTCATCGAGAAGCAGTATTTTCGGCTGGGCCATCAGCGCCCGGCCGATCGCCAACATCTGCTGTTCGCCGCCACTGAGGAAGCCGCCGACCCTGTTTTTCAGTTTTTTCAGGGCCGGGAAAACCGTGAAAACGTACGCCAGCGTTTCTTTTGCCTGGGCGGGGGTGGCCAGGTATCCGCCGATCTTCAGGTTTTCCAGAACGCTGCTCTCTTTGAAAATGCGCCGACGCTCCGGACATAGGATAATTCCCAGTTTGGCCCTGCGGCTGGGTTTCATGCCCATCAGTTCCTGATTTTGATAGCGGATGCTGCCGCTGATCGTGATGCGCTCGCCGCCGGCCATTTTCTCCTTTTTGCGAATGTCGAGCATAATACCGGAAAGTGCATACATGAGCGTCGATTTACCCGCACTGTTGGCACCGAAGACCCCGACGATCCGGTTCTCACCACACTGGACGCTCACGTTGTTGAGGGCCAGCATGTTCTCGTAAAAGACCATGAGACCGGAGGCCTCAAGCATGTTTCATTACCTCCTCGACGCTTTCCGATCCGAAATAGGCCTCTCGGACCCGCTTGTCGGCCATGACCTCGGCGGGGGGTCCCTCGACCAGTTTCTCGCCGAAATTGAGCACCATCACCCGGTTCGCCACTTTAAACAGTTCCCGCAACCGGTGTTCGATCATGATCAAGGTGATGCCGTCCATCTGAAGCCGTTCGATCAACGGCACCATGCTGGCGATTTCGCTCATGCTCAGACCGGAGAAGACTTCATCACAAATGATCAACTCCGGCTTGAGTGCCAGGCAGCGGGCCAGCTCCAGGCGCTTGAGGTAGCCGGTCGGCAGAGTGGCGGTCAATTTATAGGGGACATAGGAGTCGCGTTCGAAGCCGATTTCTTCCAGAATATCGATGCCGACCGTGTTCCGGTCTCCCAGTCGACCGCCGCCACGCCAACCACCGGTGCGCCGGGCGCGGGGAGAAAAGAGCGGAATGACCAAATTTTTGTAGGCCGGCAGGCTGTAATAAGGGCGCATGATCTGAAACGTTCGTGTTACCCCCATGTCGGCGATCCGGTGGGGTCGCATCCCGGTAATGTCACGACCGCGAAAAAGGATGCGCCCGGAGGAGGTCTTGACAAAACCGGTGATGCAATTGACCACAGTGGTTTTACCGGACCCGTTAGGGCCGATGATGCCCAGGATTTCTCCCTCGTCGACATCGAAGCTGACCCGGTTGAGCGCAATGATGCCGCCGAAGGTTTTGGTCACTTCCCGGACTTCCAGGATCGGTTCTCCCTTCATATTTTTTTCCACCTTTGGATCTGATGATACTTCCGCTGGCCGTAGACCATCAACCCTTCGCTTCGAAAGACGATAAAGGCCAGAAGAATCAGAGAGTAAAACACGATTCGAAGGGTGCCGAAGTCCCGCAGAAGTTCCGATACCGGGACCAGAATCAGGCAACCGAGCAGCGGGCCGACCAGGGTCCCACTGCCGCCGATGACCGTCGCCGCAATCGGCAGCACCGAGAAGTCGAGTGCAAAGATGGAAATCCCGGCCCACATATAGATGTGCACCAGGCAGGCCCCGGCTAGACAGCCGATGGCCGAGGCGATGAACACAGCCAGGGCCCGGTAGCGGGTCACGTCCATGCCGGAGGCCCTGACGGCTTGATCGTTGTCCTTTACGGCGCGCAGCACGAGTCCCAGGTCGGTGTTAACCAGCCGGCGGATGGCGAAAAGAAACAGCAGCAACATGGCGATGACAAAATACTGTTCCAACCAGGCGCTGGGGAAGCTGTCGATGCCCAAGATCCCATCGGTGCCGCCGAGAATGTCCAGTGCTTCGATCACCCGCGCCAGAAATAAGGGATACATCAGGGTCACGATAGCGAAGTAGACACCGCGCAAGGGGAGACACGGCAGCAGTATCAGGGTGCAGAGAGCACCCCCGATCAGGGTGGCACCGGGTATGGTGACAAGCGGGGAGAGTCCCAGTTTGGTGTTCAGGATGGCGGTCAGGTAGCCGCCGGTACCCACGAAAAATGCCCCGCCGAGGGATACCAGTCCCACGTAATGGGCGAGGAAGTCGAAGCTCAGGGCCAGCAGGGCGTATATACAGACAATCGAAACGACCCGCTGCCAATACATGCCGGGCACCACCAGCGGCAGAGACAACAGGCCGACGATCAGCACCAGGCGGGGCGTGGCTAAATACGCCAGTTCCCGCCAGGACATCAGGGCGTAGATCCCTTCGGTGCGCACCTTGATGCCGCGGTCGATCCTTTCCCTGCGACGTTGCGGTGCTGCGGCCTTCAAACCCGTTCCTCCAGTTCTTTCTGCTGACCGAAGAGGCCGGATGGTTTGAGAATCAGGGTGAGAATGATGGCCAGAAGGGCCACGACCATCTGGAAATGGGATCCGAGGTAGACAACTGTCAGGATCTGGGCAAAACCGATGATAAAAGCGGCCAGCACCGCACCGGCCCAACTCCCGATCCCACCGACGATGCAGACCGCGATGGCCAGGATCAAGACGTTGTAGCCGGATTCGACCACGATGTTGCCCAGCGGCAATAACACTACGGCGGCAAG
>Ga0316198_10001734_pt1 | contig 12999 bp, 10 predicted proteins | sample OudBieAanoxic_MG_FD_204935 | JGI IMG/M metagenome (GOLD analysis project Ga0316198, IMG submission 204935) | Coastal sediment microbial communities from Oude Bieten Haven, Netherlands - site A anoxic | ecosystem: Environmental > Aquatic > Marine > Coastal > Sediment | place: Netherlands... | reverse complement strand
ATCCAGGGCGTGGACACCATCGCCAGCGGGATAAGCGGCGGCAAGGAATAGAGACCAACGGCTTGAATCGCCGCAAGACTCAACGGACCAACAGGTGTATCGCTACCTTGACGCGCAAGGAAGTTCATCACCGCTGCCTCATTCATCGCGTGCTGGGCCTGGACCACAATACACTCATGGGCTTATGTGATGATCACCTCGCCGGCACCGCGTTTGAACGAGTTTAGTCCGAGTGCGTCTTCGGGCTTTCACACAACCAGGCTCAACGTCGGCTGACTGACGAAACAGGCCTCGGCGGCTCGGCCAAAGTGGCATTATCGATCCGTGACCAAGTTCAAGGACCCGTCAGGCCCATGCGGTCTATGCTGTGCTTGGTGCATCGTTTTCCGCTGGCTAGGATATGTTCTTGTTTCTACCTCAACCATACAATCGGAAGCAATACTGAAGCGTCTGACTGGCTCCGATCATGCAAAACTTGGACAAACGGGCCGCGGAATCTCGCCTACCTGTGCCCAGCGGGGGCGAACCTATACTGCGAATCCTACAGATCTCTGATCTACACCTCTTCGCCGACCCGAAGGAATGCCTTCTTGGGCAGAACACTCGCTCGACACTCGAACTGGTGCTAGATCAGGCCAAGCGCACCTACTGGCCGGTCGATCGACTCCTGCTGACCGGCGACCTGGTCCACGATGAGAGCCCGTATGGCTATCGTTTTCTCGAAGATCGCCTCGCCAGGCTGGATACCCCGTGTAATGGACTCCCCGGAAACCATGACATCTCAAGCCTGATGTCAGAGGCCCTGAATGGGGGCATCATCGGTACAGAACCGAGCGTCCTCTGCAGTGTTTGGAACTTGGTTTTCCTCGATTCCACCATTCCCGGGGAAGAAGGAGGCCATCTCAACGCCGCGCAGTTAGATCTGCTGCAGACCTGCCTTAGCGCCCATCCGCAATACCACGCCTTAGTCTGCTTACACCATCAGCCGGTTCCAGTCGGTAGCCTGTGGTTAGATAGCATGGCCCTGGACAATCCCGAGGAATTCTTCGCCATTATCGATGACAACCCACAGGTTCGCGGAATCATCTGGGGGCATGTCCACCAAACATTTAGCGCCGAACGTAACGGGGTCGCCTTGCTCAGCGCACCCTCCACCTGTATCCAGTTTCGACCGGGCAGCGCGGACTTCAAACTCGATAGCCTCACCCCAGGCTTCCGCTGGCTGGACTTGCACCCGGACGGGCATATCGCAACAGGGATCGATCGCATCGCCGCGTACCCGGACCCGATGGATCTTTTCTCTAACGGTTATTGACCGGGCGCGGCCTGCCGAACGTTCTCGCTGCCTTGTATGAGGGACAACATTCTTGCTCGAATGGGTCCTCTTATCGAAGAAGCACCGCCAAAGTCAGCGGGATAGTAACAAGGGCCGCCAGGTTGCCCCAGATGACGATTGCTGCCACGGCATCAGGTTCTTGTCGGTACTGTTCGGCCAGCACATAGTTGAGTACTGCTGGAGGCAGCACGGCGAACAGAATCAATTGGCGTGAGAGATAGCCTTCGAGGGGTAGAAAAACCAAAGCAGGGATCGCTGCCAACAGACCTGCTGCGGGACAGAGCATGCCTCCGAGCAGGCCGAGACGCCAGCAGGACCAATCCGCCTCCTTCAGACGCACGCCGAGGGAGAAGAGCATCAGGGGGATGGAGACCTGTCCCAGCATCTCCACACCAGTGGCAAGGGGACCGGGCACCCGGATCTCCAGCAGGGAAAAGCCGATTCCCACTAGGCAGGCAACCACCAGCGGCAGGCGCAAGAGACCCGCCAGGCCGGCCCTGGGGTCGAGTATGCGCACGCCGACGGTAAAGTGGAGCAGGTTCTCGATGAGGAAGACCACAACCGCCGCGGCCAAAGCCTGTTCGCCAAAGGCCAACACCGCCAATGGTAGGCCCATATTGCCGGAATTATTGAACATGGTTGGCGGGATGAGGGTGCGGTAGGCGCATCCGATGGAACGAGCCACCAGGAGTGCGACAAGGCCAGAGCCCAGCACAACGAGTGCTGCGCCGAGTGCCAGCTCCGCGTATTCGGCGATGCGGAAGTCCTTAGCTGAGAGCACATGAAAGATCAGGGCCGGTGTAAAAACTTCCAGGTTGACGCGGTTTGCTGCGCGCATGTCCGGACCGTGGCGGCAGGCGTAGAGCCAACCCACCAGCACCAGCCCGAAGACAGGCGCGACAATGGAGAAGATTTGGCCGATCATGTCGGGTGTCAGCTGAAATCTGGGCCATTTCGTGGAGACGGTCCCGCAACGACCTGCAATATGCGAGGAGACCAGCGGAAGTGGGCGTACAGCCCGGCTGAGGTTCCAATTCGTATAATCAAGGCAGTCGCCTGACGTTGACCCATTCGAGCACCGGACCAAATCGGTCATGACGAATGCGCATCAGACCCGCATAGTCGATGCGCACGCGGTACCAACGAGTTGGGGCCGCCAGTAGCACCCGGCCTATGAGGGCGCGAATCACGCCGGCATGGACGACCAATAACAAGTGCTGACCGACGTGTTTACCAACCAGATTGTCATAGGTGCGCCCGACGCGGCTGATGAGATCCTGAAGAGACTCGGCGCCGGGAGGGCGGCAGCTTACCGGGTCGCGGTAAAAATCGTCGTAGGCCTGGGGGTCACGCTCCCGCACCTCTGACGGACTCAGCCCTTCCCACTCGCCCAAGCTGACCTCGCATAGATCGGGCTCAACGGTGAGAGGCAGATCATGACGTTGGGCCAGCATCTCAGCGAAGGCACGGCAACGGGTCAGCGGAGAGGTGACGATCTCGTCCCATGGATGTTGGCCATCCAATGCCTGATGCATCTGGTCCCAGCCCGACGCGCTCAGCGGATCGTCGGTGCCATTGCCGCGATAGCGACGCCCGCCTTCCGGCTCGCCATGGCGTATAAGGTCAACCAGCGTTTCGTTCGTCACCCGAGTCTCCTGCTTGTTCAAATGCTAACACTGTCCCGAAGATGACCAAATCTATGCAGCTCGTATTTTCACCACAAAGTGTGGCGGTCTTCGCCAGGTTCGGCCACAATTGTAAGCAATCACTGAAAGGGACAGGACTGAAATGAGCCAGAGAAAGACCTACCCCGGCATCCAAAACGAGCCGAGGGGCGGCATAACGCCTACTGCCAATATTATCCGCGATGCGTGGGTCTTCGGCATCATACCCGAGACAGAAACTTGCGCGGGCTGGACGGTGCAGGGCATCGAAAGCCTTTACGACAAGGTGAGCGATGCCTGGGCACCCTATGGCCATCTAGCATCGCGGCTGCCGCCCGAACTACGCGAGCACCATGCCCGCATCTATGGGGCGGCTGTAGAGCGCGCAAGGGCTGAAGGTTGGAACCCGGAACTGGACGACAGGGATTGATCTGGGGCTGAATAGGGCCCCCGGCCGCCTCACTGGGAAACGACCAACAGGTCTCCTTGGGAGAGGGCAAGCGCAGCGGAGAACAGGCGGTGCGATGACCGCATTACGGACTGCCGCCCGAGTTAGGCGATCACGTGCCACCAGACGGTCATCGGCACTACGCCTGTGTCTCTAATGGATGGCAACGCACGTGAGAGCGTCGGGATCGTATTCGCCACACGGCAAGGAGAAAGCCCATGCCACAGTACTATGTTCGCGAAACCTTCTTCCTTTCACCGGAGTTCTCGCGTGTCGAGAGCGCCCTGCCTGCATCCGTCTACAACGCCCTTCATCTGCTATTGCGACATCACCATAGCGATAGCCTCTTCATCCCCATTCGCTCCATGCAGTTCCAGGCGGTGGTCAGCCGCACGGAGATCCTGTTCGTCGATAGCCAAGGCGGATATGCCCATCAGGACGGGGAGGGCGGAAGGCTCGTCAAGCTGGCCTGGAGGCCCCTGATGCCCGAGAAACGGGAATCCTTGAATGGCCCCGTCCCCTGTACCATCGTCCATTACTTCACCAACCTCAGGGAGACCCATATGCGCCTCATGAGCGAGTTCCCTCCCGTGCTGGAACGCGCGTTGGCGAGCCAACGGACGCAGTCGTTCGTTACCATCGAGCGGCGCATAGCGCCGTTTCGGCGCGGTGCCTGAGATTGGCGTAGCGACGCCCCTATTCGGCTCACAGGTCCGACCCGTGACGACACCCGCCTGGCAAGAGGCTTGGAACCTTCGCATCGATGTGCTCGATATCGAGCACCGCGAGCTGATGGAGATACTCAACGCGCTGGACGAGCGCTTCACGAGCCATCCCGGCGGTCAGGACCAAGTGATGGGAGAGGCAGACGGGCTTTGTCAAGAAGCGATGGACGAACGAGAGGTATCGGTGGAGCACACTGTTTTGATCGCTGCACTCGATCGACTCGGCGAGCGAGCCCGTGACCACTTCCAACACGAAGAGGCATTCATGCGCTCCATCGACTATCCCGATCTCGGCGCGCATCGCTGCGAGCACGCCCTACTGCATGCCGAGTATGTAGAGATGGTGCGCAATCTCAAACACCAGCCCATCACCCAACTCGACCCGGAGACGGTCACCGCGCTGAGAAGATGGCTGGTAGGTCACATGTTGGCGGCGGACAAGGAGTACGCGAATTATTACTTCGCATGGTTGGAACAACAGGAAGAGCATGCTCGTTAGCCGAAAGTCGCACACATCCGAACAACAAGCCAGCAGATAGCCCCGCCTGTCAATCTCCAGCCCGCCGCCATCGCTCGCTGTGGTTCGCTGGGCCGATCTCGTGGGGCTTCGTCCAGCCCCACGCTGGAACGGCAAGAGCCGCGGAGATCACAAAGCCTTCTGGTAGGTACCCACAAGCTCCGTATGCGCCAAGATGTGCTCCTCCATGGCCGCAAGCAAATGGTTCTTGTTCGGCTCGCCGAGGTCCGGCAGTACGACATCCAGGGCATAAAGAATGTGGAAGTACCGATGCCGGCCGATGGGCGGGCAGGGTCCGCCATACCCTGTGCAACCCCAGCTGTTCACCCCCTGTCGTGTGCCGGCAGGGAGATCCGGCTCCGGAACGCCGTCGGGCAGGCCCATGCTGTGCGGCGGCAGGTTATACAGCAACCAGTGATCCCACACCATCTTGGGCGCGTTCGGATCCGGCGCGTCAGGGTCATCGACGAGCAATACCAGGCTGCGGGTTCCGCCGGGAACACCGCTCCAGGCGAGATCGGGGGACAGATCGTCCCCTTCGCACGTGAAACGCCGTGGGATCTCGCCGCCATCTAAAAATGCTGAAGAACTCAAAATCAGGGACATACTCTCTCCTCCTCGCTTAATCCTTCATGGCACTTGCATCACCCTCTGAACATCAATATAAGGCATGATGAAGAGCTGCTCTCACCTAGACCATCTAAACGGGCAAAGGGGGTGCGCCAGCAGCGCGGGTTTTCTTCGACTATCATCTGCTTGCAGTCGTGCGGCGTTCACCCGCATGTTGGCAAAAGCATCGAATGTCTTTCTCGAACGTCGAATCCCTTTACAATACAACCCGTGAGGACGTACCCTTTAGCGAGTCGACGGGATGTTCAGCTTACCGAACTTAAGCTTCGAACGGCTGGTCAGACGGCTTGCCAGTATCGGGTTTCCCCAAACTCGACACTCAACGAATGCCCCCGTGGCTGTGCGTGCTTGAGCGGCTTCTCGTAAGCCGCTTTTTTTTGCCAGTAAGTGCGAATTGCAAACATAACGGCGCATGCATCTCAGGAAACGGATCGCAAACTGCTGACCTGCTCGCAAACGTGCTGCGCAAAGCCCGCACCAGCCTCCGCATAAAGGTCGAACACCATGTGCGCGCCCGCGCGCGCCAAAACCGGCTCATCGTCCGGAAACTTAGCGATGGCGCCGATGATGCCATCGAACCCCTCCTTCACCAGATACTCAGCAGCATAGATGTTTTCCGAAAGCTGGGGCAAAGCCAGCAGCACCAGTCGAATGCTGCCGTGATCCAGTTGCAAACGGTGCCAAAAGTCTGGGTCCGTAGCACTACCCTGAATGACTGCCCGGCCTTCGTTCATCTGCTGAACCACGATATCCGGGTCTGAGTCGATACCGACGGGACGCCTCCCCTGTTGCTGCTTAAGGGCATCATAGGCTCCAGCACCGACCCTTCCCATGCCGAGGATAATCACGTCTGCATCCCCCGGATCGATCTCCTCCTCGTAGGCAACCCGTTGGGGACGTTCGAACTGGCACAGCCAGGCGCTTAGGCGCTCGTAGAGATCGTGCGATTGGGCATTGAGTGGTGATGCGGCGATGAAAGACAGGGATAGGGCAACAGCAACGATAGTCAGCCATTCCGCCCCGAGCCAACCGCTCGATGCCCCGATCGCCGCAACGATGAGGCCGAATTCGCTGTAGCTGGACAGGCTAAGGGCACCGAGAAATGCGGTACGCGCCCGTAGCTTGAATGCCAGCATCAGGCTGTAGAACAACCAGCTCTTGAGCGGAACGGCCAACAACAGCAGTACCGCAACCAGGAACATCTCGAGCGTCGGCGCCCCATTGAGCCCGATACTGAGAAAAAAACCAACTAGAAACAGGTCCTTGAAGTTAAGCAGTGCCTTTGACAACTCCCCGGCCTTGGGATGCATGGCAATAAGCACGCCGAGGATCAAGGCGCCGAGATCCCCCTTCACACTCACCAAATCGAACACCTGCGCCCCGCCCAACCCCATAACGAGACCGAACAGCACCAGCAACTCGCCATGGCCCGCTCTTTCCATGATGCGAAACAGCAGTGGCCGAGCCGGGATCAACAGCAGCAGAAGCAGCGCCCATAGGGACGGGATCTTACCCGCTGAGAAAGCCAGGAAGATCACCGCCGCCAAATCCTGCATGATGAGAATGCCGATGGCGATGGTGCCGTAAATCGAGCCCATCTCACCTTTCTCTTCCAGCACCTTGACTGCGAACACGGTGCTGGAAAAGCTCAGTGCGAAGGCCAGCAGGGCAGCGGAAGCCGCATCCATGCCGCCGAAAAAGGGCGTTCCCAGTGCGGCCAATCCAAGAAACAGGACAACACCTAGTAAGACGACAGCCAACATATGCAGACTCGCGACCGCCCACACTTGGGGCTGAGCCAAACTGCCGAGCTTGAGCTTGAGACCGATGGTAAACAACAGCAGGGTCACGCCCATCTCTGAGAACTCGGTGATGACCGCGTCAGCCTTAATACCGAACCCAAAGAGGACGAAGCCGGCCACCAGGTAGCCCACCAGCGGCGGAAGACCAAGCAGCCGGGACAGCAACCCGAGCACAAAGGCAAGCGTTATCCAGATGACATCCAGCATGGGGAAAACTCACGAGGCTTGAAAAAGACTTCCAATATTACACTCGTCGCACCCGGGGTTTCGATTCGCTTCGACCGGCTGGGACCACATGATCCACCTCAGTCAACTGCCAGAATCCCGAGGGTTACCGACAGACCCTCCCCAACCGCGACCAGACAGTTACTGTATACTTTTCCGCTCAGCAATTTTTCGGGGCAGCCACCCGCGCGCCATTCCCAATAAACATAGAATACCCCGCAGAAGGTTTACTCGATGTCTGACTACAACGCAGAGGACGTCCGCAACGTCGCCCTAGTCGGTCACGCCGGTTCAGGCAAGACCACGCTGGTAGAGGCCCTGCTCGCCGCCACCGGCGTAATTTCCGAGCCTGGCAGCGTGGCAAAGGGCACGACGGTCTGCGACTACGATCCCATGGAAAAAGAGCACCAACACTCGCTCGACATTGGGATCACCAGCTTTAATGCCCATGGCAAACACGTCAACCTGATCGACACCCCCGGGTTCCCTGACTTCCTCGGACGCAGCATCTCCATTCTGCCAGCCGTGGAGACAGCAGCCGTCGTCATCAACGCCCAGTCCGGCATCGAGCCGGTCACCCAGCGCATGATGAAGGCAGTGGAAAACCGCAATCTGTGCCGCATCGTCGTTGTCAACAAGATCGACGCCGACGGCGTGGACCTGGAGGAACTAACTAGTCAGATCCGCGATGCCTTCGGCCCCGAATGCCTGCCCATCAACCTGCCGGTCGACGGCGGCAAGCATGTCATCGACTGCTTCTTCAAGCCCAGCGGCGAGGGCGCGGACTTCTCCTCCGTGGAGGACGCCCATAGCCAGATCATCGACCAGGTCGTCGAGGTGGACGAAGAACTCATGGAGATGTACCTGGAGCAGGGCCAGGAACTCAAGCCCGAGCAGCTCCACGACCCCTTCGAGGAGGCCCTGCGCGAGGCCCACCTGATCCCCATCTGCTACGTCTCCGCCGAGACCGGTGCCGGCATCCCCGAGCTGCTCGAGATCCTGGTTCGACTCATGCCCAACCCGGCAGAGGGCAACCCGCCGCCCTACATGAAGGGCGAAGGGGCCGACATAAAACCGGTCACCGTTAGCCCTGATCTGAGCCAGCACGCCCTCGCCCACGTCTTCAAGATCATCAACGACCCGTTTCGTGGCAAGCTCGGCATCTTCCGCATCCACCAGGGACACATCACCCCCAACATCCAATTGTTCATTGGCGATGCGCGCAAGCCCTTCAAAGCCAGCCACCTCTACCGCCTCCATGGCAACGAACAGATCGAGGTGGACGAGGGTGTACCCGGCGATATCTTGGCGGTCTCGCGCGTCGACGACATCCACTTCGATGCGGTGTTGCACGACTCCCACGATGAGGACAACTACCACCTCAACACCATGGAGTGCCCGGTGCCCCTGTTCGGGCTGGCCGTCACTCCCAAGAAACGCGGCGACGAGCAGAAGCTGGCAGACGCCCTCAACAAGCTTCAGTCCGAGGACCCCTGCTTCCACGTCGAGCACAACGCCTCCGCCAACGAGACCGTCATGCGCGGCCTCGGCGAGCTGCACCTCAAGATACTGCTGCGGCGTATGTCCGATCAATTTCACGTCGATGTGGACACCAAGCCACCGAGCATCCCCTACCGCGAGACCATTAGCGCCAAGGCCGAGGGCCATCACCGACACAAGAAGCAGACGGGCGGCGCCGGCCAGTTCGGTGAGGTCTTCCTACGCATTGAGCCCCTGGAGCGCGGCGCCGGATTCGAGTTCGTGGATGCCATCGTCGGCGGCGCCATTCCGAATCAGTTCATCCCATCGGTGGAGAAGGGCGTACGTCAGGTCCTCACGGAGGGCGCAGTGGCTGGTTACCCCATGCAGGACGTGCGCGTCACCCTCTACGATGGCAAGTTCCACGCGGTGGATTCCAAGGACATCGCCTTTGCCACCGCCGGACGAAAGGCCTACGAGGATGCCGTCGACAAGGCCAAGCCGGTGATCTTGGAACCAATCGTCAAAATCCGCATCGTCGCTCAGGACAATGCCATGGGCGACCTGGCCGGCGACCTATCCGGGCGTCGTGGGCGCATCCTCGGCAGCGAGGCCAAGAGCATGGGCCGTATCGCCATCGACGGCGAGGTACCGCTAGCAGAACTAGAGGGTTACGAATCGCGTCTGAAGTCCCTAACCGGCGGCGAGGGCACCTACTCTATCGAGCTCAGTCACTACGAGGCCGTACCAGGCAACATCCAGAAACAGCTCCAGGACGCCTTCCAGCGCGCCGAGGACTGAGACCCCACCATGCAGGCCGGGGCGCAATGTCCCGGCCATTCTGTTCTGTTAACAATCAACCTCAGTTACATGTCATCCCCGAAAGCATCTAGGGGCTCGTCCAGGCCGTCTGCATGCATCCCACTAGCATCTCAAATACGCCCGGTTTACGCCTATGCTTCGAGGATACGGGCGCACTCCAGCGAGTGTCTCCCACCTCAGCGCGACTGGAGTTCCACCGCCGGCCTGTCATCAATCGTAAGCAGCAAAGCCGCCGCTCCTCGGACCGCGCTTGATCCCGGCGACAGCTGTCACTCACCACGCCTGTCTTCCCGTGCGAGTGAAGTCGCGAGCGACAATCCGGACTCTACCGACGATACTGCCCTCGCACGTCACGGTTCTTCGGGGGAAGACAATACGGTCATGAGCATAAATCAGGGAAAACTGGCTGATGAGTTCCACGTTGACCGGGAAGCTGTGGCCCGGTGGACCCGAGTGTCCATCAAGGATCACGGTTAACGAGTCCGAACCATCGAAATAATTTGCGAGCTGGTTTTCGGTGCCGGAAGGAACGCCAATCCATCCGGTTCGAAGATTGCATAGAGGCACGTTACCCACAAGGTTCCGTGATTTGTATGCGATATCGTTAACAGAATTTACGACCCATATCCCCCTATTAGAGATGACCTGAAGTCGAATGCTGACAGGACCCCGAACTACCGTCATTAGCTTTCCCCCTTTATCGTGCTGCTATCGCAACACTGCACCCCGCATACCGCTGGCCATGGACGTAACTGGACGCGTCCTCAGGGCAAGAGTGCCCTTGTCCGGCGTCGATTGGAATTGCAATTTGTGCGCTTGATTTTGCCTCATCGCCATTGGATGGAAACAGCCCTCCCGAACGCCCATTCCGGAAGGTAATCCCTAGCGCCGCACCGGCGGTCATGCATGACCGCCGGTGCGATCTCCAATCCTCGGCCCAACCATTGCTGGAGACCCCTGACGCAACACAGACAATCACGGCAGTTGAACGGGGAAGATACTCACGTTGTTGCCCTCATCGCTTTCGCGGATACGATCATCGGGATCCACTACCACCCGCACGATGGGCACATCTGTATCACCTGCCGGCACTTGCCACGTGTAGACCACAGCCACGCTGCCACTGGCTGGTATGGTCGTCCCAGACACCCATGGTCTGCGGATCTGAGAGAAGGTTGCTCCGCCATCCTCGCTGTATGCGAACTCGACGGTCACCGGGGGTGGTGCGTCGCCGTTACCGATGTTCAACACGTCTAGCTCCAGGATCGCTCCGAACCGCCACGGACAACCCCCTCTGATGCTGCAGCCTAAGCCCCAGATCTCATAAGTGTGATTCGCCGTCAGCAGATCGGGCAGTTTGATCTCGATCGGCGTAGCTCCGGTGTTGTTCGCCTCATCGGCCTCTATCAACGCATCGTTGGGGTCGACGATCACCACACCGGCGTATGCGCCTGCCAGCGGATCGGCGAAGCTGGCGTGAATCGTCCGCGAGCGACCGGCGAGCAGGCCCGTCACATCGAACCATTGCACCGGCTCATCGCCATCCGGAAACGAGTTGGCATTGACGTCGAGAAACAGCACGACCTCGGCCGTCGCCACGTCCAACGTCCCTAGGTTGGCGACAGTGGCGATCAGCCGCAAGGGCAGTGTCGGCGATGCCAAGGGCAGATTGCTCTCCATCTCCATGATCGCCACATCCAGGCGATCCCCCGGTGTCGAGTCGCAGGCATCGCCGGTGCCGTCGCCGTCGGCGTCGGACTGTTCGGGATTGGCATCGGCCGGGCAGTTGTCGCAGACCGTGCCCACGCCGTCCCCGTCGCCATCCTCCTGATCGGGGTTGGCTGTCGCCACGCAGTTGTCGCAAACATCGCCGAGCCCGTCGGAGTCGGCGTCAGCCTGATCGGCGTTCGGGGTCTCGGGGCAATTGTCAGAGTCATCCGGTACGCCGTCTACGTCAGCGTCCGGCTCGGCGCCATAGAGGAGTTTCACCAGAAAAGCATCGCCGTTGTCCGCGTAGAAGGCTTGGTACGCATCCTCAATGGGAAAATCGGCGGAATAGGTGGTTCCCGTGACATAGGCGTTGCCGTTCGCGTCCACTGCGATACCGTTTCCCTCTAGTACATAGGGTACCTCGTCGACGCTCCCCCCGAGATAGGTGGAATAGACCAGGGTGTCGGCGGGGACCGCCTGCCCGGGATCCAGCTTGGCGACGAAAACATCGTAGCTCCCGCAGGTATCGTCGCCCCAATCGACCGCCGGGTCGAATAGGACAGGGAAATCGGTAGAGGTGGTCTGGCCCGTCACATGAATACGACCTGCCGCATCCACGGCAACGTCCAAGCCAAAGTCGCTTCCCGAGCCGCCGAGGAAAGTCGAGTACAACAGCGCGGTGCCGAGGCTATTAAGCTTGAGCACATAAGGGTTGTAGTAGAAGGCGACAGTTGGCTGAAATGCGTTGGGCGTCACCGGAAAGGTAGCCCCGGCTACACCCGTCGAGAACACCTCCCCAGTAGCGCTTACCGCCACTCCGTAGGGCGTCGCACCCGCGATCCGGGTCGAGTAGCCGATGCCGCTGCCCAAGGGCAGAAGCTTAGTGAGGTAACCGCCCTCGCCGCTGCCGAGGCTCCAGGTCGTGGGAAAGTTCGTCGTATTGTAGATGGAGCTACCGACGTAGGCATTGCCCGTAGGATCCACCGCAATGGCTAGCGCCTGTTCAGCACCGTCCCCGCCGAGATAGGTCGAGTACAGGAGAGACGCGTCGCCAATCAGGTCGGTATCGAACCTGGCCACGAAACCGTCCTGGGTCGGCAATCCAGATGCGGTCCGCCCGATCATCGGCTGGTATGCATTGCGCACCGGGAAGTTCTCGGAGTGCGTGGTCCCGGCGATATAGGCGCCGCCCTGGCCGTCAGTGCCTACGCCGAAGCCCCGCTCGTCCCACGTCCCGCCGAGATAACTCCCGTAAGCCAGGGTGCCATCGGGGGCCAGCCTTGCCACGAAGGCATCCAGGGCACCTGTGCGTATCGACCGAAAGCCGTGGACGGTTGGAAAGTAGTTGGAGTTCGTGATGCCTGTGAGATAGGCATTTCCTGCGGCGTCGACGGCGATCCCTTCTCCCGTGTCGTAGTAGCTATCGCCCAGGTACGTCGAGTAGACGAGCTCGGACCCGCTCGCGTTGAATTTGGTCACGAATACGTCACCCTGACCGCCCAAGGAAGCTTGATACGGATCCAGAAGCGGCAGGTCGGAGGAATGCGTGGTGCCCACCACATAGACATTGCCGCTGGCGTCGACCGCCACATCGCGACCTTGATCCAGATCGCTGCCGCCGAAGAAGGTGGAGAACTCCAG
>Ga0316198_10001733_pt1 | contig 13004 bp, 14 predicted proteins | sample OudBieAanoxic_MG_FD_204935 | JGI IMG/M metagenome (GOLD analysis project Ga0316198, IMG submission 204935) | Coastal sediment microbial communities from Oude Bieten Haven, Netherlands - site A anoxic | ecosystem: Environmental > Aquatic > Marine > Coastal > Sediment | place: Netherlands... | reverse complement strand
GTTTGTATTAGGTTATGGGTTAGACTATATGCAGGAATATAGAAATATTCCTTACGTAGGTATCATGGGAAATTTAGACGAATTAGAAGACTAAGGAGATAATAGAGAATGGAATATTCAGTAGATGTAATGATCTCAAAAGAAGAGATAGCAGGAAAAGTAGCAGAATTAGGGGCTAGGATAAATAAAAAATATGAAAACACTGAAGAGCTAGTGTTGATTGCCCTTCTACGTGGATCAGTAATATTTATGGCTGACCTTGCACGTGAATTAAAATTAGCCAATGTCAGATTGGACTTTATGACTGTATCTAGTTATGGAAATTCTATGACCTCTTCTAGAGATGTAAAAATAAAAAAAGATATAGAAGATTGTATCAAAGGTAAAGACGTTCTAATTGTAGAAGATTTAATAGATACAGGATTTACTTTGAGTAAAGTTGTTGAAATATTAAAGATCAGAGAACCAAAATCATTGAGTATTTGCACACTTTTAGATAAACCAGCGAGAAGAGAAGCTAATGTAGAGGTAGAATTTTCAGGTTTCCAAATCCCAGATGAATTTGTAGTAGGGTATGGGATAGATTATGCAGAAAAACATAGGGAATTGCCGTTTATCGGAAAAGTAACTATAGAAAAATAAACTATACAAAAGTAGGTGAAAGATGGGATTTAGACACAAGAAAAAATATGGGCAGAACTTTTTGACCAATGCAGGGCAGGTTTTAGATAGAATTATAGAGGTTTCAGATGTTAATTCGAAAGACACTATAGTGGAGATAGGACCTGGTGAAGGAGCACTTACAGAACTATTATTGGAGCATGGGAAAAAAGTTACATGTATGGAGATCGATAGAGATCTAGAAAAAATACTTAGAAATAAATTTGACACTAACCCTAAGTTTACTTTACTTATGGGAGATGTTTTAGAGCAAGATTTTCAAGAAAAAATAGGAGAACCTGTAAAGGTGGTAGCTAATATACCTTACTATATTACTTCTCCAATTATTCATAAATTGATAAAGAATAGAAATATTATAAGTGAAATTTATATAATGGTACAAAAAGAAGTAGCTCAAAGGATATGTGCAAAATCAGGAAGCGAGAGAAGTGTTCTTACACTGTCTGTTGAATATTTTGGTGATGCAGAATACCTATTTACTATTCCAAAGGAAGATTTTGATCCAGTACCTAAGATTGATTCGGCATTTATGTCAATTAAACTTCGACCTGATAATAAATATGAAAAGTTAGTAGATGAAGCTGTATTTTTCAAATATGTAAAGGCAGCCTTTGCTACTAAGAGAAAAAATATATTGAACAATCTGTCTAGCTTAGGATTCAGTAAGACTGAGCTAAAAGAAAAGTTAGCTGCCATAGGTATAGAGGGTAATAGAAGAGCAGAATCTATAAGTATCGATGAATATATGGAACTTATCAGAGTCTTAGAAGAAAAATAATAATTAAAAATTTAAGAATGGAGGTCAAAATCCATTCTGAATTTTTTATTAAGGGATAAAGAAGTCGCCATAGGCGTAAGGGAGGTAAAAAATTATGATGAGAAGTTACGAATTTTTCATACAAACGGAAAGAAGACATATAGATTTTATAAATAAAGTAATGGAAGCTTATGAAGGACTGGGAATAGTTAGAACTCTAGATGCCAAATTAGGAACGATAAAGATTATATCTACTGAATTCTATGCTGCTGAAGTAAGAGGCGTTGTAGAAGATTTGGATGCAAGTGGAGTATATGCTAAGATAACCTATGAAGGACCTTGGAAGGGCGTATTATAGGAGGCAATGATGGAAAAAAATTGTCATACAATAGATCATAGAGTTTACTATAATGAAACTGACCAAATGGGAAGGGTGTATCATTCTAACTATGTTATTTGGATGGAAAAAGGGAGAACTGAATTTATTAGAAATAAGAAAATCTCCTATAAATCTTTAGAGGAAGATGGAATATTTCTTCCTGTATCAGATATAGATATAAAATTTATAAAAGCCATAGAATACGATATGGAGTTAAAGATAAAAACTATCTTGGTGGACATAAATAGAATTAAAGTGAAATTTAGGTATGAATTTTATGATAAAGATATGGAAACTCTCTTTGGGATTGGAAATACTACAAATATTTTTGTAAATAAGGATGGAGTACCCAAAAGAGTCACTAAAGAATTAATAGACAGGATAAAAAGTTAACTCTTTCCTCTTTGGCGTTTTCCCGATTAACGAATATTAAAATTTATTATAATTAAAAATAAATTTTAAATGTTATAAGTAAAACTATCGCTTAATTAACTAGCTTTGGTTTCTTTTTGGCATCGTAATTTTCTTATAACTAAAAGAAAAATTCGTACTCGTCAATCGAGAAACCTAGGAGGAAGAGTAATATAAAGGAGGAATATAAAATGGAAAAATTAGAAGCACTATTAAAATATATAGTTTCAGAAATGGTGAAAACACAAGAAGCAATAGATATAACATATGAGGAAAAGAAAGACCTTATTGTATTTAAAATAAGAGTGGCTGAAGGTGAATTAGGAAAAGTAATCGGAAAAAATGGTCTGACTGCCAATGCTATCAGAGGAGTAATGCAGGCAGCAGCAGTAAAAGATAAACTAAACGTAAACGTAGAATTTTTAGATTAATTAGGAGGTAAGAATATGGAATTAATTTCAGTTGGAAAAATTTCAGGAACTCACCATCTAATGGGAACAGTCAAGGTTGCGTCAAACTTTGTAGACCTGAGTGTAATAGTGGGATCTAAGGTAATCATAAAAAATACCAGTGGAATGAGCAGAATACTTACAGTAACAAATATAAAAAAAATAAGTCCTAAAAGGTTAGCTTTTGACTTTGAAGAGATAACAAATAAAACAGAAGGAACTGCCTTATCTGGGTATTCTATCTATGTGAGAAAAGATATCTTAGGAATGGAAGAGGATGAATACTATGCCTCTGACATCATTGGGATGATGGCTGTCACTGTAGAAGGTGAAGAGTTAGGAGAGATTACTGATGTGATGGAAACAGCAGGTCATGATGTATATGTAATTGGTAGTGGTAAAGAAGAGATCATGGTTCCTTCAGTCGAAGAATTTGTAAAAAACATTGATTTTGAAAAGAGGGTAGTTACTTTTGACCTGATAGAGGGTATGAGACCATGAAAATAAATATTTTGACTCTTTTTCCTGCTATGTTTGCTGGGTTTAAAAGTGAAAGTATAATTAAAAGAGCTATAAACAGCGGGTCACTAGAGATAAATATTATAGATATAAGAGATTACACCACAGATAAGCATAAAACTGCTGATGATACTCCATTTGGTGGAGGAGCAGGGATGGTACTAAAGGCTGAGCCTATATTTAGAGCACTAGAAAATACAGATGGAAAGGTAATCTATACCTCTCCTCAAGGTGTGACACTGAATCAAAATTTATCCAATGATCTTAGTTCTGAAGAAGAAATCACCATAATAGCCGGTCATTATGAAGGAATAGATGAAAGGGTTATAGAAGAAAAGGTAGATCTAGAGATCTCCATTGGAGATTTTGTGTTAACTGGAGGAGAACTTCCAGCCATGGTTATAGCTGATTCTATAGCTAGACTCCTGCCTGGTGTAATAAAAAAAGATTCCTATGAACAGGATTCATTCTACAATGGTCTGCTAGATCATCCTCACTATACACGTCCTGCAGAAATTGAGGGATTAAAGGTTCCGGAAACACTGCTTTCTGGACACCATAAAAATATAGAGTTGTGGAGAAAAAAGGAAAGTCTCAAAAGAACTTACCTAAGAAGACCAGACCTTTTAGAAGGCAGGGAATTCACAAAGGAAGAGAAAAAATTATTAAAAGAGATAGTGGAAGAACTTTAGAAAGATTTTGACTTTAACAAAAAAAGAATATAAAAGATTGCTAAAGCAATCCTTTATATTCTTAATTAATGGGTGACTATCACGATTATCAAAATTTATTCTTATTATAGAAAAAATTTTAAATGTGAGGGGAACCTCTAAGGGAGGGGAACTAAATTTTGATATATTCTTTAAAAGATAAAAGGCCAAAGATCGGAAAAAATAACTATATAGCTCCTAATGCTGCTTTAGTAGGAGATATTGAATTAGGTGAAGATGTAAGCATATGGTTTGGAGCTGTACTACGTGGTGACATGAGTAAGATAACCATTGGAAATGCTTCTAATATTCAGGACAACTGTACAGTTCATGGAGATGCTCCTTATCCTGTTACCCTGGGAGTGGGAGTCACTGTAGGACATAATGCTATTGTTCATGGATGTACTATAGGAGATAATTGTGTGATAGGGATGGGTGCCATATTATTAAATGGTGCAGTTATACCTAAAAATTGTCTTGTAGGAGCTGGATCTGTTGTAGGAGCTAACCTAGAGATTGAGGAAGGAAGCTTAGTAATAGGAAATCCTGCCATAGTTAAGAAAAAATTATCGGATAAATATATTGAATATTTAAAGTATGCAAAAGATGTATATATAAATGATATCGATATCTACGCAAAAGAATTAGAAAAACTGGACTAGAAAACTTAATTACTGATAATATTAATTTAAATTTTGACTGAGATTTAAAAGTCTGATATTTAAATAAATTAGTGGAAAAATAGAAAAAAGGAGAAAATAAATGAGAGAAAAAATATATTTAGGATTAGTACACTATCCTGTATACAATAGAAACCAAGAAACAGTAGCTACATCGGTAACAAATTTTGATATCCATGACATATCTAGAAGTTGTAAAACATACGACGTGAAAGGTTATCATATAATCACACCAGTAGATGCTCAAGTAGAATTAACTAGCAGAGTAATAGGATACTGGAAAGATGGATTTGGTGGAAACTTCAATAAGGACAGGGAAGCAGCATTCTCAAGTACATTTGTAACTGAAAGTATTGAAAAAGCTGTAGAAGAGATAGAAGAGGCAGAGGGGAAAAAACCAGTTATTGTAACAACTTCTGCAAGAGTATATGACAATTCAATCTCATATGAAGATATGAGTGAAAAAATCTATGAGGACGACAATGTTTATCTATTATTATTTGGGACAGGACATGGATTGGTCGACGAGATCATGGACAGCTGTACTCATATCTTAGATCCAATTAGAGGAAAGACAAAGTATAATCATCTATCAGTGAGATCAGCAGTTGCTATAATCCTAGATAGATTATTAGGAGAAAAATAAAATTTAATAAAAAAATCCCCGGCTATTTTAGCCGGGGATTTTTACTTATATCTGTCTAGTTTTTTCTCTTAACCAGTTTACCTCATCCTCATTTAAATGTGGAGACAGTTTATTAAAGGTAGCGGCATGGTAGGAGTTGATCCATTCTAATTCATCACTATTTAGTAGAGCGGGATCTATAGAATTTATATCAATTGGGAAGAACGATATGGTTTCAAATTCATAAAAAGTACCATTTTCATTGGTAAAAGCTTCCTTAACTATAACTGTATTTTCAGTACGAATACCGTGTCTGCCTTCCTTATAAACTCCAGGTTCAATAGTTAAGTTCATACCCACTTCTAAAGGAAGGTCGTGACTTTTTCTAACTGAAAACCCCTGTGGTCCCTCGTGGATATTTAGGAAAAATCCAACTCCGTGGCCAGTCCCGCACTTATAGTCTATTCCTTCTAACCATAATGGATATCTAGCTAACATATCTAATTTATAACCAGTAGTTCCCTTTAAAAATTTAGCTCTACTCAGGGTAATCACACTTTTTAATACCAAGGTGAAGTCTTTTTTCTGTTCAGGTGTGATACTTCCCAATGAAAATGTTCTAGTGATGTCGGTGGTTCCATTGAGGTATTGTCCCCCTGAATCAACCAGTAAAAATCCATGGGATTCAAGAGTATATGTGTTTTGTTTATTGGCTTTAAAATGCATAAGGGCTGCATGATCTTTATGCCCAGCGATAGTATCAAAACTTATCCCTTTAAATCCATCTATCTTCGCTCTTTCATTTTTGATAATATCTTCTACATCCAGCTCGGTAATAGGTGTCTCTTTAAGATTGTCTTCAATATATTTAAATCCTTTTAGGAGAGCTATAGAATCATTTAAATAACACTCCCTTGAATTTTGTATTTCAATCTCATTCTTTACAGCTTTTAAATGGGTAGTTATCTCTTTTTCATGGATTAGTTTATTGTCTTGGAGCAATGATTGTATATAAATACTTGTTCTTTCTGGACTGAGATAGATATTCTTATTTTTTAAATTAGACAGGGTATCAGTGACCTCATCATAGGGTTTTAAAACTATATTGTTTTCTTTAAGATATAAATGCGTTTCTTCATTTAGTTTATTACTATCTATAAATAGAGTAGTTTTATCATCTTCAATAAGTGCGTATGCATAGAAGGTAGTATTGTTTAATACATCACTGCCTCTCAGGTTAAAAGTCCATGCAATATCATCTAAAGAACTGAGAATGTAACTATCTGCACCGTGGGAATGGTAGATTTCACGAATAATGTCAATTTTTTCAGATGTAGACTTACCAGCATAGCAAAGGTTGTGAATAAATACATCTTCCTTTGGGAAACTAGGTCTGTTATCCCAAATAGATTCCAATAGATCATGATGGATTTTAAAATTGTCTTTATTAAACCCTTTTTTTAATTCATTATAGGCAGAAACAGAGATGACTTTTCCATCAAATCCAATAATACCGTCTTTTTTTATAACACTTTTCAACCATTCAGGGTAGGTAGGGACTCCCTCTTGAGCCATTTTAAAAAGATCAAAGCCACTTCCTTGAAGCTCTTTTTCAGCCTGAATAAAATATCGCCCATCTGTCCAAAGGCCAGCAGAGTCAGAGGTGATAACTGCTGTTCCGGCACTGCCTGTGAAGTTACTGATCCATCTCCTGCCTTTAAAATATTCTGCTACATATTCACTTTGATGTGCATCTGAACTAGGGATAATATAAGCATCTATCCCCTTTTCACTCATTTTGCTTCTAAGTTTTAAAAGTTTATCATTTTGCATTTTCTACCTCCATTAATAATTTTTAATTTGATGTTTATTCAATCTAAGTATACTCTATTTCATGGAAGAAACAAGTTAAAAACTAATAAAAAATTAAAAAAACAAATATTATTTTATGGAAATAAAATTTGTGGATAAGAGTGAAAAAAAGTGGTATTTTCAATTGAAAATACCACTCTGATCTGTTTAATTTAATGTTTTCTTTTTCAACTGCCTAAAATATCAATTTTTAGTTTTTTATCCACAGGAGTATCACCAATCCATAACTGGATCAATCTTTTACTGAACTGATCCCCTTGTATAAATTTTATCAATTTATTATTTTTATAAACTTCTACTCCTACACCCGGGATTATATTGAAGATAAATTTGTCCAATTTTTTTATTTCTTCACTAAATGCAGACAAAAAAATGTCTATTTCATCTTCTAGTTGCTCCATCTCTTCTTCTGTGGACGAACTTTTCAATTCAGATCGGAGGGCACTTTTTAATAATTTGCGGTGGATCCAACTAGATACAATATCGATGTGCATACTCTTAATGGTACTGGAGTTAATTATAGATGCTGCATCATTTGTAGGAGAAACAACATATAGAGAACCGACATATACATCGATAAAAAATTTATTTCGAGTTCCGGCACCATTTAAAAAAAGCTCCTGACCATGAACTTTAATTTTATCTTCTAGAACAAGGCCATTAACTGTCTGGGTGTATGAAAATGTAGAAAAAATAAATAAATATAGGATGATTTTTTTCATATAATACTCCTTAAATTTTTATTCAAAGGTGATCCCCATTATATGTGAATCATGATATTTACCGTCAGCAAAAAAGTTTTTTCTGATTGTTCCCTCCAACTCAAAACCTAATTTTTTATATAGAGCAATAGCACTCCTATTATCTTCCCGGACTTCCAGATTTATTTTTTTTATGACTTTGTTCTTTCTAACCCATTCAATAAGCTGAGACAGCAGATTATATCCAATCCTGTTGCCCCAATAATTTTTTGAAACGCTTATCCCAAATTCACCTGCATGTGCAGTTCTTTGACTGCTTCCCCCTCTAAATTGAAGGTTTCCTATGATAATTCCATCTAATTCTGCAATGATGGAATACTGGTTGTTAGAATCTATAAAATTATGGATAGATTTAGTCTGGTCTTCTAAATTAAGATCTAACTCTGACTCAGAAACCCTCAGATAAGTGGTTTCACCTGCCAAAGTATTTCTATAATTTATAAAATTTTTAGCATCTCCAGGATCTATCTCACGAATTAAGTATTTTCTGTTGTCCTTTAAGTTATATCTCTTCATCAAACATTCCTCCGAATTAATTTTTATGACATTAACTTTGATTCTTCATCTTGAGTAAACTGACGGGTATAAAGGGTGAAATAAGCCCCTTTTTTTCCCATTAAAAAGCCGTGATTGCCTTCTTCTAGAATCTTTCCATCTTTTATAACTAAAATTCTGTCGGCATTAATTATAGTTGAGAGTCTGTGAGCAATTATAAAGCTGGTTCTTCCGTGTAAAAGGATATCAGTAGCATCTTGAATTACCTTTTCACTCTCTGCATCGATAGAGGAGGTAGCCTCATCTAAGATAAATATACTAGGATTTTTTAGGATAGCTCTGGCAAAGGAGATCAGTTGTTTTTGTCCAGTAGAAAGATTGTTTCCTCCCTCTCCTACTTCTGTATCGTAACCATGTGTAAAATTAACAATGAAATCGTGTGCTTTCACTAATTTGGCTGCTCCTATGATCTCTTCAAATGTAGCTTCCCTCTTGCCGTAGGAAATATTATCTTTGATAGAGCCGCTGAATAGATGAGGAGTCTGAAGTACATAACCTAAGTTATTATGCAGCCAGCTTTGGGATCTTTCCCTATAGTCTATACCGTCTATAAGGACGCTTCCATCTGTGGGTTCATAAAATCTGCACGCCAGATTTACAATTGTAGATTTTCCAGATCCTGTCTCTCCTACAAGGGCAATTGTTTCACCGGAAGATATCTTTAAGTTAAAGTTCTCAAGGATTGGTTCCCCATTATGGTAACCAAAATTGACATTTTTAAATTCCACATGCCCGTCTATTTTTTCCCAGTTATGAATTTTTTTCTCGCAGATATCCCCATACTTTTCTACGATCTCCTTAGAATCTTTAATCTCGAGATCTGAATGGATGAGTTCTAAGACCCTTTCAAAGGAAGCATGAGCTGACTGCATTTCACTAAAGACCCTAGAAAATTCTTTTATAGGGTCAAAAAACATAATGGTGTAGTTGATAAAAAGAACTAAGGTTCCTATACTAATAATTTCATTTAAAATAAAATTATTACCGATCCCTAAAACTGCCACAAGTCCGATACTATTCAACCCTATTATCATAGGAAGGTAAAGTGCAGTTATCATAGCAGCTCTCACAGAAATTCTATTCATTCGAGAGGTTAAATTTTCAAATGCATGGGTGTTCTTTTCTTCATTTACCAGGACCTTAGATGTTTTTGCTCCCAAAATCCCCTCGTTGTATGCCCCGCTTATAAGGGAATTGATCTTTCTGACATCTCTTTGTGTTCTCAGGATTTTAGTTTGAAAATAAATACTTATGGCAATTAAAATCGGGAGTAAAAAGATGAGGACTAAGGCTAGTTTGTAGTTCAATTTAAACATCATGATTAAGATACCACTTAGAAACCCGATACTCCAGATCATATCTACGAATCCCCAGGCTACAATTTCTCCTATTTTTGTAATGTCAGAGGTCATCCTTGCCATGATCCATCCATCGGCATTTGTATCAAAATATGAAAATGACTGATATTGTAATTTTTCAAAAGCCTTTTCCCTAAGGGAATATACCAGTGCCATTTCGACTTTCCCCCCAAAGGAGATAAATACATAGATTAAAATTAATAAACTCATGCTGATGCCCATATATTTCATTAAAAATAAATTTATTCCCTGGGTGCTTCCACGAAGAATAAAATCATCTATGGCAATTTTTTGCATGACAGGAAGGTAAGCTTCCAAGCCAGAAATAATAATTATACTGATAAAGATAACCGCGATCTTTCCCTTAAAAGGTTTTAGAAATAATAAGACATTTTTCATGATATTTATAGATGATTTTTTATTTATGCTTTCTATCATAAAATACCTTCCTTCATTCCGTCTTCTTGGATCTTTAAAATTCTTTTATAGAGGCCGTCTCTGTTTTTTAACTGATCATGAGTGCCGTAGTCACTAATTTTTCCATCTTCTAAGATCATTATTTTATCGGAGTTCATGATAGAAGATATCCTATGAGAGATTATTATTGTTGTTGAAGAACTATGTTTTTTCTTTAATTCTTGTCTTATTAAAGCATCTGTTTCTATATCTACGGCACTGAGAGAGTCATCAAAAATTAATATTTTATGGTCATTAATAATGGTTCTAGCTATGGCTATCCTTTGTTTTTGACCTCCAGATAAAGAAACACCCTTTTCTCCTATTTGAGTTTTATATCCCTCTTTAAAACTTAAAATTCCTTCATGGATAGAGGCAGTTTTTGCAGCAGCAAAAATATCCTGGTCATCTAAAGTTTTTTTAGTGATTCCAATATTTTCTTTGACATTTTTTGCAAAGAGAAAGGTTTCTTGCAGGACCAGGCCAATATTTTTCCTGAGCCATTTTTTATCGATCTCCTTCAATTCTATATCATCAATTTTTATGGAGCCGCTGTCATAGTCGTATAATCTGACAATGAGATGGATGAGAGAGGATTTGCCGCTTCCTGTAGGTCCAAGGATACCTAAGGTTTCACCTATATCCAAGTTAAAAGAAACACCATCTAACACAGGTTTATCTATATAGGAAAATTTGACATCCTTAAAAACTATCTTCCCTCTGATCTTGGGTTTCTTTAATTCTTCATTTTCATCAAAATCAGTTTCATTATTTAAGATCTCTTCTATTCTCTCAAAGGAGATAGCTGCTTTACCAAAATCACTCAATACCCTGCCTAAATTTCTTACAGGAAAATCTAAGTGCCTTACATACATTCCAAATGCTATGACGGTTCCAATAGTAACAGATCCAGCTACAGCCCATTTAATACCCAAAAAAAGAACCAAACCCATCTGTAGAAAGGAAAAAAATGATGAAATAGGCCAATAGCAGGCAAATAACTGGATAAGCTTATAGGTGACATCACTATAATGTTTGTTAGAACTCTGAAATTTTTTTATCTCTAAATCCTCGCTGGCAAAGGCTTTTACTACCCTGACACCGTGGATATTTTCTTGGAGGACAGTAGATAAACTGGCTTCAGCCTCATCAGAGATTTTAAAATGTTTTTTTACGACAATAAAAAAGTATAGAGAAAATACAAACATTAAAGGGACTATGGATAAAACAATCATAGAAAGTTTTAAATTTAAATTGATAAGTATAAAAAAAATTATTGTAATCATTAAAATAATATTTACGACTTCAACTAATTGTATGGCCAAAAATTTTCGAATTGTTTCAACATCGGAGGTACATCTTTGGAGGAGATCTCCAGTTTCTATCTTATTGAAATAATTATATTTAACATTTTGAAGCTGGGTATAGAGCTTATCTTTGATACTTTTCACCATACTTTCAGATGCTATGCTGGATAATTTTCCTTTAAAATACAGACAAGTACCTTGAAAAACAGCAAAGGTGAATAGAAGGACACCTGTATTTAAAAGACTCTTTCCCACAAGAAAATTCATAGATCTTTCAAAGTAAGAATCAGAGATGCTGGAATTTTGTATGATGATATCTATTATATATTTAATGATAAGGGGACTCAGCAAAGAAAATATAGTAGCTCCGAAAACAGCAAGGGAGGAAAAAAAATATACTCTGCCATATCCTTTTGTATAGGTGTAGATTTTGTTTAAATAATTCATCGGGAACCTCCTCTTCATAAACCAAGTATACTATGTTTTTTGACCCCTTCAAAATTTAATGGTTGAGATAAAATGATTTTTTCATTTTATAAAAGACCGATAATTAATAGATATAATATTTTTTTAAAAAAATAATATAAAAAAAATCTAAATTGTACAAATTAAGACAGAAAAAAAGTAATGTGTGCGTTATAATACTGTTACTGCATAATTACAAAAAGAGATCCGTAGAAAAAATCCGTAGATATTAAAGAAAGAGAATGTGCATTATATTTGACAATATAGATATTAGTAAATATAATTATAAAAAATAAAAAAATTTAAATAAAAAATATTAGGAGGAATAAGATGCCAGCAGATATAATAGATTATGAAATTAAAGGTGAAGGAATCCAATTAGTGGAGATAGAGTTAGATCCTAGAGAGGGAGTGAGGGCAGAGGCCGGAGCTATGACCTACATGGAAGACGGGATAGACATGCAGACAAAAAATAAGGGTGGACTCTTTGGCGGCTTCAAGAGGATGATAACTGGAGAAAGTTTCTTCATCACAACATTTTTAAATGAAGGTAACAGAAAATCAAGAGTTGGATTTTCTGCACCATACCCGGGACAGATAATTCCTATAGATCTAAAAAAATTCAATGGAGAATTTTTATGTCAGAAAGACTCTTATCTATGCTCAGCCAATGGAATAGACATAGATGTGGCTTTTACTAAAAAATTAGGAGCAGGATTTTTTGGGGGAGAGGGATTTATTCTTCAAAAATTAAGAGGTGATGGAATGGCCTTTATCCATGCAGGAGGAACCATAGTTGAAAAAAAATTAGCTCATAAGGAAACACTGAGAGTAGATACAGGCTGTGTTGTAGGATTTGAATCTAGTGTAGATTACGATATTAGATTTGTAGGGGGCTTTAAAAATGCTATGTTCGGTAAGGAAGGGCTGTTTTTAGCCACTTTACAGGGGCCGGGAACTGTATATATACAATCTATGCCAATATCAAAATTAGCTGAAAGACTAAGTGCAGCAGTAGG
>Ga0316198_10001732_pt1 | contig 13004 bp, 11 predicted proteins | sample OudBieAanoxic_MG_FD_204935 | JGI IMG/M metagenome (GOLD analysis project Ga0316198, IMG submission 204935) | Coastal sediment microbial communities from Oude Bieten Haven, Netherlands - site A anoxic | ecosystem: Environmental > Aquatic > Marine > Coastal > Sediment | place: Netherlands... | reverse complement strand
TCAAAGAAAAAAAAGACTTCATAGCATCCCTCTCTAATCAGTCAGTTAAATTTTTAACTCATAAAGATGTGACAGCAGATGCCAGGGAAAAGATAATCGATGGGGGAATAAAAAAAGCTGAAACTATAAAAGAATTATTAGCTCCTGTAAGGGATCAGATAGCAATTGAATTTAAAAGCAATAAAAAAAAGCCAAGAACATATGTTGATTTTGTAAAACTTGATAAGGTAAAAGATCAAATAATTAAAGCTCAAGATAAAAAAGAATTAGACATATTAAAAGCAGAATTTAAAGGGCTTGAAAAATATGTTGATTCTATGAAAAAAGCAATAAGGAATAAAGAAAAAGAGTGGGAACATAAAAATAATTTAACTATTGATGAAGTAAAAAATATAAAAAAATTTACTTTCATGATCAAAAAATTAAAAGGGATTAAAAAACAAAATAAATATCCTCCTATGTCTGAAAGTAAAATTGATTTAAATAACGATTGGTGGGGAAATAAAGCAAAAGGCATTTATCATGCAAATGAAGAATTTAAAGGCTTAATATTTTTTAAAGATTTTAAAGCTGATTTAATAGAGTATATGAAAAAATTAGAGAGTGCATAAATAAATATTTATTTAAAATATAATTTTTAGAGGATATTGCTTTAAAATTGGCTCTCTAATTTGCTTATATAAGACGATTAGAAGAGTTGTTCGATAAGTAAGTCAAGAATTGGACGAAATGCGTAAAAACTTATTTTAGAGCCTCTGAAGGGGAAAGAATAAAATAAGAATGTGAGACAAGATTAAAAGCAAAAATAAAAAATAAAAATTAGTTTAGGAGGTATAAATATGAGTAATATTGAAAAAACAGAAATTTTAAAACTTTTAAAGAAAATAAAAAACAAGCAAGATAGGAGAAAGAAAAATGCTTAAAGGAATTTTATATTGTAGAGTTTCTACTGAGATGCAAGAAGAAAAAGAATCTTTAAAATATCAAATTGAAAAAGGTAAAAGCTATTCAAAATCACAAAACATAGAACTGACTAAAATTATTACAGATGTAGAATCAGGTGGTAAAGATGATAGGGATGGATTTTTAGAATTGCAGAGAGATATAAAAGCCAGGACTTTTGATGTACTTGTAGTTTATGAAGCTTCCAGGATCTCCAGGAAAATGATTACAATGATTCAATTTGTATTACAGTTACAAGAGCAGGATATAAAATTTATCTCAATCTCTCAGCCAGACCTAAATACAACTACTGCCACTGGAATGTTGTTTTTCCAAATTCAAGCTTCATTGGCTGAGTATGAAAGGAAGCAGATATCAATCAGGGTGAAGTCAGGAAAATATGAGAGAGCCAAAGTAGGAATGTTCACTGGAGGGACAGCTCCCCTTGGATATGATGTTGTTGATAAGAAATTAACTCCAAATAAAGATGCAGAATTAGTTAGGGATATTTTTTATTACTATATCAGCTGCCAGTCTATGGCTAAAACTGCAAAGAAATTTAACAGAAATAATGAATCAATAAGATGGATTCTTAAAAATGAAACATATATAGGAAAAAAGAAATGGGGGCAAAAAGAAAAAAATTTGATGACACACAAACAAGAAACAAAATTAGACTATGAAATTTTTGATGGTGAGCATGAAGGAATAATACTGTCAGAGATATTTGAAAAAGTACAAATAATACTAAAGTTAAATAGTAAGAGAAGAATTGAATTTTCAACCAGTGGGGCTTTATTTGCTGGATTAATTAAATGTGCCTGTGGAAACAAGATGTATAATTCAACTTTAAGAAATACTAAAAAAAATTATCATTATTATCAGTGTGATAATAAATGTTGTAAACTAAAAATTCCTAGAAAAAGATTAGAAACTAAATTATTAAAACAGATATACGCTTTAAAGGAACTTAAAGATCTAAATAATGCCGAAGATCTTAAAGCTGCTAACTATGAATTAGAGATAGAGAGATTAAAAGTTAAAATATCTAAATCTAAAAATAAGAGAAAAAGAATAACTAGAAGTTATGCTTCTGAGTTGATAGAAGATGAAGATTTTGCGGTTCTGGTGAAAGAAATCAGAAATGATATACTCATCTATGAAAATGAAATTAAAGAATTAGAAGAGATTAAGGATAATGAAAAAAACTTAGCAGTAAGAAGTGATAATTTAGAATTGTTTATAGATGTTATGGAAAATTTAGAACCTGAAGATATTAATGATGCTAAAAAGATAATGAGGTTTATTATTAATAGAATAGAGCTGCGTGATGACAATAAGAAAAATCCTCAGTTTGACATATACTTTAATTAAAAGAAAAGCTCCCAATCTGGGAGCTTTTCTTCTGTCGTTTTAGAAATAAATTTTATTTATGTTTATTAGTTGTTAATTAAGTAGTATTTATATTTTTTCTTTGAGTTCATTAATATTTTTAATGAGTTTGTTCAAATCCTCGTATACTTCTTCTGATAACCTTATAGATTCATCGTGTTCGTCAAGTCCTAGATGATATGCTTCCTTGAATGTTACTTGAATTTTTTCTTCTATTTCAAATATTTTTTTTTCTATATTTAAAAAAGATTTATACTCACTCGGGAAATATTGTTTTGTATAAAATTTTACTTCACTTAATTCCTTTAAATGCATCAATTTAAATGATGGGAATTTTTTAGTTTCAAAAGGGAGTACATCTTTCATTCCAACATAATCAATTATATAATCTTGACATTTAATACCAAAGAAATTTAAAGCGCTAAAAATTGATAATTTTATATCTTCTTTATGTTTTTTTTTAACTCCTTTATTTTCAATATGTTTATATCCTATTTGAATAAGAAAATTTATTAAACTTGTAAATGTAGCTCCTATTAGTGCCCATGTTGCATTACTTAAATCTGCCATTCATTTAATCCTCCTAGATTTAATCAAAATAAAAGCTTCCAAATTGGAAGCTTTTTAAATATCTATTAAATTCTATCCCTCTATAGGGGGATAGCGTGGTGCATCAGGGGGGACTTGAACCCCCACAGGAAAATTCCCATAAAGCCCTCAACCTTACGCGTCTACCATTCCGCCACTGATGCTTAACATAGGAAATTATATAGTAATCTCCTATACTTGTCAATTTATTTCTTCAAAAGATATAAGCCAACCCAAATATCCTGATAATCTTTTTAAAATTTTAACCCAAATATCCTAATAGAATAAATATTATAGAACTTATCCCAGCATTTAGGAGGGCATAAGGGATCTGTGTTTTCACGTGATGTATATGATCCGACGCTGTTGCCATAGATGACATGATGGTAGTGTTAGATATAGGAGAACAGTGGTCTCCCATAATACCGCCAGATATAGCGGCTCCTACAGCCAGATAGATATTCCCATCGAGGGTTACAGCAGTCTGAAGTGCAATGGGGATCATTATTGCGAATGTACCAAAGGATGTCCCAGTTGCAAAGGCCATTATTCCAGCCAGTATAAATACTATTACCCCTGTAAAGGCAGGATTTATAGAAGCACCGTTTAACAAACTGGCTAAATATTTTCCTGTCCCCAAGGCATTTATGGAGTTTCCTATGGCGAAGGCAAATATCAGTATGGAGGAGACAGGGATCATCCCTCCTACACCTTTGTAGAAGTAATCCATATATTCCTTTAAATTCATGATTTTCTTACCTGTATAATATATCCCTGTAAAGATAGTTGCTGCAGAAATTGCCCAAAACAATGATGTGGATCCGCTTCCCTTGGTCATATTTCCGCCACCGGTGATATAGAGTCCTGTTGGAACCATTATTACTAAAACTAAAATAGGCAGGATCATATGCCACATAGATGGTTTTACTCCGTTTTTTATAGGCAGGTGGATGGCTTCCGTCTCGATTACAGGTCTGGCATCATCGGCCAAAACTTTTCCATCCTTCATGGCTCTGTCTTCGGCTTTTTTCATGGGTCCAAAATGATTGCCTGTGAGGATAAAATATAGAACACTCAGGATAGTTATATATGAATATACCTGATATGGAATACTCTTTATGAGGATAGTTACAGGATTTACATCTACAACTCCAGCTGCTACCTGAGCTGCCAAAACTCCTAAGATGGTGGCTCCCCATCCGTTTAATGGAATTAATCCACAGATAGGTGCCGATGTAGAATCGCAGATATATGCCAATTTTTCCCTGGATACCCTGTATTTATCGGCTAGATCTTTGGTGATAGTTCCAGCTAATAAAATGGTAATGCTGGATTCTATAAAAACTACTATCCCTATAAAATATGCTAAAAGCATAGTTCCGCGTCTGGATTTTATTATCCCCTTTTTTTTTGTCAGATAGTCAACAAACCCTTGGACACCTCCAGAGACCTGGATCAGGGTCATGATCCCACCTATTAAAAATACAAATATTAATGTTTTGGTAGCCCAGCCTTCACTAAAGACATCTACTATTCCATTTAAACTTTGGTTAAATGAAGCTATTATGTTCCAATCTGTCAAGATAAGGTTGCAAAAGACTATTCCTAAAAACAAAGAGATCACAACCTGCCCGGTAGTTATAGCCAAAAGTATGGTTATAATTGGGGGGATGATACTCAAAATTCCATATTCCATCTTGTTCCTCCTATTTTATTGTTGTCTGTTTAAGTATTGTAGCATTAGTTTTATGGATTAAAAAGTATCATTCAGTAATTAAAACTGTTCATAAAAATCATGGAATTTCTTAGAGATAGTGGAGGTTTGGGGTTTATATTGTTCATGTTTTTTGAATCCCAAAAGTTATGAAATTTGTATACTTTTATTAAACCTTTAATTATTTAAAAGACCACGGTAATATATCTTTTAAATATGGTATAATAAAAGAATAAAAAAATTAAAGGAAGTGATGGAATTGGATAAAGAGATGAGAGAAAAATTAGATAGAAGAGTTATAGCAATGAGTGAGAAGATCAGTGAATTAGGTTTTGACTTAGAAGAAGATATGAAAGAATTAGTTGAGATGAGAGAAGATATCGCTGAATTGATCGTAACAACAAAATTAAAGAAGATCGACTACTTTTTAGAAAAAGAAGGAAATGGAGTAGGATTTTACTTAGGAGATCTTCAAATAACTTTCTTTGTAGAATATGGAGAAGATGAAGAAGGACCATATTACGAAGCTACTGCAGAAATCGTAGAAGGATAAAAACAGTATATAGAATATAAAAAAAGCAAAAAGTGTCGCCGCGACACTTTTTTTTATTTGGATAATTATTGGACAGATCACATTGATGGGAGAACCTGTTTTAAATTCTAGGGGGATAGGATTATCTTTAATTCTCCAAGGGCGACATCTTCTGTGGTCTATAAGGGGAACTTGTTTAATATATCCAAAGAGCAAAGAGAGAAATATTATAGTTTTAGTGTATCGGGATCCCTCCCCAATGGGACAAGACTGTTTATAAAACTTTTCCATATAGGGATATTAAAAAAAACTACTATCATTTTTGAGGGTGACGCAAAACAAATGTTTGTAGATGGACTAAATGAGGGTTTTTCTTGTATAGGAAGGATGGAGTTTAACTTGAATCCTATAAAAAATTGGATACAGAATAAAGACAAAAAAGAACAATATGGTCGAACAAAAAAACTATGTATAAATATGATATCCATATAAACTCATGGGAAAAGAGGGAAATAGGGTTTTGCTTAGGCAATCTTCAAATAACTTTCTTTGTAGAAGATGAAGAAGGACCATATTACGAAGCTACTGCAGAAATCGTAGAAGGATAAGAACTGTCTATAAAATATAAAAAAAGCAAAAAGTGTCGCCGCGACACTTTTTGCTTTTTTTTAATATTACCATATATTTAGATCTCAATAACCTGTTCTGCTAAAGTTGATTTTCTTTTTAAACTTTTGAATTCCTTTATGACAAAGTATGATGTGATTATTGCCAGAGTAAAATCTGTAATAGGGATAGCTAACCAAACTCCATTGACACCATAGTATTTAGGTAAAAAATATAGGAGTGGGAGCATCAAAACAAACTGACGAATAATATTTATAGTTGTGGTTATTTTGGCTTTTCCAACTGTCTGGAAATAACTGCTTCCAATCATGTGAAACCCCATAAAGAGGGTCATGCTGAAGAACATCTTAGTTGCATTAGTTGTCAGATCAAATAAAGCTTTATCGTTGTTGATAAATGGTGAGATTAATATATGGGGCATAAACATGGCCATGAGAAATCCTGCGGCTGAAATACTGATAGCTACTAGGAGGGACAGTTTATATGTTTCTCTGACTCTGCTATAATTTTTAGCACCGTGGTTATATCCCAAGATGGGCTGACTTCCCTGGTATATTCCTACTATAGGCATATACATAAGGACGCTTATACTATTTATTATTCCATAGGCGGCAATGGCAATGTCGCCTCCATAGATGTTTAAATTTTTATTGATAAAGATAACCACGATGGAATTTGACATCTGCATGATGAATGGTGCTATACCTATACTGGCAATCCCAATAAGGATCTCTTTTTTTAATTTTAAATGTTTTAATTTTAATTTAATGTTGCTGTTTCCATTTAAAAAATGCCTGATTTGAAGAAATGCTACAAGCATATTTGAGATTACAGTGGCGATAGCTGCTCCCTGTATTCCCATATCCATTACAAATATGAAAAATGGATCCAATAAAATATTCAGCCCGCATCCGATAATACTCATTTTCATAGCTGCTTTAGGGTTACCTTCTCCCCTCATAATATTATTCAACCCTATAAATAAGAGCTGAAAGGTTGTGGCAAAGAAGATGATAGACATATAATCTTTGGCATAATTGATATTGTTTGCTGTAGCACCAAATAGTAAAAGGATGTCATCTAAGAACAGGATCCCTAAAATTGAAAATACGACACCAGCTGCAACAAATAGAGTCACTGCATTTCCAAGTATTTGTTCGGCTTTTTCCTTATCTTTTTTCCCTAAGTTTATGGATATGAGAGCTCCTCCTCCGACACCTATAAACAACCCTACTGCGAGTATAAAGGTGAAAAGAGGCAGGGCTATACTTATTCCGGCAATGGCTAATCGTCCTACACCGAAACTTATGAATATTCTATCTACGATATTATATAGGATATAGACCAATGTTCCTGTGATGGCAGGTATGGAATATTCCCATAAAAGTTTGGATATTTTTTCTGATTCTAATCTTGTGTTTTTCATATGCTCTCCTAATTTTCTTTTATTATCTAGATGCAACGTCACGCTGCCTTTTATTTGATGGCCATGGAATTTTCATCGACTTTCTTCATTGCTCTATATAAGACATCGATCTCTGACTGGGTCAGATCTTTCAGGATGAGTTTTTTCCAACAGATGATAATGTCTTTTAGATCTGGGACTATCTCTACCCCTTTTTGGGTTAAAAATAGTTTATGTTTTTGTTTATGATGGATATCATCTTCTTGATATAGATATTCATATTCAATTAATTTTTTTACCCCTTTAGAAATTAAACTCTTATTTAATTTAGTTAATCTAGAAACTTTATTTTGGCAAATCCCCGGGTTTTTGTTGAGACAGAGTAAGATGGGGTAATCACTGTTACCGATCTTATATTTTTTAAGCGCCTCTCTCATATAATGTTGATATTGCCTATAGGTTATACTGATATATTTTGAAAACATTAATTTACCTCCTAACTGTTTACATATAAACAGTATAGACTAAGAGGCCCTATTTGTCAATAGTGGTGGTGGGGATAATAAGTAAAAGTTATACTGAAAAAAAGCAAAAGTGTCGCGGCGACACTTTTTGAATTTTCTAATAATGTATCTTTTCTTAGTGGGATTCTTTATCTCATTTTTGTGTTGAGAAATCTGAAAGAGTCTGCGTAATCTGAAACAAAGAAAGATTCTAAGGGTTTAGACTCCTCCTTCTTATAGTTTCTCGATCACGAGTACGAAGAATTTACTTTTAGGAAAAATTAATTTTATGATGTGAAGAGAAACCGAGGCAAAAATAGTTGGTAAGAGTTAATCGGGATCGTTGTTGTAGAAGGGCTATAGCTGAAGTATAACGACTAGAAACTTCGGAATAGAAGCACAGAACTGAACCGTTAATTTTGAAGGCGATGTTGCTTTTACAATGATTATCCTACTAAAAAGCTATTTTCAAAATTTGAGTTCTCCTTTCCTCTATTTCTATTCCCGAGTATCAAAATTAGATTCTAAAGATTCCATCTTTAATACGGGTCTCTTTTCTGTTGAAAGAAAACGAGACGTAAAAGTTCAAGAAGGTTTATAATTGTCTTTGTAAGTAAGTCACAATTGTCATTGTAGGAACAGTACTGCCGAAGCTCAACGACTATAAACTTCGGTTTAAAGCTATATATATATTACAATATATGTTATTTCTTTTTCTAGATGTTCTCTAGCTTCACAGCAAATATTCTACTGAGTCGTCCAACAGAATAAGTTCCGCAGTGTAACGAGGGCTGTAGCTATAAAAAGAAGGAGATTACCCTTGACTTACTCAAATAACATCATTTAGAAAAAGTGAACTTTTCTTTGGTTCGTTTCTTTTGCTCATCAAAAGTAAAAGAAGGTTCTAAAGAGGGACTCTTTAGAACCTTCTTTTAAGAGATGAAAAACCTTTGGACACGGAGAGAATCCCAGAAGAAAACTCAGTGAATCTCTGTATTGTAAAATAATCTGTGTCAAAGAAAATTTCAAGGATTCCGCCCTTGATACGGCCCCTTTCGATTCACGAGTATTAAAATTAGATGTAGATAAATCTAATTTTAAATGTGACTTAATACAAGAGGGAAAGAAAATCTACCCGCAAGGGGCATCACCAAAACTCTAGAATTCTTTCAAAATTAAGAGTATTGCGTCAGAAGGTTTCTTACTCTTCCTTTTTATGGTTTCTCGATTGACGAGTACGAAATTTTCTTATAGTTATAAAAAAATTACGATGTCAAAGAGAGACCGAAGCTGTAACCATCTTGTCTTAGTGGAGTAAGTCACGATTGTTGTTGCAGAAAAGCTACTGATGAAGCGGAACGACTATAAACTTCGGTTTTAAAGTGGAAATCTGAGGGGATCTGTGTAATCTGCGAAAAAATGAAAAGATCTAAAGATAGACCTTCATTAACTTTACTTGGTTACTCCCTACGAGGGAGCAACGTAGGAGGATGAGGGTCATATATCATTCTTTTTCCCTATCGACATCTAGAAATCACTTTTTATCTATAAGAGATTTCCAATGATCGTCGCCCTGAGAGAGTGGCGACAGGGAAGAGAGGGTAGAAAGATTCTAAGGGTTCCACCCTTAACTGGGCCACCTTTTTTCTTGAAAGAAAAGCTAACGGGAAAATTCAAAAAGGTTTATAAATTATCTTATCGGGCAGATACCATGGATTCCCGTTTCTTAATGGGATGCCTGACGGACATGGCGGGTACGACGAAACTGGTTGGATGATTACTGTGGAGTGAGACAACTATAAACTTCGGAAAAAAATGAAAATCTCTCTCTCTCTCTCTCTCTCTCGATAGGGAAAGGGGAGAAGAGATCAGGTAGGTTTGCATTTCAATTTGTGTGTATAAATACACAGAGTATTAAATTAAATGTAATATCTATAAAATTCAAAAAGTGTCGCCGCGACACTTTTTGAATAATAAATAGAAAAATAATATCTATATAAACATCAGAATGATATAATAAAATAATTCAAAATATATGGAGGGGAAAGATGAAAAAGTTATTGTTATTAGGATCAATTGTTTCGTTGTTTACATTTAATAATGTAGAAGTAAAAGCAGCCAAAAAAGTGGATTTAATAGTGAAAAATGGAATAGTTTTGACTATGAATGGGGAAAAGGAAATATTAGATGACGGTGTAGTCGTTGTTAAAGGAAATAAGATAATAGAAGTAGGAGATAAAGAAATATTAAAAAAATATTCTTCTAAAAAAACAATAGATGCAGATGGGGGAATCATCATGCCGGGGATGATAAATACTCATACTCACGTATCTATGAGTGTATTTAGGAGTTTAGCAGATGATGTTCCAGACAGATTGAACAGATACATATTTCCATTGGAAAATAAAATGGTATCTCAGGAGATGGTGTATACTGGTGCTATCCATGGAACCATAGAGATGGCCAAGGGCGGCGTTACAACTATGGTGGATATGTATTTATTTGAAGAAAGTGCAGCAGAGGCTGTAAAAGAGATTGGTTTGAGAGGGGTAATGACACAAAATATCATTAAATATCCAACAGCAGATGGAAAAGATGGAGAAGCCAAGATAGAGATGGCAATAGCATTTGTGGAAAAATATAAAAATGATGAATTGATCACTCCTGGGTTTGGACCTCATGCACCCCACACAGTTAAGAAAGAAGATTTAGAGAGAATAAGAGATCTGTCTAAAAAATATGATGTTCCAGTTTCTATGCATGTAGCAGAAACACAAAAAGAATTTGATAAATTTAAAACCAAATATAATATGACTCCTATTGAATATCTAGACTCTATAGGTTTGTTAAATGAAAGGTTTATAGCCGCTCATTCTATTTTTGTAACAGACAGTGATATTGAGCTTATGAAAAAAAGAGATATAGGAGTAGCTCATAATATGGTAGCCAATATTAAATCGGCAAAAGGTGTATCACCGGCACTGAAAATGTTTGATGACGGGCTTAGGATCGGCCTAGGGACAGATGGACCTATGAGTGGGAATACACTGGATATTATCGGTCAAATGGGATATGTGGCAAAACTGCATAAATTAGCAAATAAAGATAGGTCTGCAATGCCGCCTTACAAAGTAGTGGAAATGGCTACAATGGGAGGAGCCAGAGCTATCCACAGGGAAGATGAATTAGGTTCGTTAGAAAAAGGGAAGTTGGCGGATATAGTAGTTTTAGAAACAAGGTCTGTAAATATGCAGCCTATATTCGACCCATATTCAGTATTGGTATATTCAGCTAATGCTTCTAATGTAGAGACCGTAATTGTAAATGGAAAGATGATAGTAGAGGATAAAAAAATATTGACTTATGACGAAAAAAAGAATAGAAAGGCTATTCAGGAATTTTCTAAAAAAGTTAAAAAAATAGCAGAAACTTTATAGATGAAAACTTAAATCTACTCCTTTTTTTAGGGGTAGATTTAAATTTAGAGGAGGAGTTAAGATGGAAAAAAATCCAAAGAAAATTGTGGTTAAAGATAAAGATCAAAATATAAAAACTATTCAAGAATATAAATACAATGAATATGGAGATCCAGTTTTATTTAAAAAAATAGACGGGATGGGACAAACTTTAATTCACTGGGTATATGAGTATAGATATGATAGATCCAAAAGAAAAACAATGATGAAAATATCTGATCTAGGGACGGATAAAGAAACAATTATGGAGTATGAATATTAAGCGGAAAAAATAGAGGAAATATGATATAATATATATGGATTGTTCATAGAAAATAGCAGAAGAGGAGATTTATGTGCATTTATTAGATGGAATTATATGTGGAATGGTGCTTTCATTGCCTTTTGGTCCACTAGCAATATATTGCATGGAAAAAACACTGTCTGAAGGAAGATATAAAGGGTTTATATCCTCTATGGGAATGATAACAGTAGATGTTTTTTACGGGCTTATTGCATTGTTCGGATTTAGATATGTGGAAGGTTTATTAAATGACTATCAAGTGAAAATTAAGATAGTATCTGGTATATTGGTATTAGGATTAGGATATAAAATTTTTAGAAGTAGAAAAGAGATAAAAAATATAGTGGAAGAAGATCACTTTGGATATATAAGATCTTACATAACAACTATTTTAGTGGCATTCGCTAATCCCCTTTCGATCTTTACATTTATAGGTCTTTTTACAATTTTAGGTGTATCTACAGATGTAAAACATATTAGCTTAAAAATTGCTTTAGGAATAATAATTGGTGGAGGAGTCCAGTGGTTTGGAATAACTGGGGCATTATCTCGTTATAGAAAAAAAATAACATTTAAAACTTTAGAAACATTGAGGCATTATGCCAGTATAATAATTATGTTAGGCGGAGTGGCAATCACTCTGTCATCATTTATAAAAAACTAAGATATAGCTTTTTCCTATAGTCTTAAAAAGGAGTAGTGAAATGGTAAAAAATGTAAAAAATTTAGATTCATACTTAAAGTATGACCCAAAGAATGAAAATGTAACGGTAGCAGTGGCAATGAGTGGAGGGGTAGATTCTTCAACTGTGGCTTATCTGTTAAAAAAACAAGGATACAAGGTTATTGGAGTCACAATGGAAGTCTGGACCAGCGGATCAGCATGCAGTAAAAGTGTAGATCTGAGTGATGCAAAAAAAGTATGCGACGACTTAGGGATAGAACATCATATGATTCGTTTACAAAATGAGTTCAAAGACATAGTTGTAGACAGCTTTGTGAATGATTATTTAGAAGGAAGAACTCCTAATCCGTGTATGGTATGTAACAGATATATCAAATTTGGAAGATTGGTAGAACTCGGATTATCGCAAGGTGCTGATTTTATAGCAACTGGACATTATGCTAAAATAGAAGATGGCTTATTAAAAATTGGTGATGACCCTAATAAAGATCAGGTGTATTTTCTATCTCAAATGAAAAAAGAAAATATCGAAAAATTGATGTTTCCAATAGGAGATCTTGAAAAGCCTCAGGTGAGAGATCTGGCTGAACTACTAAAAATCAGAGTGTATGCAAAAAAAGACAGTCAGGAGATCTGTTTTGTAGAAGATGGTAAATTAGGAGAATTCTTAAATGAACTGACAGATGGAAAAGCCGCATGTGAAGGTGAAATAGTTACAACAGATGGGAAGGTAATAGGCAAGCATAAAGGGATTAGTTTTTATACTATTGGACAGAGAAAAGGACTGGGAATCAGTTATCCTACACCACTTTATGTTGTTCATATAGACGGTAAGAAAAATCGTTTGATAGTTGGAA
>Ga0316198_10001730_pt1 | contig 13009 bp, 12 predicted proteins | sample OudBieAanoxic_MG_FD_204935 | JGI IMG/M metagenome (GOLD analysis project Ga0316198, IMG submission 204935) | Coastal sediment microbial communities from Oude Bieten Haven, Netherlands - site A anoxic | ecosystem: Environmental > Aquatic > Marine > Coastal > Sediment | place: Netherlands... | reverse complement strand
GCTGCCGATGCTGATTTCGCCTCCAATCGCCCCGGGCCCGTTTTTTTGAGAAGAATTGGCCGTCAAGCCCCGGGCACAAACCGGCAGCCCGACCTGACTGATACCGGCCACATCACGGGCTGCACCATCGGTTACCACCCCGGCAAGCCCGATATTGTTGAACATCGCAGCGACCAGGTCCCCTATCACGGCTGAGCCGGTCCAATTGCCAGTGGTGATAACCAGTACATCTCCGGCCCGGACAACACCCATGGCTGCAAAAACGGCCAGATTGTCATCGGGGACCGTTTTCACCGTGACGGCCGGTCCCACGAAGGTGGGAAACTCGAATAAGGGTTTGATGCCGCAGTCAAGCGCCCCGCGACGCCCCTGGACGTCTGTGATATAGCCTGTTGGAACCTCGAATTGTTTGACGATATCGGCGGCGGGTCGGGTGATATTTTTATGAATTGTAACCGCTGGGTTGGACTTCATTATTTATCTTCCTCAAGTGCTCGGGCGGCAAGGATCAATTCGATGATGGAACACTTTTAGTTATGTCTGCTGCAATGGGTGCCCCCGTATGATAATGCAGGGTGGCCAAAGATAAAAGGGGCTTTCCATTTAATCGCACGAAAAATTAGCATACAGGTTTCAGTATTGCAAATTTTATGTTGAATAACAGCCTATCTGAAAAGGGTCAAAGCTTGACCCTTAGCTTCCGGGTTACAATCAACGATCGGAAGAAAATACATGCCAGATATCACCCGGGTGAGAACCTGGCGTGATGATACCATATTAATATATTAAAAAGTTGACAGGGTTGTGAAAAGCTAATTTTAGAAGGGATGATCATATGCGAAAAAAAACGATAAAAATCGGCTTTATGCCTTATGAGCATTTTAAAAAGTACACCATGGCGATAGCCAGGGGGTACTATACACCGAAAAAAAGCGAGCCGAAAATCTGGTTTGAATCCATAAAATCTCTGGCACAGGTACTGAGCCGCGAAAATCAGCTGCTGCTGCAGCTGATTATAGACCAGGAGCCTGATTCCATAAAAGAGTTGGCCGAAGCAGCTGGCCGCAAAAGCAACAACGTATCTCGCACTCTTAAAACCTTAAAAAGGTATGGAATCGTAGATCTGATTCCTCACAAACGAACAATAAAACCAGTGGTATTGGTTACGGATTTTACAGTGGAATTTGGTTTAAGCAGCACTGACACGCCTTATTTGCCAGCTGGCAGGGCTGGCAATGATATTAGAAGACCAGCAGCTCAATAGAACAACTATTATTATGACACCTGAGAAAAGTGTGTGATCAGCTCTTTGATATAAGTTTGTTACCCGGTAGAGTGTAAAGGCTCTTCTGAGATAATTTTCCTTCATCGGAACCTATACCGACCAGAAAACAAATAGAACGAATAGCGAATAGGGTCAAAGCTTGAATAGTGAATTATCATTTATCAGTTCATCTGTATCTTCACCTTGATTCCGCGATATAGCTTCAATAAAGAAATTGGATGAGCAGTTGATGATGTGCAATAATCCTTTGGTTTCAACTTTGACGAAAGGATGTTCATAGAAAACGACCTGACCGCAAATTTGTTTGAAACCCGTCTTATTGCCGTAATAAAAATAAAATATATAGCTGCGCCCCTTTTCAAACAAATCATCCATAAGCAATTCCTTCCGAGTTACATTTGTCCTTTTATATGAATTTCGGGATGTTTTATTGAAACTTTAATAATTATACACAGTGAAAGCTATGGAAGGGTCAGGAGGAAAAGCGTCTGTTTGAAGATTTGAGGCATGGGCTTATTTAGGTTCAAAGCAATTTGTCGAAAATATTCTCCTAAAACATTTACCCTCCTCGCCAGACGCGCCTGTGCCCCAACAAAACCAGTTGGCTGGCACCGTTGATTTAAATAACTTTTTGATCAAAGACCAAGGCAAACTCCAATGGGATATAAAAGCTTTTGTACAAGCAAAGCGGTTGTCCGGAGCCGACAAGGATAAGCGGGACATGCTGCTCTATTTTATCTGGCAAGCCGGCCGGCCGGGAAATGAGAAAATTGGCGATCTGTTTGGGATCAGCTAGTTTATCGGATTGCTTATTTGACAGTCTCGTAAAAAGTCAAAACTATCAAAATTGAACTTAGTACCTGTTGAAAATACTGAGTGTGAATTTTGACTTTTGTGCTTTTTGCGCCTTTTTGCGGCTAGATCTTATTTGGGTCAGCGAGATTTTCCCACTATTTATAGTTAGCCACCTAACTAATAATTGAGGAAAGCTTCTGGTTAACTTTTCCAAGAAGTGATATCATCGTTTGGCGCTCATTTTCGCTCAGGTTGGCCGTCAGTTTGGCCATGTATCGGTAATAATCCGGTAGCATTTTATCCAGCAACTGTCGCCCATTGGCGGTCAATCGAATGCCTATCTTCCGGCGATCTAAAGAATCAGACGCGCGCTCAATAAGATTGTCTTTTTCCAGACCAACCAATAGGCCGGTCATAGTGGCCTTCTTCACACCCAATTTTTCGGCCAGCGATGATGGATAGAGTTCTTTTCCCGGTGTACGGCTCACAACAATCAGTGTCAGAAAGCGTCCCTGGGACAAACCGTATTTGCCTAAAACGGTATCAAAGGTCGCCAGTAAACCACTTCCAGTGCGCATCAGTTCAGCACAAATTTTGAGGGCCGAAGGATTCATATTGGGAAAGCGCCGGGAAAACTCCTGCAGAGACATATCGGTCGGAAGGTCTTTCAGGAAAAACATATCAACTACTCCTTTGGAATAAGTATTCGGCCCAAAATAGTACGGAAGCTAACTAATTTTGCCTTGCATCTGAAACCGATAAAAACTATTGATTGCCATGCAGCGTATATCACTACTGCAGAAATCTGGGAGGGTTCGGGCATGAAGTTTTTAAAAAAGGCAACCATCACCGTTCTGATTCTGGTGGCTATCCTGGCGGGTCTTGGAGCAAAAACCTTCTATGATGCCGGAGAATTCAAGGAAATCAAACCGCATTTCAATGGGCGGGTTAATACAATGTCCGGGGTTCTGAGCTCTGAGGACATCACCATTCATCCGCCAACGGCAATGGCTTTCATTTCCTCTGATGACCGCCGAGCCCACTCGGCCGGGAACAGCCGGGCCCGGCAAGGGGCTGTATACGGGTTTGATCTGAATTCGGTCAATACGAGGCTGGTGAATCTGACGGCCAATTTTTCCAAGGAATTAAATCCCCATGGTATCGGTTGGTGGATGGCGAAAAATGGCGATCTATCTGTTTTTGTGGTGAATCATTCCCGGGATGGCCATCTTGTTGAAATATTTGATTACCGGGGTGACAAACTGGTTCACCGGCGCTCGGTTGCGGGCGCTTTGATGCACAGCCCCAATGATGTGCTCCCGGTCGGCCCCGATACTTTTTACGTCACCAACGATCATGGCAACTCCTCAAGGTTTGGGCGTATGGCGGAAGAGTACCTCCAATTGGCGCGATCCTATGTCCTATACTACGATGGGAAAAATTTTCGTAAAGTTGTCGAAGGGCTTGCCTACGCCAACGGTATCAATATGAGTCCAGATGGCCAAACGGTTTATGTCGCCGCCACTGTGGGGCAAAAAATTTACGTCTATGATCGGGACCGAAGCAAGGGGGATCTGTCCTTGCGCAATACGATTGAGGCCGGAACCGGTGTTGACAATATTGAAATAGACCAAAAGGGTGATTTATGGATCGGCTGCCATCCCAAGCTTCTGACCTTTGTCAAATATTCCAAAGCCCCCGGCGTGCTGTCGCCATCCCAGGTGATCCAGGTTGAAAAGAGGACATCCGGTTCCTATGAGGTCAAAGAGATCTATCTGAATAATGGCCAACTGATGTCAGGCTCCAGCGTAGCAGCCGTTTTTAAAGACACGCTGCTCATCGGATCCGTTTTTGACGAGCGCTTCCTGATGTGCAGCCTGCAAAATTGATGGATTCGTAAAAAGTCAAATTGGCTCGTTGCGGTGCCCCCTTTCGGGGGTTTCGACCCCGGCGGCTAAATTCCAAGAACTCGTCGCAAGATACTAAAAAGGTAATGGAATTTGAAGCGCTGAGTTCCGCCGGCTTTCCCTTTGCCGGTGTCTTAGGGCACCTTATCCAGGGCCTGTTTCAGATCCGCAATGATGTCCTCTGAATTTTCAATCCCGACACTGAAACGGAAAATACCTTCACCCATCAGCTCGGCATACTTTTCTTTTTGAGCGTCGTTAAATACGACCATATCCTCGAAAAAGAATTCGGTGGGGATATATACCATCAGGCTCTGGTCATGGCCCAGTGACACCGCATGGGTGATAAGCTCCAGTTCTTTGAGAAAATCGAAATGGGCCATCATATCCGCCTTAAGACTGAAATTCAGCATTCCCGAGGGTGCCTTCATCTGCTTTCTGGCTATCTCATAGCCGGGATGGCTTTTCAACCCGGGATAAGTGACGGATTTTACCCTGGGGTGCGATTCCAAAAATAAGGCCACGGCCTGCGCATTTTGAGAGTGCTTTTCCATCCGCATCGGCAGGGTCACCGAACCCCTGAGAATCAACCAGGCATTAAACGGGCTGATACAGGCCCCCAGATGGACGATGCCGTATTCTCTGATATCGGCCAGCACTTTCTGGGGCCCGATGACCGCACCGCCCAGCGCATCCCCGTGACCGTTAATATACTTAGTGGCGCTATGGACCACCAGGTCAGCACCGAGCGACAGCGGCTGTTGGTTTAGCAAGCCGGACCAGGTACTGTCCACGATCATGGTGGCGCCGACCCCATGGGCCATCTCCGATATTTTTTCAATATCGCTGATACCGACCACCGGATTGCCGGGGGTCTCGACATAAACTACTTTGGTATCCTTTCGGATAGCATGACTGACTTCATGCGGATCGGTGGTGTCCACCAGGTTGACGTCAACCCCGAATCTGGGCAGGTGAAAGCCAAGCAGTTTCTGGGTCCCGGTATAGCTGACTTCCGATGCGACAATATGGTCGCCGGCATTGAGCAGGGCAAAAAAAGTGGCGGCAATGGCTCCCATCCCGCTGGCGGACACAATACAATCTTCGCCATCTTCGAGAATGGCCAGGCGCTCTTCTAAATGCCTGGGGGTTGGGCTGTGTTCGCGGGTATATTGAAATTTATCCAGATGCTCCCACGAAAGCGTTTCCAGCAGTTCGGTTAAATCTACTGGATACTCATAGGAATTGGCCATGTGAATCGGTCGGCGGATGGCCTTTGTATCGGTGTCGATCCCTTCACCGGCATGCACACATAAGGTATCGAGACCCCATTGCGGGCTCTTTTTATTCTTCACCATACCCTCCTTTTGATATTGACATTCGGCTCTGATCTATTACAAATGTCGCTGAGTATCGTTACCATGATTTCACGGCGTATGTACAGGGGGCAACAATGAAAATCAGCAAGCTGGAAGTACTGGACACGCAGGAAATAAAAACCATTCACCAGCATACCCTTGAAGTGCTTGCGGATGTCGGTATCAAGGTTGAGCTGAAAAAGATGCGTCAATTGCTGGCCGATCTGGGATGTAAAGTTAATGAAAAAGAAAAATGGGTCAAATTCAAACCGGATTTTGTCGAGGAATATGTCAAAAAGGCTCCCCGGGAATTCACCCTTTGCGGTGCAGACCCTGACCTGCAATGGACTATCAACCCGGAAACCCAGATATTCGGCGGGCTGGGGACGCTGATCAATATCAGCGATCTTGAGACCGGGGAATACCGGCCGACAACTTTTCAGGATATGACCCATCATTTGATTCTCTTCGAATATCTGGACCATGTGGTTTCCAACCAGATGGATGTCTGGCCCAATGACATTCCCATGCACACCATTCATGTGGAAGCGATTCGCTCCTGGGCCAAAAACTGCCGCAAGTCTTTCGGCATGGGAGCCTATGGTGTGATGGCAACCCGCGATATGATGGAAATGATGCTGGTGGTGGCCGGAGGGCGTAAAGCGGCCAAGAGCCAACATCCGTTTGCGACGATTGTCAGCATTCAAAGCCCGCTGGCATCGATCCAGGCCCAGCTGGAAGGGTTGATGATACTGGCCGAATACGGGCAACCGGCCCTGGTTTCACCGGAAGCCATGGCCGGCACCACGGCCCCCGTTACCCTGGCCGGTTTGCTGGTGCAGCATAATGCCGAAGTTCTGGCCCACATCATCATGGCCCAGGCGGTTAACCCGGGAACGCCGGTGCTTTACGGCAGCGTTTCAACCGTGGCCGAAATGAAAGCCGGTACCACCAGCCTGGGAGCGGTGGAAACGGGCCTGATCAGTGCGGCCTGCACCCAACTGGCCCATTCATATGATATCCCCTGCCGCGCGGTGGCCGGTGGTACGGAATCGAAAACCTTTGATATCCAATGCGGTGTAGAACGGATGCGCACCCTGATGATGACGGCCATGGCCGGCACCAATTACATCACCTGCGTCGGCACGACTGAATCCAGCATGGCGGGCGGGCATGAGCTGGCAGTCATCGACAATGATTTGATCGGAACAGTCAAACGGGCTTTAAACGGGATTGAGATAACAGATGATACCCTGGCGCTGGATGTTATAAAAAAGGTCGGGCCGAACGGCACCTATATCGTGGAATCGCACACCCTGGAGCATTTCAAGCAGGAGCTGTATTATTCTAAAATCGTTGACCGGGACAAACGGGAAACCTGGGAAAAAGGCGGGCAAAAAGGAATGCTGGAAAGAGCCCGGCAAGAAGCGCGGAATATTCTGGCAAATCATCAGGAGAAAGCGCTCGACCCCAAGCTTTTAAAGGAATTGGATGACTATGTGAAGCTGGCAGCAGCACGGTCGCTGGATGATTACTATGCGGCCGAGTGGGAACCTTGATTGGAAGCTATCTCAAAAGGAAAAGTGATGCCCAAACAGTCTGTTGCGAAACCGAAAGCAGGCGTGACGTTAAAAGAAATCATCCTGTACAATATGGCGGGATTCTCATTTAACGTTTATGACACGATTCTGTATGCCTGGTTACCCTATTTTTATGCACCCCCGCAAGATTCCGGTCTGACCCAGTATGTTCCCCTGTCCGCCATCGGAATCATTTTGGCGGGTGGAAGGATTCTGGATGCTGTTACCGATGTCCTGATCGGGTACCTGAGCGATCGCACCCGGTCCCGGTGGGGCAGAAGAAAACCCTTTATCTTTATTTCGACACCAGTTCTATTTCTGGCCTTTATTTTTATCTGGTTGCCTCCGGTAACCGGCAACAGCCCCCTGAATGTTGTGTCATTGGCTGTTGTGCTCTTTTTTTTCTACTGGGGGTACACCGGGGTTCTGATACCGTGGTTCGCGGTTCTGCCGGAAATGAGTGATCAAAACCACGAACGGGTCAAAATTGCTTCCATCGGGGTGGCCATTGGAGTTTTTGGCGCTCTTGTGGGGGGCGGGCTGTCCGGTCCGCTGTTTCAAACCATGGGCGCATTTCCCATGGCCCTGATTCTGGGAGGCGCCGCATTCATCGCCGGCGAGCTGACCCTCTTCGGCATCAAAGAACGCTTTCCCGTTTCATCCGGAGCTCAAACTGTGGGCTTCTTTAAGGTCGTAAAAGAAGTCTTTGCGGATCGGCAAGTTTTATCTTTTTCGCTGATGGTCATGTTCGTTCAGCTGACCTACCAGCTGATGTTGATGAATGTTCCCTATACCACGACCCTGATTCTGAGCCGCAAAGAGGCAGATGCCTCCCTGCTGATGGGAGAGGTGATCATTTTGATGGCCGCCTCAATGCCGATGTGGTACTGGCTGTTGAAAAAATTTCCCAAAAGAAAAGTTTTTAGAGGTATTATCCTGGCCATGACGTTTGGCTTTATACTCAATTTTTTCGTTGGTTTTTCCAATGCGGTATCCCCGATGATACAGGCTGTTCTGATCTTTCCCGTTGCCGCGATTCCCATGGGGGGCATGTTTGCGGCCGTGTTGGGCATCATCGCCGACTTGACCGATTATGATCAGCTGAAAGCCGGGCAACGCCGCGAGGCCATCTACTATGGCATATACGGGATCGTCCGCAAAACGGGCTGGGCATTGTGCTCCCTGATTCTGGCAGGCGTCTTCTCCGTCTTCGGCTACAGTGTGGAAAATCCTTACGGCGTCAGGGTCATCTGGCTGGTTTGCGCGCTGTCCTGCCTGATCGGGCTGTTGTTTTTCACCCCTTACAAACTGGGCGATACCAAAGAGGAAACCAAAGCAATAATGGGGCTGTAACACAGGTTATGAAACCTTTTTTAGGATTTCTTCTGCTGCATGGCCTCCTGTTCGGCCGCCAGCTCCTTCAACAAATCCTGCACGGCCCAGGTTTCCGAGGTGGGGGTCAGGGTGGCCCACAAAGGCGGTTTCATGCCTGCCTGGCGGCTGCCGGACATCAGCAGGTGCAATTCGTTCTGGGTGAGGCCGCACATAATGATGGCTCGCGGGAGCCCGGACGATTCTCCCCACCCTGTGCTATCATCGAGGGCCAGCACGTCAGAAATCAGGCTGCCGGCCTGGGCCTCTGTCACCCAGATCTTTGGCATATCAGACAAACCAATTATTTCCAGCAGCTTAATGAAATTGGGCTGAATTTCAGAAGAAAACCCGCAAATCAACAACTTGCGGGGACCGTACATTCGCTCGTCCGATGGTGACACTTTTTCGAATCCGGCATCGCTCATGGCAATTCCTCCCTAATTGAGCGCTAAATGTTAAATTGCTAATACGGCAATAATGGCCTGCTGAAGTCTTTTCACGGCCGTCGTCTCCCGCACAAGAAAAAATATTAATCCTCTGTGCCCTCTGTGCCTCAAGCGAAGCGGGTGGTGAAACTACCCAGCACCCAATTTCATATATTTCATCTATAAATTAAAGATGAACTCCTTAACAATAGATATCAGTTACTCAACCACAGGTTTTAATCGGCTTTCGATGTTTACGGGATTGTCAATCAGCTTCTGGGCCAGCATGATCGCTTCGGTCTGCTTCCAGGCGGCAACATCAATTTGGCCGAATTGAAACCCGGCCGACGGCAGCATCAGGATGCGTGTGGCCGGAAGCTGCTGGCGTACGATGTCTTCCGGGGTTTCCTGATTATACTTCAAAACGGTTTCAATGGCCTTCTCCCTGTTTGCCGGGTCCAGGGCCTCAGCCCAGCCTTGCATCAGGGCCTGCATAAAACGCTTGACGGTTTCCGGACGCTCTTCGAGCATTTTTGTTGTGGTTACCACGGAATTAGCCACAAATTGAATTCCCAACCGGCTTGGATTCATCAGATCAAATTTTTCCCCTGCCTTGTGGAGTTTGGCGCCAATAATGGGTGCCTGGGCATTTCGGTACAGGGGCCAGAGGTCGACTTCGCCCTTGAAAAACGGCGTGTAGTCATAGCGCACACTGAAGAGCTTAACCTCATTTTCGGTGATATTGTATTTGGCCAGCAGAGCGCGCATGATGGTTTCGTCATTGCCGCCGTATGTGACACCGATGATCTTGCCTTTGAAATCCTGGGGTGTTTTCAGCACCGTCCGATCCGGCCGGTAAATCCAATGCAACGGGTTGATTTGAAAGAGCTGGGCCAGAACGACAATCGGCGATCCCTTGGCAACGGCCCGGATGACCTGATCCGCCGAGGCCACCCCGAATTGCGCATGACCGATTTCAAGCTCTTTGATGGCATCCTTTTCAGGTCCTCCCGGTTTAATGGTTACGTTAAGGCCGTTTTGTTCGAAATGGCCATGGACATCCGCCCACAAATCCCCAACCACGCTGACATTAAACAACCATTTGAGCCGATAATTCACCTCTTCCAGGGGCTGCTCTTTTTCGCTGCAAGCGCTGAGGAGAGGTAAAAAAAGCAACCCCACTATCAGAGCTGATCTTACTCGAAGTCGCTGATTCATTATGGACCCCCTAAAGTAATTAAAGAATCATTTTTAGACCGCCCGTTACAATTTGACAGTATCCTTTTAGATCGCGGGAGCGGCTTTGCAGCCGCGATCGAATTTTTCAGTTCGAGAATCGCGGCTGCAAAGCCGCTCCCACAACGCAAGGCTGACAAAGGACAACTATAAACAAAGTTCCTTTTCCCACGAAAAAGGATTAATCCTTTAACCTATCAGCTATGAGCCATGAGCTATTAGCTCGCCCCCTGCAACCGTTTTTGCACAACTTGCCCCAGCGCCTCCAGGCACACCAGATACAGGGAGGTGCATATGCCTATTAAAAACAAGGCTACTAATATTTTGGCCAGATCACTCTGGTAAAGCGCCATGCGGATACTGTGGCCAATGCCGGCGTTGGCGGCGATAAACTCCGATACGATGGTACCGACCATTGCCAGTGTGCCGCTACCCACAATGACGGTGGTGATTTTGTTGACATTTTCAAAGGCGCGGATTCTGACCTGCAGGCGCCAGTTCATTCTCAGGGTGGCTTCATAAAAATGCTCTATCTCGGTGACAGGTTCTGATAAAATCCCGATAAACGAAAGCAGCAGGGGAAAATAGCAAATCATCGCTGTAATCAACAGCCGGGAAGACAGCCCGTCACCCAGCAAGATAAAAATGATGGGCGCAACCGCGACGATGGGATACGCCTGAATATTGTAGGCGGCAACCCGGATAAAGGAACCGACCCAGAGGGTCAAGCGTCCCAGGATGCCCACAATGGTTGCCAGGCAAATCGATAAAAGGTGACCGAGAATGGCTACGGTCAAGGTGTCAACTACATTGAAAAAATACCGAATGAATACGCTCTGGCTCGTTTGCCAGATTTCCAACGGGCTGGGTATCACATAGTCGGAGAGATTCAGGACATACTTGATCAGAAAAAGGGTCGCGATGCCCAGAAAATAAATAATAAAGAATTGATAAATCCGTCTATGCAGCATTGACAATCTCCAGCATCGTCTGCTCGAGGTCTTTATTTATAAGCGCTTTGTCATCCCTATAATCCTGCCCAAGAAGCGCTACCGTCTGTGGATTTTTATGTTTTCCGCGCAGGACCAGTATTTGTCGGCAGAATTTGGCTACTTCCGCCACACTGTGAGAAATATAGAGAAAACAGCGGTCCGGGAAGATGGTTTTCATCATCAGGATTATTTTTTCTTTGGTGATTTCATCCACATTGGCAAGGCTTTCATCCATGATCAACAGATCAAAATCCTGCAAGAGGTAACGGGCCAGGTTGGTACGGTTCTGCTGACCGAGGGAAAGCCGGGCAAAGCGTGATTGCATGCACTCAGCAAGACCGAAGGCGTCCACCAGATCATCAATTTGATCCTTGCCGGAATCAGGGGTCGTCGTTTGTAAATGATCGCGGACGCTGGACCATCCCGGAAGTCTTTCAAGATTGTAGGTGTATAGGATTTGACGAATACCGCTGGTTGAAATATCCCCGCTGTAGTCTTTAACCCCTCCAGTCATCATTTTGGCCAGGGTGGTTTTGCCGACACCGGACGGTCCGAAAAGCGCATGAAAGCCTGGAGTGGATATTTTGCAGGATAGATTTTTGAATACTTCATTAGTGGAGCCAGGATACTGGTAGCTTATGTCCTTGAATTCGAGCAGCATAGGTACAAACCTATATCGAAATCCTAATATTCAGTCAACCTGCTGGTTTCTGGTTACATGTTCAGAGTTCAGAGATTCAGGGTTCAAGGTTATGTGTTTGTGCCAAATCTGAATTGCAGAGAGACAATCCTGAACCCTTGAACGGTTCTACCCTTTTTTCATCTGCTTGCCCACATTCCAGCAGCCGGCAATCGGTTCCCCCAGCGACCAGTATTTTATGCTGCTCATGTCAAACAACAGAGGTTTGACCTTGGCGATATCGACTTTGCCGTCGGTCAGAATAGATTCCTCGGCGTAGGTTTCGACGATTTCGCCGATAAACAGATCATGGGTGGGGGTGTCGTAGACATCATAGAGTTTGCACTCCATATTTAGCGAACAATCTTCAATCATTGGTGCTTTGGCCAGTTCACCATAAAATATTTCGAAAACGCCTGATTTATCGATTTTTTTGCCGCTGACCATACCAACATAATCGGTTTTCACCACCAGGTTTTCAGAGGGCAGGTTAACGCTGAAAGCTTCATTTTCCTTGATACCCGCGTTGGTATAGTGCACCTTACCGAGGCTCATTGAAATCAGAAAGGGTTGGGCGTGATTGACGATGCCGACGTGGGCGATGGTGAGGAAATTTGGTTTGTCATCCACAATGGCTCCCACCAACACTGTCGGCGTGGGATAAAGAACATTCATACCGCCAAGTTTGATTTTCATATGGTTCCTCCGTTTTCAAGTATATTCATCGGTATGGAACTGGGACTTTGAACCATATCCGGGTATCTTGCCTGTGATTCGAGGTTAGAGTTGGATACTTATTACTCTAGCAACAGAATCTCGTTTTTCAAGCTGGATACTTTTTACCCGCTTTTTTGGCCAAAAATATTCCGATTTCAATTATAAGACGGACGTAAAAACCCTGGAAAACAATTTTTATTATATTATCAAATTGTTATCCTCGCCATAGTCCTGCCGGCCAGGGGTTGGCACATTGCTTGTAATAAAATAATTACAAAAACCATAATTCGTGATTACCATTTAACTACCCTCATTTTTACTGATTGCTGCATTTGTAATTATTGTTATGACAGCCGGTGTCTCTGCGGACATGGGACGGGGCCAGGGCTATCGCGGTCAGATGCACCACGGTCAGGGCTGGCATCATGGCGGGTATGGCGCTCCCGGATGGGGCGCTTTCGGCAATTTGAGCGAAGAAGATATCAAGAAGCTGGATGAAGAGCGTCAGGCTTTTTTTGAGGCCACAAAAGATCTGCGCCGGGAAGTTTATCAAAAGCGTCTAGAACTGGCCAGTGAGATGGCCAGGCAAAACCCTGACCCCACTAAGGCAGCCGCCATTCAAAAGGAAATCTCCGATACCAAAGCCCGGCTGGCCCAAAAG
>Ga0316198_10001729_pt1 | contig 13010 bp, 8 predicted proteins | sample OudBieAanoxic_MG_FD_204935 | JGI IMG/M metagenome (GOLD analysis project Ga0316198, IMG submission 204935) | Coastal sediment microbial communities from Oude Bieten Haven, Netherlands - site A anoxic | ecosystem: Environmental > Aquatic > Marine > Coastal > Sediment | place: Netherlands... | reverse complement strand
CCGCAATCAGTTACCCGGGGTCATAATTTGCAATACAACACAGAAAACAGACCGGGTCATCAAAATGAAAAAAGCCGTTCCCTACATCCTGCTCCTTACCCTGTTCGGTGGTGCCGCCTGGTACTCATTAATGAAGCCTGCCGAACCGGTGGATGAATTGCCGCCGCCGGTCACTGCACCGGTTGAAACTGACACACAGGTTCAAACGCCACCACAAGCCGGAACCGAAGTGATATACCCGGAACTTGAGCCAGAGCCGGTCATACCACCGGAGCCGTTACCGGTACTGAATGAAAGCGACCCCGAAATCAAACAGGCCCTGGCAGACATCACGGGTGCTGATGCAATGGCACAATACCTTGTAACGGACCAGGTCATCAGCCGGGTCGTGGCGTCAATCGATAGTCTGACCTCCCGCCAGGTACCGGTTCATATCAACCCGATACTACCGGCGAAAGAGAAGTTCCAGGTTGATGAAGAAGGTGAGAGCTTCGTATTGAGCGAACGCAATTTTGCCCGTTACGATGGTTATGTCGCACTGCTGCAAAGTATGGATGCTGGATTGCTGACCACATTTTACCGTCGCTACAGCCCGCTTTTTCAGCAGGCCTGGGAAGAAAACGGTGGCCTGGGGTCTTTTGAAAACCGTTTGCTGGATGTTATTGATGACCTGCTGGAAGCCCCGGACGTGTCAGGCCCCATTTACCTGGCCAAGCCGGAGGCCGTCTACCTGTTTGAAGACCCTGACCTCGAAGCCATGACCGCCGGGCAGAAAGTCCTGGTGCGCATGGGTAGCGAAAATGCCTCGGTGGTTAAGGAAAAACTGGCAGAGATCAAAGAGGAGCTTGGTCCCCAGGATGGCTAACCGCCGCACGGAAAATTATTTGCCGGCCGGTAATTAGGCGATATGTTTCCGGCCAATCTCGCTGATGTTCCGGCACCCTATCAGGCCCATACCCCTTTCAATCTCGGTACGCAGCAACTCGACTGCCTTGCTTACACCCGCCTGTCCGCCGGCTGCCAGGCCAAAAAGGTAGGGCCGGCCAATCGAACAGGCCGTGGCGCCGCGCGCCAGTGCTTTCAACACGTGTGTACCGCGACGGATACCACCATCGCAGATGACTTCGCATTCACCACCCACCTCGTCAACAATCGGACCCAGCGCATCAAATGCGGAAAGGGCGCCATCCAGTTGGCGGCCACCATGGTTGGACACCATGATCGCAGAAACGCCACGCTGAACAGCCTTGCGAGCATCCGATGCCGACAGTATGCCCTTGATCGCAAACGGGCCACCCCACTCTGAAACCATCCACTCGAGGTCATCCCAGGTGACCGACGGGTCGAACTGGTTGGCGATGTATTCCATCAACGAGGTGCTTTGCGAACTCCCTTCGGGAATCTTGTGGGCTACGTTGGCCAAAATGGCTTTTGGGTGGGTGAGGGCGCGATAAACCCAGCCGGGCCTCGCGGCGAAACCGGCGATGCCCGCCAGGTTGAGTTTTGGCGGCATGCTGAAACCGTAACGCAACTCGCGTTCCCGGTTGCCGGCCACGGGTATGTCAACGGTGAGTATTAGCGAGTCGTATTTTGCATCCTTACAGCGCTGGATAAATTCACGTGTGATACCACGGTCCTTCATCACGTATATCTGGAACGATTTTGGCCCATTACAGGCAGCAGCCACGTCTTCGATACTGGTTGCACCAACGGTGGATAACGAATAATAGGTGCCGGCCTCTGCGGCCGCCTTCGATACGGCTGTTTCCCCATCGTGATGGAACAAACGCGTCATACCGGTTGGCGCCAGGAATAGCGGCATCGAGATCTCGCGCCCCAGCACGCTCGTGGATGTATCTATCCCGGCTACATCAACCAGGTATTCCGGCACCAGCCTGGCGCCGTCAAAAGCATGTGAATTACCACGCACGTTGGTCTCGTCATCCGCCCCGCCGTCAATATAATTGAATAGTGGCTTGGGCAGTTTCCTCCGGGCAATTTTCCGAAGGTCTTCAATGTTCAAAACTTTGTCGAGATTGGGCACGGGAATTATCCTTCTGGTTTTATCAAATGCTTTGCTGTCAGCTGCCCTCTACCTTGCCAAGGTCACGCACGCCTCCCTGGTCGGCGCTGCTGGCGAATACGGCATAGGCACGCAGGGCCTGGCTCACCCGTCGCCGCCGAGGTGCGGCAGGCCGGTAAGCCTGCTCCGGCCCATTGGCTTCGAGTGCTGAGCGCCGTTTTTCGAGCTCATCTTCACTGACCTGCAATTCGATACTGCGCGCCGGGATATCGATGGCGATGGTGTCACCTTCCTCAACTAAAGCGATCAAACCACCGCTGGCGGCCTCGGGTGATACATGACCGATAGACAGTCCACCCGTCGCACCGGAAAAACGCCCGTCGGTTATCAATGCACAGGTTTCCCCGAGTCCCTTGGACTTGATGGCCATGGTGGGCGCCAGCATTTCCTGCATGCCGGGTCCGCCACGCGGGCCTTCATAGCGGATGATAACGATATCACCGGGGTTGATCTGGTCATCCAGGATCGCCTCATTGGCGACCTCCATTTCGTCAAACACCCGCGCCTTGCCGCTGAAGCGGTACATGCTTTCCGCCACCGCGGCGGTTTTGACGATACAGCCTTTTTCGGCGATGTTGCCATACAGGACAGCGAGACCACCCTCGGAGCTATAGGCGTTATCCATGTCCCTGATACAGCCAGCGGTGCGGTCGAGATCCAGCTCCCAATGATTGTCCTGTGAGAAAGGTTTTGTCGTTCGAATACCACCGGGTGCTGCTGTAAACAGGCGCTTGGCATCTGGGTTGGCAGTTCTGCCGATATCCCATTTGGTCAATGCCTCACTGAGGTTCGAGCTGTGAATCATACTCACACCGGTGTTGAGCAGACCGGCCTTTTCCAGTTCGCCCATCACCGACATCATGCCGCCGGCGCGGTGCACGTCCTCCATGAAGTAGTCATGCGTGGAGGGTGAAACCTTGCACAGGTGAGGGATGCGTTTTGACATGGCATCGATATGCGACATGTTGAAATCGACTTCAGCCTCCTGCGCTGCTGCAAGAAGATGCAAAATAGTATTGGTTGAGCCGCCCATCGCGATATCGACCGCCATTGCATTGCTAAAGGCGTCAAAGCTGGCGATAGACCTTGGCAGCACGGTGTCATCGTCTTCCCGGTAATAACGGTTGGCAAGATCAACGACCAGCCTGCCGGCTTCGAGGAACAAAGCGCCCCGGTCGCGGTGCGTGGCCAGCAATGAACCATTGCCGGGCAGCGACAGCCCCAGGGCTTCGGTGAGGCAATTCATCGAATTGGCCGTGAACATGCCCGAGCAACTGCCGCAGGTCGGGCAGGCACTGTCTTCCACGTCCTCGAGGGTGCTGCCGGGATAAGCATCCATATTCACCGCACCTGAGAAGGCATCGGTGAGATCGACACGCAACAGCGGCTTGCCGTCATTTTCGAGACGACCGGCCTCCATCGGCCCGCCGGAAACAAATACCGTGGGAATATTCAGGCGCAGGGCCGCCATCAGCATACCGGGTGTGATCTTGTCACAGTTGGAAATACACACCAGCGCATCCGCACAATGGGCGTTGACCATGTATTCGACACTGTCGGCAATCAGGTCACGGCTAGGCAGTGAATACAGCATGCCGTCATGACCCATCGCGATACCGTCATCCACGGCAATGGTATTGAATTCTTTCGATACACCGCCCGCCGCGGCAATTTCGGTGGCTACCAGGCTGCCGACATTCTGCAGGTGTACATGGCCCGGGACAAACTGGGTAAACGAGTTGGCGATGGCAACGATGGGTTTGCCAAAATCACCGCTGCGCATCCCGGTGGCGCGCCAAAGCGAGCGGGCTGCCGCTGCGCGGTCGCCGCTGGTGGTGGTATCTGATCTTAATGGTTTCATATTTAAAGCTTCAAACGGGTTAAAAAGGTAAAATATCTTCGATGTGGAATCGTAACACTCATTGCGGGTAACAGGTTCCATTTTTCACCAGGAGATCTATCCACCCATGGGGCCACTGAAGGGTTTCAAGATCATCGAGATTGCCGGAATCGGACCCGGCCAGTTCGCCGGTATGCTGTTGGCGGACATGGGCGCCAGCGTGGTGCGTATCGAACGTCCGGTCCAGACGGAGACGGTTTTTGCGGCTCATGCCCGTTTCAACATCATGAACCGAAGCCGGCCGATTGTGGGTGTGGATCTCAAAGCACCCGAGGGCGTAAAGCTGGTGCTGGGTTTATGTGAGGATGCGGATGCGATATTTGAAGGATTCCGCCCAGGCGTAATGGAACGTCTCGGTATAGGGCCGGAAGAATGCCTGGCCCGCAACCCGAAACTGGTCTATGGCCGTATGACCGGTTGGGGCCAACAGGGGCCGCTGGCGGAAACCGTCGGCCACGATGCAAATTTCATTGCCCTTTCGGGTGTGTATGCCGGTATTGGTGAAAAGGGCGGCAAGCCCGTCTACCCCCTGAACCTGGTCGGTGATATGGGTGGCGGTGGCGCCTATCTCGTGATCGGATTGCTGTCGGCGCTGCTGGAGGCCTCGAGATCGGGCCGCGGCCAGGTCATCGATGCGGCCATGGTTGACGGCGCCGCCTCGCAGATGGCATCCATCTGGGGTTTCAGGGCGGCGGGTGCGTGGAAAGATGAACGAGGCAGCAATATCCTCGATGGCGGTGCGCCGTTTTATACCGCTTATCGGACAAAAGATAATCTTCATATCGCGGTCGCCCCGATCGAAAACCGTTTTTACAGGAATTTGCTTGATGTATTGGGTCTGGATGATATTGATCCGGCCAGGCAGCACGACCAGTCGCAGTGGGACGATGTGAGGCAAAAAATCCAGGCCGTCTTCAAAACCCGGTCGCGTGACGAATGGTGTGAAGTTCTCGAAGGAACGGAAACCTGCTGTACACCCATACTGAACATGTCGGAAGTGACCACCCACCCGCACAACGTATCGCGTGAAACATTTGTCAGTATCGATGGCATAACCCAGCCCGCACCGGCCCCGCGTTTTTCAAGAACCGCATCGAAAATAGCCAGCCCTGCAGGCCCCGCCCGGGATGACCTGCAACAGGTTTTGAGGGAGTGGGGCGCGTCTGCTGAAACCCTCGCGAAATTACCAAAGGAAACTCAATAATGAAATCGAACACGAGCTTTGTTTGCGGCACGAGTGACCAGCCACTCATCTACCAGACCATCGGTGATGCACTTGACCAGGTGGTTGAGCAATGGGGTGATAAAGAAGCCATCGTGGTCCGGCACCAGGGTATCCGCTGGACATACAGTCAACTGGCTGCGGAGATCGATGCCTTTGCCGCCGGTTTGCTGGCGCTGGATTTACAAAAAGGCGACCGGGTCGGTATCTGGTCACCCAATAATATCGAGTGGGTTATCGCACAGTTCGCTACTGCCAGGGCCGGTTTAATACTCGTCAATATCAACCCCGCTTACCGCAAGGCCGAGGTCATTTACACACTCAACAAGGTGGACTGCAAGGCACTGATCCTCGCGCGTGAGTTCAAGAGCAGCCACTACGTCAACACGATGCTGGATATCGCCCCCGCCATCAGGACATCCGAGGCCGGGAATCTGAACCTTTCCGCCCTACCTTCGCTGCGCTCGCTAATCGTCATCAGTGACGAGCCGACCGCAGGCATGTTCCGTTTTGACGACATCGCGGCTATGGCGCCGTCGGATGCCGCTGAAAAACTGGAGTCACTCGCGCGTCTGAACCAACCCGATGATGCGATCAATATCCAGTTCACCAGTGGCACGACCGGTTTACCGAAGGGTGCGACCCTGACCCACTTCAATGTATTGAACAATGGTTTCTTCTCCGGCGAGGCAATGGGATTTACGGACCAGGATCGCCTGTGTATACCGGTGCCGCTATACCACTGCTTTGGCATGGTTCTGGGTGTACTGGCCAGCGTTACCCATGGCGCGACCATGATCTTTCCATCGGAGGCATTTGAGCCACTCGCGGTACTCGAAGCGGTCAGCGAAGAACGCTGCACCGCGCTGCACGGTGTACCGACCATGTTTATTGCTGAGCTCGAGCATGCCGATTTTGAATCCTTCGATTACAGCCACCTTCGAACCGGCATCATGGCCGGTGCACCCTGCCCGATCGAAGTGATGCGCAAGGTCATCAGCAAGATGAATATGAAGGAGGTGACCATCGCCTACGGTATGACCGAGACCAGTCCGGTCAGCTTTCAAAGTGCCACCGACGACCCGCTGGAAAAACGGGTCGCAACGGTGGGGCGAATTCACCCCCACGTACAGGTCAAGATTATCGACGAACACGGAAGGGTGGTGCCACGCGGTACTTCGGGCGAGCTTTGCACCCGTGGTTACAGCGTGATGCTCGGTTACTGGGGTGACGAGGAGAAGACAAAAGAGGATATCGACGAGGCTGGCTGGATGCACACGGGTGACTTGGCGGTGATTGATGAGGAAGGCTATTGCGACATCGTTGGACGGGTAAAGGACATGATCATCCGCGGTGGTGAGAATATTTACCCGCGTGAGATAGAGGAATACCTGTTCCAGCACCCCAAGATCCAGGAGGCCGCCGTTTTTGGCATACCGGATGAAAAATTCGGTGAGGCCGTTGTTGCATGGATCAGGCTGAATGAAGGCGAAACGGCCGATGCCGATGAGATACGTCAGTACTGCAATGAGCAGATAGCCTATTACAAAGTACCGAAGCACATCGTTATTGTGGATGAGTTTCCGATGACGGTTACCGGTAAGATTCAGAAGTTCAAGATGCGAGAGAAGACTATTAGCAGTCTTTAGAATTCAAGCACAAACCGCCAACGGGGAGACGGGTAACCCCTGCTGAGACACGCCGCAAGTATGTCCCTATAGGCTCTTCAAAAACGTCCGTGTTTTTGAAGGTCTCACCAGGGGTTACCCGTCTCCCCGCGCACGTTCGTAGGAATCGCAAAATTCAACACATCAATTGGCGCTTGATGTAATATTTTGGAAATCAAGTTGGTAGAAGGTATCAAAATGGGAAAAAGCAAGAAGGAAAAACCGGGCAAGATATCGGATAAGTTTTACGAATCTGAACTCGAGAGATTGCAGGGTGAGCTGGTCAAGCTGCAGATGTGGGTGAAGGAAAAAGGCCTCAAGGTCATCGTCGTGTTTGAAGGCAGGGATGCTGCCGGTAAAGGTGGTGTGATCAAGCGGCTTACTGAGCGGGTGAGTCCGAGAGTATTCAGGTTGGTTGCATTACCTGCACCCACCGAGCGGGAAAAAACGCAGATGTACGTTCAGAGGTACATCAGCCACTTTCCTTCTGCGGGTGAAGTCGTCATATTCGACCGAAGCTGGTACAACCGGCTGGGAGTCGAGCGTGTTATGGGCTTTTGCACCAAGAAAGAATATGTCCGGTTTTTGCAATTCGTCCCGGCTTTCGAACAAACCATCATCAATTCCGAAGTTATTCTGATCAAGTACTGGCTGGACACCAGCATAGAAGTCCAGGAGAAGCGCTTCAAGGATCGCATCAAAGACCCGAGGAAGACCTGGAAACTAAGCCCCATGGATGTTGCCTCCTACAATCGCTGGTACGATTATTCGCAGGCGCGGGATGACATGCTGCTGGCCTCGGATAGCATGCATGCACCTTGGTATATTGTCCCAGCGGATGATAAAAAACGCGCCCGACTCAATTGTATTTCACACTTCCTCAGTTGCATCCCTTACGAAGAACTGGAACGTGAAAAAGTAGAGCTTGGTGAGCGTGATTTGGATAATGCTTATGATGATTCTCTCGATCTGAGCAAGCGGCAAGTTGTACCCCAGAAATACTGAACTCCCTGAAATCCATTTTGTGACTTTTATATGAACGCCTTATCAAACCCTTTCGAGAAAATATTGATAACAACGGTCGATGACGGGCCATTTTTTATAGACGAGCTGTTTCAAAGGAAATTCGCACACCCTGCACCGGATCATGGAATCGCAGTGATTTGCTTTTATCGAAATAATTGGGATCATTTCCTGCCAGTCGGCTATCTAAACTTCCTGCCATACGAGGAAGTCATACTTGTGGGAGGCGGTATGACTGATGGAAGAGCATTTGGATACATGAAAGGTGACCTTCCCGAAAAAATCAGAGCATCAGGAGGCACTTTGTACCATCTGCTGAAATTCGGCTTTGATAAATTTAAAAATCAATGTGAAGCTTACTTCGGTCACGCTGGAGACCAACGAGCTTATGAAGTCGATATGCAAGCAGGGTTTGAACCAACCACGCACCAGCATTTAATTGCTCATTTTCACAAACCGCTGACGACACAAAGAAAGGATTTTCTAATCGAGAAAATTCACAGCATTGGGCCATTCTGACTATTTTTGAGAATTTCCCTTAACCCCTTTGGTGACCGCCAATGATGTCCGCAGACGAATCGAGGTAATAACCACCGGTTATCTGTCTTTGAGACGGCTTTTGGTTCAGTTGTAAATGCCGCCCTGTACTGGTGTCTTGACTGGTGTTCTGGCAGGTATTGGTTTACTGCATAATCACTGGCTGAGCCATATGGGTAGGCGAAGAGTGATGGCCTGTCACCCAGCACACTACCAATGTATTCACCTGCTTTGGAAAATTGAATTTCAGAATCAATGAAGGATTTAACCTGTTTGAAATCACCCTTGATTTGATCCATTTGGGCCACGGTGGAAAGTAGTGGATGAACGTGGTCCCAACTATGGCACTCAATATCCATAATCCCGGAGGATGCCGCCGTGACCCACCACTGGTCACCCCACCAGTCTTTTCCGATCATGCAACTCTTGTCCAGCGAGTTACGTGCTTGGGGTGAGCTTATGACAAAGCTCGTTGCGTGAGCCAGGTGAGCTGAACCATGTCTGGCGTTATGGTCGAGCATGATATTGAACATGCTACGCTGCAGGCCACAGGCAGGGTGGTCCAGGTCATAGAAATCAAACCATGAACCATCATCGAAAGTTATTGCGACTGTGTTGAGTGTCACATCGTCTGGGAGCAGTCCCAATTGCCAGTCAACTACCTTTTTAAGTGAAATAACTCTAAATCCGAGCTCATGAATAGCCTCGAGATCAGACGCGAACGCCAGGTGATCATTCTGGCAATAAGTATCACCATTGATGTTCATGCTGTGATAGGTAAGGACAGGGACGTTCAAGTGCTTACTCGTTTCTGAAAAATTGGTTAACCATTTGCAATTGTATACTGTACTGTCAGGCACTTGCCTGTCTTGTTTACCCGTCTTCCCGCGCACCTGGTTAATTTTAAAGACCGTGATCTCCTTTAAAGTTCCCCGAAAAACCCCATCTGCATAAGATGGCTGAAAAGAATTCCTCCGAGCGCCCCAAGGCCACTTCACTCAAACCTTTAAGGGCCCTTGTTCCATTTATCCTCAATTACCGCGGCATCCTCGTAGCCGCACTGATGGCGCTGTTAGTGGCATCCGCTGCCCTGCTGGCACTGCCTGTTGCCTTGCGATACCTGATTGATAATGGATTTGCGGCCAATGATGTGGGTACGATCAATCGATACTTCGGCTGGTTTTTTGCGGCTGCGGCTGCTTTCGGCGGTTTTGCGGCATTACGCTATTACCTGGTTTCCTGGCTGGGTGAGCGGGTAGTGGCGGACATCCGCACCACGGTCTACGACCGGGTTGTACGAATGGACCCGACCTTCTTTGAAACGACCCGTACCGGCGAGGTTTTGTCGCGATTAACGACCGATACGACCCTGGTGCAAAGCGTATCGGGTGTCAGCCTTTCGATTGCGTTGCGCACCATGGTTTCCCTGGTGGGTGGCCTGGTGATGCTGGCCCTGACCAGTGTGCAGTTAACCGTTTATATCATGATGGGTATTCCCGTGGTGATTTTACCGATGATCATCGTTGGGCGTCGTATCCGGCGGCAGTCACGCACCACGCAGGACCGGGTTGCCGATACCAGCAGCCTTGCTGATGAAACCCTGAATGCCATTCAGACAGTGCAGGCCTTTACGCTGGAACCCCTGCAAAGCGTACGTTACAGCGATGCCGTGGTGGAGAGTTTCAAGGCGGCTGTGCGGCGCGTGCGCACCCGTGCATTTCTGACCGCCATCGGTATCACGATGGTGTTCGGGGCGATCACGATTATCCTGTGGGCAGGCTCGAGGTCAGTGCTGGCCGGCTCGATGACCGGTGGTGAACTGGCGCAGTTCTTGATGTACTCGATGTTTGTAGGCTCGTCAGCCGCCGCCCTGAGCGAGGTCTGGGGCGAGGTTCAACGCGGTGCCGGCGCCATGGAGCGCCTCGCTGAACTACTGGAAGCCGAGCCTGTCATCCGCGCACCTGAAAACCCTGTGGATATCGAGGGTCGCGCAAACGGATCCATATCGTTCAAGAATCTCGAGTTTTATTACCCTTCGAGACCGGATACACCGGCGCTTGAAGAATTTTCACTGGATATCGGGGCAGGTGAGACGGTCGCCTTCGTCGGGCCCTCAGGTGCCGGTAAAAGCACCAGTTTCCAGATGTTGCTGCGGTTTTATGATCCGCAATCGGGGCGCATTGAGATTGACGGTATCGATATCGCCCGGATGTCACCGTCTGCATTGCGGCAGCAGATAGCATTGGTGCCCCAGGATACGGTTTTGTTTGGTGACAGCGCCCGTGAGAATATCCGTTATGGCAAGCCCGGGGCCAGTGATTTTGAAGTCGAACAGGCCGCAATCGCAGCGGCGGCGGATGAGTTCATAACGGGGCTGCCCGATGGCTATGACACTTTCCTTGGTGAACGCGGAACACGATTATCAGGCGGTCAGCGCCAACGTGTTGCGATCGCGCGGGCGATTCTCAAGGACCCGCCCATTCTGTTACTCGATGAGGCGACCAGTTCACTGGATGCCGAGAGCGAGCGTCTCGTGCAGATGGCATTGGAAGGACTGATGAAAAACCGGACAACGCTGGTTATCGCACACCGCTTGGCAACGGTTAAAAAGGTCGACCGCATTGTTGTTATGGACGCTGGACGTATTGTCGCTATCGGTAACCATGATGAGCTTATGCAAAGCAGCGAGTTATACGCCAAGCTCGCAAACCTTCAATTTGGTGACGTCTGAAGACTGGAACGACCTGACTACGTGAAATGTCATCCCCGCGAAGGCGGGGACCTCGCACTGGAAATACGGAGCTTGAATATAGAGGACCCGGCCTTCGCGGGGAAGACACGCCTTCGGTTGGTTGGTGTTTTAGGGTTAAACTATGCCCGATAAGACTCAACAGCACAGGGCTTGATCAATGAAAGACGTCACATTACGTGAAGCACCCCTCAGGTTTACCTCCAATCTCGATCAAGACGATGAGGCGCGCAAGGCCGACACACTGAACCTGCTTCCCTACGCAGAAGCCATGCGTGATTTCATACACGAATGCGACACACCGATGAGTATCGGAATCCAGGGTGACTGGGGTGTCGGGCGCACCAGCCTGATGAATATGTTGAGGGGCAGTAGCGATAATCAGCAGTCTGGTCTGTTGGATGGCGGGGTGTGTAAGGCCATTAGCCTGGATAGTTGGCCCTATGCGCAGTTTGACCAGAATGACAACATGGCCGTGGCATGTCTCCATGCCCTTACCAATCAATTGGGAAAAGTGCTGGAACAGGAACCAGCAATCGACCAGACGGTGCTGAGGGATACATTAAAGGCAGCGAACGCCAAGCTCGTCACTGTCATGCAGCAGATCAGGGTGCTGATGCAGATCGCTACCAGTGACAGGCAAGATTCAGATTCATATATCGATATCTCTGGTCAGATGCTGGTATTCAGAGAAGATTTTGAAAAGCTCGTGTCGCTTTGGGCAAATAGTAAAGACGATTGCCGCGTGGTCATTTTTATTGATGACCTCGACCGGATTCGGCCAATCATGGCGCTGGAGTTACTGGAATCAATCAAGAACTTCATTGACATACCGGGCTGTATTTTCGTTATCACCCTTGATTACGACGTGGTGCAGCGCGGCATGATTGAAAAACTGGGCCGGAATTTACAGAAAACCAGCGGTAAGGCATTTTTCGACAAGATGATCCAGTTGCCCTTTGTCGTCCCGACCACCTCGTACCAGTTGGACGAGTACATCATGGATCTCTTGATCAAGACGGGTATGCCGTGTATCAGCGAGGATGGTGGTGACCCTGAAAGCCAGCAGTTTTTCTTTGATATCACCCGTTTCACCGTTGGACGTAATCCGCGGGGTATCAAGCGGGTGGTCAACTATATGAACCTGCTCGAGCGCATCCATCGCCATAATGCCGGGCGGGATACCACTAACGGCGAATGCAAAATCCTATTTGCACTGGTGAGTATGCAAATTGCCTGGCCGGAACTGTTTCAATACTTTATACGGGACCCTTCCGTGGGTTCTGTCACCAGCCTGCAGAGCTGGGACTTTCTTGATTCGTTGCCCGAGGCCGCCAACCTGTTTGAACGCTCGCCCGACAAGGAGTTGGTTAAAAACGCCATCACGTCCTTCTTTGATACGCTTTTCCGCCTGCTGGATGTCAATGATGACGGCCAGGTCGATGCCAAGGAGCTGAGCCCGGTTCTAAAAGTCATGGAACTGGCAAAAATGACCAACGTGGAATCCCGCGAGAGACCGCGTGAGTGGATTGTGCGCCGCATTTGTGAAAACAACGTTGACGCCAGTCCGTTGATTGACACCTTTCTTGAAAATGTTTTCAAGAAGTCAATCTGGTACCTGGGCAGCGAGATCAGGTATCACCGGGCGGGGCACCGTTACGTGACGCTGGTCAATAACCGCAAACAGATTGGAACCATTGTCAGTTTGAAATCACAGCCCTTTGTTTTCCGTCTGGCCATGGCACCGGAGTTCGTGATGAAATCTCTGAAGGACTACTGGAAGAGCAAGAAGGCCGTCAAAAAAGAAGCAATTGTCCTGGTGCGTAATA
>Ga0316198_10001728_pt1 | contig 13015 bp, 10 predicted proteins | sample OudBieAanoxic_MG_FD_204935 | JGI IMG/M metagenome (GOLD analysis project Ga0316198, IMG submission 204935) | Coastal sediment microbial communities from Oude Bieten Haven, Netherlands - site A anoxic | ecosystem: Environmental > Aquatic > Marine > Coastal > Sediment | place: Netherlands... | reverse complement strand
TAAGCACACTCTTAGTGTACCAGCCAGACTAACTGGTACGCGAACTTTTGCCCTGATCCTCCCAATGCTCCCTGTGTGCAATTGGCACAACCCTTCTTCAACCTGATCGACAGGGAACCCTACTAGCGTGTTACTGCGGTATCTGTACTGGATGGCGTTATCACAATCGGGAAAAACAAAAACAAGATGGTGGAAATGCCGATTCTGATGGCGACCCGGGCCGCTGGCATCAGCCACCGGGAGTCACTGGATCCTCCGCAGGTGGGTGCCTCAATCTACCCACAGCCTAATGGGGCTGGTTACCAGAAAGCGGGCTTCCGTTATTGTCGAGGCTATCCACATTTAAGAGGACGCCAGCCGATGCGCCCAACGCGTGGTCTCGGGCAGCCGGAAGCGGGTGGTGCAACCCAGTACATAGTCGATCGCTGTCAGCAGACTGATGCGGTGACCCAGGGAAACATAGACCGGACTGACGTTGTTACGCGTACACACGACAGCACCGATGGTTTCACCCTTGTCCATTAAGGGAACCCACTGCCCTTTTTCCCTTGGCGGGTCATCGTGCACACCGGTCAGACGCGACTTGGCGACACCGATACTCGGCAGTTCCGTCAGTACACCGAGATGACAGGCCAGACCGAAGCGACGTGGATGAGCCAGCCCCTGGCCATCGCAAAGCAGCAGATCCGGCGTGACCTTCAGCTGCTCCAGCGCCAGCAACACCGCCGGCAATTCTCGAAACGAGAGATAACCGGGGATATAGGGAAAACGCGTGGGGCTGCGACTGATCGCCTGATCGCGCAAGGTCAGAGCGGGATACTCGAGTAGCGCGACGGCAGCCCGCGTGATCCGCCCATTGTCTTCAAAACCAACGTCGACACCGGCCACACAGTGCACAGGTCCCAGGGCATCCTCGCGAATGACCTGACCACGCAAGGTTTCCTGAACCGCCCGGGCCGATGCAACATCACTCGGCCAGCTGTGCACGGTTCGGCGTGTTTTGACAATGATGGACAAAGTACTGCACTCCGCTTATCAATGCTCACGACACTCATTCAATCCGCCGTCTTTTCAGACCTCTGCATCACCACGACCAGACTCCTCATCCCGGCGGATACGATTGGGTACTTCGTGAATCGGGATCACGGCTATACCAGTCGGTGCAGTTGCCGGTAGTAAATAATCACACCGATTCCAGGGGTCAGCGCAAGTCTGCTAATCTTACCTTAACCAGCTGCTATCCGGGGAAACCGTCTTGAGCAACAGCAAACAAGAGAGCATGTCCTTGCGTGAAAGTGTGGACCGCATGGTAGACAGGGCAACCCTGGCCATCGGTCTGGACCCTGATGCCGCCAAGGTGATTCAGGCCTGCAATATGGTTTCGCAGATGAAGTTCCCGGCCAGGGTGCGCGGCAAAGTGGAGGTGTTCACCGGCTGGTGGGCCATCCATAGCGCCCATCGCCTGCCCGCCAAAGGCGGACTTCGATTCGCGCCGTTTATGGACCAGGAGGAAGTCGAAGGACTGGCCGCGCTGATGAGCTATAAATGCGCCATTGCCGATATACCCTTCGGCGGCGCAAAAGGTGGGCTATTGATCAATCCGCATAACTACGAAGAAGACGAACTGCGCGACATCACACGCCGCTTTGCCATCGAGCTGGCACGCAAGGACTTCATCAATCCGGCGATCAATGTACCCGCACCGGACCTGGGCACCTCGGCGCGTGAGATGGTGTGGATCGCCGATACCTACAAGACCCTGTTTCCCGAAGACGTCAATCAGGATGCCTGCGTTACCGGCAAACCGATAAATCGTGGCGGTATCGCTGGACGAACGGAAGCCACGGGAAAGGGTGTCCAATATGCCTTGCAGGAATTCTTCCGCCATCCCGAAGCAGTTGAGTCGGCGGGTCTGCAGGATGGCCTCACCAAACAACGCGTGGTCGTACAGGGACTCGGTAAAGTGGGCTACCACCTGGCGAAATTCCTGGTGGAAGAGGACAACATCACCATTATCGCCGTCATTGAACACGATGGTGTGGTGATCAACGAGGACGGCCTCAATATACACGATGTCCGCCAGCACATGGCGGAGAGCGGCGGCGTGAAAGGCTTCGCCGGCGGCAGCTACAGTGAGGACCGTGACGCAGCACTGTTGATGGAATGCGACGTACTCATTCCCGCCGCGCTCGAATCGCAAATCCATGCCGGCAACGCCATGCAGATCCAGGCAAAACTGATCGTGGAAGCGGCCAACGGCCCGGTCACCTATGAAGCAGATGAAATTCTTCGCAACCGGGGCATCACTATTCTACCGGATATCTATGTCAACTCAGGCGGGGTGACGGTGTCGTATTTCGAATGGACCCGCAATCTGTCCCATATGCGCTTTGGCCGCCTGCAGCGCCGCTACGATGAACTGCGCGGACACGGCTACCTCGATACCCTGGAGCAACTCACCGGTCAACGTGCATCAGATCAGCAGCGCAGAACTCTGGTACGAGGTGCCAGCGAGCTGGACCTGGTTCGCTCCGGTTTGTACGACACCATGCGCATGGCCTTCCAGGATATCCGCGAAATCATCAGGGCAAACCCGAACATCCACGACTATCGTACCGCCGCCTTCGCCATTGCCATCCGCAAGATTGCACAATCGTATTACGACCTGGGCCTGGTCGAGTCTTCTCGACGATAATACTTTTAATTCAATGTGTTAAAGGTATTCTGGCATGCTATTCCAGCACACTGCCACAGCCGCACAGGATCGCTCCAGGCTGCATTAAACAAACACAAAGAACCGCCGATACAGGCGGTTAAGACCATAAATTTTAGCAACAGGTTAAAAAAAAACGGCAGGTATGGGACTGAAGTCAAACGAAAGGATTTCTGCAGCAGGGACGAATTCCGTCTCCGCCGGGCTTGCGCTGCTCGATGAACTGCCACAGTTGCACGCGGCTGTGCATCAATTGCTCGAGGCCTTAGCGGACGATGGCATCGACAGAAATCACCTGGCTGACATCATCGACCGCTGCCCTTCCCTGTCGGCAAAGCTGGTTGGCCTCGCCAACAGTGCGTATTTTGGACGGGCATCACCGATCAAAGGGTTGTCCGACGCCATTTTCGTGATCGGTTTCCGTACGGTCAGGAGCCTTTCCGTCGCCACCGCCTTGCAGGCACCGTTCGAAAACAACCGTTGCCCCGCCTTTAAAACCGGCCGTTTCTGGTTACACGCCGTGCTCACCGCCCACGTTGCCCGCGAACTGGCCAAAAACGCGGCATCCGATCTGGCGCTGAATCCCGAAGAAGCCTATCTTGCCGGCCTTTTGCACGGCATGGGCCTTCTGGCCCTGGCGCACCTGTTTCCCGATGAATTGAATCAGATACTTGAATCCGAGAACCTGACGTCCGGCTCGATGTCCGTACGTTTACAGGAAACCTTTGGTGCAACGCACCGCTCCGTGGGTGCAGCGTTGCTCAAACGCTGGCATTTACCGGATGCTTTCACCTGCGCGACGCAACATTACGCCGATCCGGACTATAAAGGACAGTACTGGACCTTGTGCCGACTTATCGCCATCGCGCGCGAGTGGGCTGAGCGTGTCATTAACCAGGAAAAATCAGACGCCTTTGATCCGGACGGGCTGAGCCTGCTGGGCATTATGCCAGACGACGGTAAAACCGTGAGCAGTGCCTGCCAGGAGAAACTTGAGGCTTTTTCGGAACTGGCTGAACTGATCTGCGGAGAAAAGCCGGTTCTGATTGATCCCACGACCGTTGCTCAGGCCGCTGTCGAATTAAAAGACCGCCTGGTTGATACACTGGAGTCATTATCTTCATTGAGTGCCCTCACCAACCTCACCATCCAGAACCGCAATGATACTGAACTGCTGAATGGTGCACTGGGGATACTGATGCAGAATCAGGATATGCAACATTGCTCCATCTTTCTGGAAAGAGATGATTATCTGGTAAATGCCGCGGGCCTGAGTTGGGCGCAGCTCAATGGCGGTACCTCTGATACATCCGACACCCATACTGCCGCTCATCAGTTTAAAACCGGAGAAGGTCTTATCGGCATTGCCGCAGAAACGGGAAAGATACAGCATTGTCGGGATTGTTCAGTCGACCCCCGTTTCAAACGCCTCGACAGTGTAAACGGGTACCAACCAGGATCGCTGATCAGCGTACCCATCTTTTTTCAGGATCAGACACTCGGCGTTCTGAATATATCTCACCGCCAGGCCAATGTATTCAGTGAATGGCACGAACGCTTTCTTTTTGTATTCTGTAACATGCTGGGCCAGCTCATCACCTCAAACCGGCTGCTGAGAGACATGGAGCGTGAAATCGAAAAGCAGACCGAGGAACTGAAGCTCGCGCTGGAGCGGGCGGAATCGCTGAGCATTCTGGATGGGCTCACCGGTGTACATAACCGGCGCTATTTCATCAGCCAGTTTGGCACCCTTATCGAACATTGCGCACGCGGTGGTCATGAAATGGCGCTGCTTATGATTGATATTGATAACTTCAAGACCATCAACGATACCTACGGACATCTGGAAGGTGACCGCATATTGAAACGGGTCGCCGGCGTGCTGACACATTGTGCAAGGGGCGCGGACATTATCGCCCGCTTTGGTGGCGAAGAGTTTGTCATCGCCCTGCAGGACACGGATTGCGAAGGGGCTACGCAGGTAGCCACCCGCATCCAGGAGCAGATCAGGGCACTGTCCTGCGGACACGGCGAACAACGGCGTGGCATAACCGCCAGCATCGGCCTGACCTGTTATACCAAGTCAGCCGATATGCCCATCAAGACACCGGAACAATGGATACACGAGGCCGATAACGCCTTGTACCGTGCCAAGCGCTCTGGCAAAAACAGGATATCGGTACATGTGGCCGACGATGCGGAAAAAGGGACATGACAGGATTCATCGCGGCTAGCCGCAAGCCACGCGCGCAATCAGGCGAAAGCCTCTGCGGGCATCCGGGCCAACTGCCCACAGTGGCTTGTCAGGCAACACCTCCTGCTCAAGTCTGACGGGTATCGGTATTCTTGATCTGAGTGTAGTAGCGGCGCCGAAACTGCTCGAGAATCGCTTCACTGTTGCGGCATTCGTGGCCGAGCAAATCCAGCACAGAACGCGCAAGCTCCAGGCTCGCGGATAAATTTTCCGAGACGATGACTCTGGCTCCGAGCCGGTGCAATAACTGACACTGTTTGCGGTTACCCCCCCGAGCCAGTATTAACCTACCCGGATACAGCTGCCGCAGTGTCGATACCGCCTGCTCGGTCGCCTCGAAGTCGTCGAGCGCTACGATCACCACACTCTTCTCACCGGTTCCTGCCAGCTTCAGGATCTCTGATTTGTTTGTGTCGCCATAAAAAACCGGATGTCCCCGTTCACGCTCAGCGGCCACCAGAGAAGCATTATAATCCAGCGCAACGTAGGGTAGTTCTGCAAGCTCCAGGATTTGCCCGATACGATGCCCTATCCGGCCGAAGCCAAGAATAACGACTGGAGCGGCCGGAAGCTGCTCCTCTATCATCACCGTGGCGCGGTTCTTCCGATGCGCAAATCGTTGCGCCAAGCGGGCGAATAGCGGCGTGGCGAGCATACTGAGCAGCACCGCGACCAGGAGCTGTTGAAACAGCGCCTCATCCAGGAGGTTTGTCTGCCGGGCCAATGCGAACAGAACCAGGGCGAATTCACCGCTTTGCGCAAGTAGCAGGGCGACGGCGAGACCGGTTGTTGCACCCAGTCCAAAAAAGCGTGCCAGCACCCATATCACAGCGGCCTTGCTGAGCATCAGTGCCATAACCAGGGACAGTGAAATCACGGGGTGCGCGAGGAAATAATCCAGATTGAGCGACATCCCCATCGACATGAAAAAAAGACCCAGCAGAAGTCCGCGAAAAGGCTGAATTTCCGCCATGACCTGATGACGGTATGCCGATTCCGCAATGAGCAAACCGGCGATAAATGCCCCCATGGCCATGGACAGCCCGATGTGCTCCGTTACCGCCGCGGTACCCAGCACCAGCAGAACCGCCAATGCCGTGAATATTTCCGGAACCTGAGAGCGGGCGACCCAGTGAAGAACAGGATGGAAAAAGTAGCGCCCACCAAGAATGACGAGCACCAGTATCACCACGGCCTCGACAAAGGCGAGAGCGATGTCTTCGCCAATACTCAGTTGCGGAAACGTCAACAGTGATACCAGGGCCAGAAGTGGTACGACGGCCAGATCCTGCAGCAAAAGTACAGCGATAGAAGTTCGGCCATACTCCGTTGCCAGCATTTTCTGTTCGGTCAATAATTGCAACACGAACGCAGTCGAAGAAAGCGCCAGCGCCGGTCCAATCAGGATGGCTGCTCGCAGGGGAACATCCAACAAATAATAGGCAATCGAGGTAAACAACAGGCCGGTCACGAGCACCTGAAGGGTACCGAGACCGAACACCAGGCGCCGCATCAGCCACAGCCGCGACGGCTTGAGCTCGATGGCGATGACAAACAGCAGAAGCACAACCCCGAACTCGGCAAATTGGCCGATCTCGCCGACGTTATCGATCAGGCCCAGACCCGAGGGCCCTATCAGGATACCGGCCATCAGCAGGCCGGGAACAGCACCCAGGCCATGGATCTTGAACAAGGGTACAGCGGCGATCGCCGCTGCCAGCAAAATGATGGTATCGGTGAGGTAATCCGGGCTCACAGCTTGCGGTAACTTTCGCTTTTTATCTGACTGGCCATCTTTTATCACCTCTCACCGTTCAAGGATTTCACTAAATCAGGCGTCACCCTGATTGGCAGATTACAGCCATATACCAAAAAAAGCCCCTTTCGGGGCTTGCTGTAGTATGGCGGAGAGGGAGGGATTATTCCTCGCTACGCTCGTCACCCCTTCGGGGCCGCTGCCTGCGGCAGCGTTCTGCGCGGCTACACCGCTTGTCGAACCGGCTAATTGATTATCGAGGGTTCGAATTCACCATCAACAATCCATAGAAAAAGGGGCTCGAGACCCTTTTTCTATGGATGGCGGAGAGGGAGGGATTCGAACCCTCGGAACCCGCGAGGGTTCACTTGATTTCGAGTCAAGCCCGTTCGGCCAGCTCCGGCACCTCTCCAGAATCCGAATTTACCTTGAATATCAATGGGGAATAACACATGCTAGACGGCACCCCAAAAATCAGGCGCCATTGTACCCTATGCTTTAACTTGAAGGCTAAACTTTCCCAACCCCCGCCCGCTGACTGCTTGATGATCAGAGCTATTCGAAAAAGAAAACATGCGTTCAATCCTCATCATGTCCACCCTGTTCCTCGCCGCTTGTGGTTTGTTTCCACAATCCCATCTGGACCGTGTCAGGGATGAGGGCGTACTGCGGGTACTGACCCGCAACAGCGCCACAACGTATTACCAGGGACCCCATGGACCAGCCGGGCTGGAATATGATCTGGTGGCAGGTTTCGCAGAATACCTGGGCGTCAAACTGAAAATCGAAACGCCGGAAACACTGACCCAGGTTCTGCACAAGATCCGGGCCGGCGAGGCTGACATGGCCGCAGCCGGTTTGAGCGTCACCGATGGCCGTAAGGCATTGTTAAACTTTGGCACCAGCTACCAACGTATAACCCCGCAACTGGTTTACCGGGTCGGTACGCGCGCGCCGAAGAATCTGGATGCGCTGCACGGCAGTCTCGAAGTCGTAGCCGACAGCAGCCACGCCGAACGACTGCGTTCGTTGCAGAAACAGCACCCGGCACTGTCTTTTCAGCAGACCAGGGAACTGGACAGCGAAGAACTTCTTAACCTGGTCTGGGAACAGGTCATCGATTACACCGTGGCCGATTCCAACGAGGTCGCCATCAGCCGGCGTTTCTACCCGGAACTCCGGGTCGCATTCGACCTCAGCCCGGCGGAAGCACTGGCCTGGGCCTTTCCGCCCGGAGAAGACCGAAGCCTGGTCGACAAGGCCGATGAATTTTTAAACGGCTTGAAAGAAAACGGCCAGCTCGATCGTCTGCTGCAACGTTATTACGCCTATGTTTCCGATTTCGATTACGTCGGGACACGCCGTTACATGAAACACATTGACCAGCGTCTACCGCGTTATCAGGCCTGGTTCGAGCAGGCCGGAAAGGACACCGGTGTGGACTGGCGCCTGTTGGCTGCCATCGGTTACCAGGAATCGCACTGGAATCCCAAAGCAGTTTCACCGACCGGTGTGCGCGGCCTGATGATGCTGACCCGGGCCACGATGCAACAAATGGGCATCGACAAGGACCGCCATGATGCTCAGGCCAGTATCGAAGGCGGAGCCCGCTATATTGCCAGGGTAAAGAAAAGAATTGCCGAACGTATCGGCGAACCTGATCGCACCTGGATGGCTCTGGCGGCCTACAACGTCGGTTATGGACACCTGGAGGACGCACGGATTCTCGCCCAGAACGACGGCGCTGACGCGGACAAGTGGATCGACCTGAAAAAATATCTACCGCTGCTGAGCCAGAAAAAATGGTACCAGCAAACGCGCTATGGCTATGCTCGCGGCCGTGAACCGGTGCGCTATGTCGAAAATGTGCGCAGCTATTACGATATCCTGGTGTGGCTAACGGACAAGGAACGTGCACCCGACCGACGCACACCGGCACTCACAGTGGATTCCCCGGCGCTATGACTCAGGCGACCTGGACGGGGATGGCAGTTCTCTGGCGCAGGATGCGGTTGTCAGCGTCCAGATAAACCAGCCGCGGGTGGAAACCTTCGGCTTCCTGCTCGCTCAGTGCCGCGTAGGTGCAGATTATGATGCGGTCACCGGGCTCGGCTTTATGCGCCGCTGCGCCGTTGATGGAGATGATGCCGGAACCCTGCTCGGCGCGAATGGCATAGGTTGTAAAGCGCTCGCCATTGGCCAGGTTATAGATATGAATCTGTTCATAGTCGCGGATAGCGGCCGCCTCCAGCAAACCGCTGTCTATGGCGCACGAACCCTCGTACTCGAGTTCCGAGTGGGTCACGTGTGCGTGGTGCAACTTGGATTTCAGCAGTGTTATCTGCATCCGTTGTAAATCCTAAGGACATCCGGGGCTACTATTATCCCAATATCCGCAATTCCCTGCAAACCCGCGAAATCCCGGTATTTTACACGATGACATTGTCAATCAGCCGGGCGCGCCCAAGCCGTGCCGCCGCCAGTACCACGGCGCGGGAGTGACCCGCCCCGATCGGCTGCAGTGTTGCCACGTCACGGATACTGACATAATCGGGGACAAACCCGGCCTGTTCCAGCCGCTGTATCGCCTGCGCTTCCAGTTCGGCGAAGGCTTGCTGCCGGCTGCGCACGCCCTCGGCCACCTGACACAGGGTCTGGTAGAGCACCGGCGCGCGCTCGCGTTGCCCGGCGCTCAGGTAGCGGTTACGCGAACTCATCGCCAGGCCATCCGCTTCGCGCACCGTTGCCACAGCCTCAATGTCCATGGGCCAGCAAAGGTCCTTCACCATACGTCGGATGACCGCCAGTTGCTGATAGTCCTTTTCCCCGAACACCGCAACATCAGCCTGTACCAGATTGAAAAGGCGCGCTACCACAGTCGCCACACCGACAAAAAATCCTGGGCGGGAATCGGCCTCTAGCCCTTCTCCCACGCCCGGCACCTGCACACGCGTGGTTTCATTCAGGCCTGACGGATAGATCAGATCGACGGCCGGGGCGAACAACAGGTCCGCCCTCGCCTGTTCCAGCTGTGCCTTGTCGGCTTCCAGTGTGCGTGGATAGGACTCGAAATCCTCACCGGGACCGAACTGCATGGGATTGACAAAGATACTGACGACGACGCGCTCGCAAAGCGACCTGGCACGCCGCAGCAGCTGTAAATGGCCTTCATGCAGATTACCCATGGTGGGTACAAAACCGATGCGCGAACCGGACTCGCGCCAATCACGCACCGCCACCCGGAGATCATCAATGCCAGTGATGGTCTGCATCAGGAAAAACTGTGCCGTGGCGCTGGAAATCGCCCGGCTTTGACGGCTGCAACGAAAGCGCTCAGGGCAGCGGGTATATCATCGCAGTCTTCCAGGAAGTTATGCGAGAAGCTCGGTCTTTTCCCCGGCGTGATACCGAGCAGGTCATACAGCACCAGCACCTGACCGTCACAATCCGGGCCCGCTCCGATTCCGATGGTCGGTATGCCCAGGCTTTGACTCACCTGTCCGGCCAGACTGGCGGGAATGCACTCCAGTACCAGCAGCGATGCACCCGATTGTTCCAGCAGCCGGGCATCTTCCAGCAGGCGTTGGGCGGATTCCGCATCCCGTCCCTGCACCCGGTACCCACCCAGCTGATGTACTGACTGCGGCGTCAAACCGAGATGCGCACACACCGGGATGCCGTGTTCGGTCAGGGCCCGGACAATATCGGCGACTTCACGTCCACCTTCCAGCTTCATCATCTGTGCGCCAGCCCTCATCAGGCGCGCCGCATTACCCAGCGCCCGGTCGACACTGCTGTAACTCATGAACGGCATGTCGACAACACGCAAAGCGGAACGTCCCGCGCGCGCCACGCAGGCGGTATGATAGATCATATCGGCCATTCTTACCGGCAGGGTCGATTCATGCCCCTGAATCACCATGCCCAGGGAATCCCCCACCAGCAACACTTCAACGCCTGCCTGTTCCAGCAGCCGGGTGAAACTGGCATCGTAGCTGGTCACACAGGTAATTTTTTCGCCGCGTTGTTTCAACCGCAGCAATGCAATGCTGGTTACGACGCTGCGGTCAGTCATGCTGTTCCCCCGGCGTTGACACGCGCAAGGCATCAGGCATGGGATTAAAATAGTGGCGGCCGCTGCCGGCCAATGCCATCTGTTCCAGCAAGGCCTGGTAATCGGTGTCACTGTCCACCAGGTTGATTTCGGCGGCGTTCACAATCAGCAGGGGCGATTTATCATAGTAGTGGAAGAACCGGGTATAGGCGTCACACAGGGATTTCAGGTAATTCGCCTCCAGTCCCCGTTCGTAGGCAATACCGCGTTTCCCCACTCGCTTGAGCAACACATCCACCGGCGCCTGCAGATAGATCACCAGATCCGGTTGTGGTACATCGATGGTCAGATGCGAATAGACCTGTTCATAGAGCTTGAACTCTTCCTGATCAAGCGTGAGTTTTGCGAACAGCCGATCCTTATCCATCAGGAAGTCGGAAACGCGTACCGGTTCGAACATGTCAGCCTGACGCAGTTCCTGCATCTGCTGCGTACGCTGTAACAGGAAGAACAGCTGCGTCTGCATGGCGGCAGCACGCGGGTTACGGTAAAAACGGTCCAGAAACGGGTTTTCGGCGGCACCTTCCAGCAGAAGTTCGCTGCCGAAAGTGTCCGCAAGGCGCCTCGCCAGGCTGGTCTTGCCGACACCGATCGGCCCCTCAACCACGATAAATCCCGGATTCTCCATGCCCGCCCCCCTGACCTCTAACCGACTGACTGCACCGTTGTGGGCAGTCGCGATAAGCCGGCACTGGAACACTGCTGCTGCAGCGACTCCACACAACCGAGCCCGGGGATTTCAAGCTGCGCGTCGATTTCCGCCAGCGGGTATAAAACAAAACCGCGCTCAGCGATGCCCGGATGAGGGATTGTCAATCGTTCTGAAGCAAGCATGTCTTCACCATACAACAGTATATCCAGATCCAGGGTTCTCGGGCCCCAGTGCCGTGCGCGAACCCGGCCCTGTGCCCGTTCTATGCCCTGCAACTTATCAAGTAATGCTTCGGGATCAAGCCCCGTGCTCAACCGGACAACCGCATTCACGTAATCGGGCTGATCCTGCGGTCCCATTGGCGCGCTGCGATACAGGGACGAACAGGCCTGCAGATGCGTTTGTGGTAGCGTGCCCAGCGCCTCGATCGCTGCCTGCAGCTGAGACTCGGGACTATCCAGGTTGCTGCCCAGACCAATGTAAGCCAGCACTTCAGTCATTGGTTTTCGTGACCGGCTTGCGCTTTCTTGGCCGGCGCCGGCGTTTTTTCCTGGCGGGAGCGGATTCAACCAGCGTGTCGCGCTCACCCGCGTTCAGGGTTTGGAAATGGGTCCACCAATCGGCCAGTTCCTCCGCGGCTTCACCGGTTTCGCTGCGCAATAGAAGAAAATCGTATGCCGCGCGAAAGCGCGGATGTTCGAGCATACGGTAAGGCGCCTTGCCACGCCTGCGCTCGAAACGTGACTGCAGCATCCATATTTCCCGCATGGGGAAACTGAAACGCTTGGGCAGTGAGGTTGCCAGTATCTGCTCAGAGGTAATCTGGTTGCCGGCGAGCTGGGCCGCCTCCAGTGCGCTCATCCCCTGATCCAGCAGCGCCTGGGTCCGCAGGCGCACGGGCTCCCACAACAGGGCGGCATAGAGAAAGGCCGGTGTTACCGGCTTGTTTTCCGCCAGGCGTTTATCGGTATTCTCCAGAGCACGCAGCACGAAGGTGATTGGAAAGCCCTGCTCTTCGTGACTCAGTGCCTCCTCCGTCATCGGGAACAGGCGACGAAACAGGTCATAGTGACGCAGCAGCTCGAAAGTCGACACCGCGCAGCCACCGAGGAACAGTTTAATGACTTCCTCGAACAGTCGGGCTGAGGGGATATCGTCCAGCAGATAGTCCAGCTCATGAATGGCGGCCTCACTGTCCGGCTGAATACGAAAACCGAGCTTGGCGGCAAAGCGGACCGCCCTCAGCATGCGTACCGGGTCTTCGCGGTAGCGCTGCTCGGGGTCACCAATCAGGCGCAGTGTGCCGGCTTTCAGATCCTCCAGACCGCCCACATAATCAACCACGGAGAAATCCTTGATGTCGTAATACAGCGCATTCACCGTAAAGTCGCGGCGCCAGGCATCGTCTTCGATTTCACCATAAACGTTATCGCGCAGGATACGCCCTTGTTCTGAATGAGCTCTGTCGCTGTCGGCATGCGACTGGCCGTCGTGACGGCTCCTGAAGGTGGCAACCTCGATAATTT
>Ga0316198_10001726_pt1 | contig 13018 bp, 9 predicted proteins | sample OudBieAanoxic_MG_FD_204935 | JGI IMG/M metagenome (GOLD analysis project Ga0316198, IMG submission 204935) | Coastal sediment microbial communities from Oude Bieten Haven, Netherlands - site A anoxic | ecosystem: Environmental > Aquatic > Marine > Coastal > Sediment | place: Netherlands... | reverse complement strand
GATCGTGCGCGACGAGCGGACGTTGGTGGGACGGGGAGCGACGGTCGTCGAGGCATTCGACAAGATCCTCCTCGTTGTGCAGCGTGAAGATGTTGATCGAGCGAGTCGGCTGATCGGCGCACATCCGACAGAGATCGAGCGAGTGATCATCGTGGGTGGTGGTCGTGTCGCGGAGCTGAGCGCGGCGGCACTGAGGAAGGCCGGGAGGAGGGTGCTCCTCCTCCACGACGATCAGACCCGGGCCTACGAGATCGCGGAAAGGAGCCCCAAGCTCGACGTCGTGGTGGCGGATCCGACCGATCCGCGCGTCCTGCAGAGCCTCGAGATCGGCGCGGGGGATGCACTCCTCGCCCTCACAAGGAGCGATGCCGTCAACATGCTCGCAAGCCTCATGGCGAGCCGGCTCGGGGCATCAACCACCGTGTCTCGGTTCAATCGGGTCGAGCTGTTCGATCTGATGCCGGCCGTTGGAGTTGACGCCGGAGTCTCGGCCAAGGTCGCCGCTGCAAACGCCGTGCTTCGGTTCGTGCGGCGCGGGGCGATCGTCTCGGCCGCCGATTTCATGACCGGCGGGATCGAGGCGCTCGAGATCGAGATCGTTGATCCAGCACCCGCGATCGGCGTGTCGGTTGGCGAATTGGGCGTTCCGGCTGGAGCGGTGATCGGGGCAGTGCTCCGGGGCGAAACCGTGATCGTCCCACGAGGGTCGACGCGATTCGAACGAGGTGATCGAGTGGTTGTGCTCGCCACCCCCGATGCCGTGGGCGCCGCCGAACGACTCTTCGGGACGTAGAAGGTGGCGATTCGCACGCTGAATTGGGCTGCGGCGCCGACGCCGCGAAGAATCCTTTACATCATCGGCGTGGTGCTTGTCGCCGGGGGACTCTTCACCATTCCCGCGATCGTGGTCTCGTTGATGTACGGAGAAGGGACGACGGCCCTTCATCTCGGCGCAACGGCGTTGGCAACCGCAGGATCTGGTGGGTTGATCGTTCTCACGTCGGGCCGTCCGGAGCGGCTCCGGCCCAAGGAATCATTTGCCGGCGTTGCGCTGGCTTGGGTTTCGGTCATCGCGTTCGGTTCGCTCCCATATCTGCTCAGCGGAGAGCTCGGTTTCACCGATTCCATGTTCGAGAGCACGGCAGGCTTCACAACCACAGGGGCGACGACGATAGGGGACCTCACCGAGGTCGCGCGAGGCCTGCTGTTCTGGAGAGCCACAACCCAGTGGCTCGGGGGCATGGGAATCATCGTTTTGTCGATCGCTGTCCTGCCGCTCGTGGGAGCCGGAGGACTTCAGTTGGTTCGGGCGGAATCCCCGGGGCCTGAACCCGATCGACTGACTCCCCGGTATCAAGGCACCGCTGTTCGGCTGTGGGGCTTCTACGCCATCCTGACCGGCGCCGCTGCCGTTGTGCTCGCCTTCGGCGACATGTCGTTGTACGAGGCGGTCACGCATGCCTTGACCGTGATCTCTACCGGGGGGTTCGGCACCGAGTCGACGTCGATCGGCGGCTTCTCCGCCTACACCCAGTGGGTAATCACCGCGTTCATGGTGATCGGCGCCAGCTCATTCGTACTTCATATTCGGGCTCTCAGGGATCCGGGCGAGTATCGCAAGAAGCCGCAGTTTCGCTACTACCTCGTGAGCCTTCTGGCTGGTGTGCTGCTGGTCATGATTGGGCTCTTCCTCGAGGGAACCGGAGTGCCGGTACGTGAATCAGTGTTCACGGCAGTCTCGATGATCACCGGAACGGGCTACTTCGTCACGGACTATTCGGTGTGGCCGGCAGCCATCCTGAGCGTGATCCTCATGATGATGTTCATGGGCGGAATGTCGGGCTCGACAACCGGCGCACTCAAGACCTATCGGGTGGTGATCATCCTGAAGTCGGCAGCCAGCGAGGTGCGGCGCCTGACCCGACCGCGCGCGATCTCGATTACGAGGTTCGGTGGGACCGCCCTGCGGCCCGGCGTGGTCTCGAGTGTGCACACATACGTGGTCGTTTACATCGTTGCTTTCTCGGTGGGAACCGTCTTGCTGCTCTACTTCCAGAGCGCCTGGGGAACGGAGATGGATCTCGTGACCGGTGCGTCGGCCGCCGCGTCCGCGATCGGCAATATCGGTCCCGGACTGGGGTTTGTCGGCCCCGCCGGCACCTACGCGGAAGTCGCGGCCCCGGGCAAGTGGGTGCTCGGAATGCTCATGGTGCTCGGGCGGCTCGAGATCTATCCGGTGATCCTCCTCTTCACTGCGTCGTTCTGGCGCCGCTAGCCCGGCACAACCGCGAGCGCTTCGTCGGCGGGAGGTGTTGGCGTGGCACTAGATTCGGGACGCGTCCTTCCGACGACCGAAGGGAGATGCGCCGTGCACGCACAGCGGTTCGAGATCGATGAGACGACGGCCTCGGTCGTCTTTGCCGCTTCCTCTTCCGTGCATCCGATTCGTTCGGTCGGCTCGGTATCGGGCTGGATTGAAGCCGCCGTCAGGGACGATGCCTTCGCCGAGGATCAGGCGCTGGAAGGGCACCTGGAGGTGCCGCTCAACGGCCTTTCGTCAGGGAACCCGCTGATCGATCGCGAAATGAAGCGCCGCGTCGATTCCGGAGTTCACCCGGCGATCAACGCCAACATCGAAGGGACACTCCGAGTCGACGGCAATCAGGCCACGATCACCGGTACGATCGACTTCCTTGGAGCCTCGACCCTCGTCGCAGGTGAGGTCGTCGTGCTGCCCGGGCCGCGCCTCGTTGGTACCGGGGAATTCGATGTCAGGTGGTGGGGGCTCGAGCCGCCCCGCCTGTTCATGTTGCGTGTCGACCCGATCATCACCGTGGAGATCGACGCGCCACTCATCGAGCGACCTTGACGCTGCCGCTTCTCAACGGAAGACTCAGGACCGCGGGTTCGCCGGCCGATGACTAGTTCGAGGCGAAACGTTGGAGATCACCTTGAAGAACATCCTGCGGTCCATTGCCGCTGCTGTCACATTGCTGGTCGGGTTCAGCGCAGTTCCGGCAGGTGCCGCTGCATCCAATCTGGAAGGCGAGCTGGTCGACTACCCGGTTGTCTTTCCTGTCGATGGCGATCACCACTTCTCTGATTGGTTCTGGGCGGCGCGATCGAGTGGCATCCATCATGCCCAGGACCTGATGGCCGACAAGCTGACGCCGGTCGTTGCCGCGGCCGACGGAACCGTCCGGCTCGTCAACTGGACGGCCCAGTCACACATGAACCCTGACCGCTGCTGCACCATTACCTTGCGGCATGACGACGGATGGGAATCTTGGTACATCCACCTCAACAACGACACTGCTGGGACCGATGACGGCAAGGCGTGGGGAATCGCAAGTGGAATTACTCCCGGCGTTCGCGTGACGGCCGGCCAGCTGATCGGCTGGGTCGGTGACTCAGGCACCGCCGAACGAACAGCGCCGCATCTTCACTTCGAACTGCGAGATCCGCGTGGCGTGATCGTGAATCCGTTCCAAGCGCTCGCGGACGCCGGCGGCAACTGGCTCGGCTGGGGTCCTGCCGATCCACTGTTCGACGGGTATCGGGTGCTGCGCGCCGGCATACGCGGCGTTGACGTGCGGCGCCTGCAGGAAGTGTTGTCCGATCTCGGATACAACCCTGGGCCGATAGACGGCATCAGCGGCTCGCGCACGGTGGGTGCGGTTGCAGCGTTCCAAGCAGACGCGAAGCTGAAGGCCGACGGCCTCGCCGGTCGCGTCACCAGGCTCGCTCTCGAGAAACGCTACGAGAGCGCCAACGTCGCGACCGAAAGCGGGATCTCCACGCCGGGCATCCTCCGCAACGGGGACCGAGGCCCCGAGGTGCAGCGTGTTCAGCAGTTGCTCGCGAGCTCCGGATACTCGCCCGGGCCGGCCGATGGGATCTTCGGAAGCAAGACCGAGCTCGCCGTGAAGACCTTCCAAGACGACAAGGGATTGCGCGTCGATGGCCTCGTTGGATCCAACACCATGAAGGCCCTCGGCGCGTAGACGAGGACCGGCCATTCGCACACGAAAGGCGATTTGCCGCTCATTGTTCGGTCGTATCCTCCTCTTGCATCACGCGACGACAGCGATGGAGGGTCCGAACATGATGACAACCGTAGGCCGGGATTCGAGCACGACCAGCGTTCGCTTGGCGGTGTGACGTGACGACCGCTCGCTCAACACGCCCAGGATTCAAGGACACGGTCCGCCACTTCAATCCAGCGTGGTTTGCCGCCGTCATGGGCACGGCCGTGGTGCCGCTCGCGATCTCGTTCCTCGACGCAACCTGGGTTGAATACGTGGCCGCGGTCTTCATTGTGCTATCCGCGGTGCTGTTCGTGGCGATCCTGATCCCATGGACGTTGCGCCTCTTCCTCTTCCCCGAGGCCGTTCGGCACGATCTCCACCACCCGATCGCGGCGAGCTTCTTCCCAACAATGCCGATCGCCGTCGTTGTCATCGCTCTCGATCTCCTCAAATACCCTGATCTGCTCTTCAGCCCCTCGACATCCGAGAACGTTGCGTTCTGGATGTGGCTGATCGGAACCATCGGAATCTACGTGGCCGGGTTCGTCGTACTTCCTCGGATCTACCAGAGCGACACAATCGAGCTGTCGCACGCGAACTTCGGATGGTTCATTCCTCCCGTCGCAAATCTTCTGATACCGGTGGGTGGTCTGGAACTGGCTGTGGTCTTTCCCGACCGCTTCGAACTGACGTTCCTGCTCTCGATGGTGAGCCTCGGCATCGGTCTGGTTCTCTTTGTCTACGTCGGGGCGCTCGTGTATCACCGCTACGTCCTCGAGGCACTCCCACCGAGCAAGTTCGCAGCCACGTCGTTCATCGCGATCGCACCGACGGCGATCATCTCAGTCGCTCTCTTCAAGCTCATGGGCCTCTTCGAGGCCGGGACGCCCCTCGAGCTCTCGCCGGAGGCGGTAAGGGCGATGTCGGTGCTCGGCATTCTTGTTGCGTGGGGGTTTGCGGCATGGGCGTTTGTGATGGCGATGGTGATCGTCGCGTCGTATGTCCGTAGTCTCGGCCTGCCGTATGCCCTCTCATGGTGGGCGTATACCTTCCCGCTCGGAGCTCTTGCGGTGTCCACAGGTGTGGTGTGGAAGGTGACCGGGTTCGAGAGTGTCCACTGGTTCTACATCGCGGTCGTCGTGGCGCTCTTCGGGGTTTGGATCACGGTTGCCACGCAGACGGCTATTGCCGTGTGGACAGGGAAGGTATTGGAGTCGCCGCACTGAGCGATGGTCCAACTGTCCGGAACGGGGCGCTGATTTCCGACAGCCGTGCGGGCAGGGTCATCGCATGGTGAGGAGCGTTGCGAACACCGTCGAGCAGTACCTGGCCGAGCTACCGGATGATCGGCGGGCGGAGGTTGAAATCGTTCGGGATATGGTTTCGGCAAACCTGCCGGAGGGATATGTCGAGACCATGCGATGGGGCATGATCACGTACGAAGTTCCCCGCGACATCTACCCGGATACCTACAACGGCCAACCGCTCATGTTCCTTGCGCTTGCCGCGCAGAAGCGTCATCTCGCGCTCTACCTGACCAACGTCGCGTTTGTGCCGGGCGGGGAGGAGCGGTTCAGAGCCCGCTCCCGGAGACCGGCAAGAAGCTCGATATGGGAAGGTCATGCCTCCGGTTCAAGACGGTTGACGATCTCGCGACCGACCTCGTCGCGGAAACCATCCGCTCTACGTCTCTTGACGAGTTCATCGAAGGCTACGAAGCGTCAATTGCGAGCCGCTAGCTGAACGAGCTCTCGAGCGCGTCAGGAATCCTTCTGGAGCGTGAGGATCAGCACACTCGGCTCGAGTGCGACGACGGCGTGGGGGAGGTGGGCGTCCATGTGCACCCACGAGTCGGCGCGAATCTCAACGGTGTCGTCACCGAGCGTGAGCCCGAGCCGACCCTTGATGACCTGGATCACCGCGGGTACGGAAGCCGTGTGGTCGGTGAGTTCCTGACCCTCGTCAAAGGCGAACAGGACAACTCTCAACCCGTCGCCGCTGAAGACCACTCGACTGAGCGTGCCGTTCTCGGGAATCTCCACTTCGTCGAGGAGATGGCCAATGACGGTATAGGAGGGTTCTGATGTCATCGGTTGAGACTACCGCCGAACAGCAAGAGCACCACCAGATCAGCGATCCATTCTCTCGACCACCGTCACTCCCGGCTCGTGCGCCTCTCCCATCCGGGGAAGCGCCTCCGGGACCTCCGATAGTGAAATCGTCCTGGTGATCAGGCCCTCCGGCTTCAGCCGCCCGTCGAGGATCATTTCCAGCATCTCCGGGTAGCGGTGTGCCTGCATGCCGTGGCTGCCGAGGATCTCGAGTTCTCGACCGATGACGGCGCCCATCGGCACGGTGGTTTGGTTGGCGGGAAGGAGCCCGATCTGAACGTGTCGTCCGCGTGGGCGGAGGGATTCCACCGACGCTGCCAATGCTGCCGGGTTCCCGGCGGCGTCGAAGGAGAGGTGTGGCCCACCTCCGGTGGTCTGGCGAACGGCGGTTGAGCGGTCCGCGGTCGAGATGTCGTCGTACACAACGTCAGCACCGAGTGATTTCGCGAGGGCTCGCGCACCCGGATCGGGATCGATTGCGACCACCTGAGCGCCACACGCTCGGGCGATCATGATCGCGGCGAGGCCAACGCCGCCGCAGCCGTGGACGGCGACCCACTCACCTGAGGAGACACGCCCCTGCGCGACGACACCGCGATAGGCGGTGGCGAACCGGCAGCCGAGCAAGGCCGCCACGGCGCTGCCCATCTGCTCGGGAACCCGAACGAGGTTTCGATCCGCATACCGAAGAGCCACATATTCGGCAAAGCTCCCCCAGGCGGTGAACCCGGGTTGGAACTGATCGGCACACACCTGTTCGTCCCCGCTCCGGCACGCTTCGCATCGCCCACATCCGGCGACGAACGGAACGGTGACGCGATCTCCCACCGCCCACAGTTCGACGTTGCTTCCGATCTCGACCACCACTCCGGCCAGCTCGTGCCCAGGGACGTGGGGGAGCGTGATATCCGGGTCGTGCCCCATCCAACCGTGCCAATCGCTTCGGCACAGCCCGGTCGCTTCAGCCCGAACGACGACACCATCAGGTTGGGCTGCCGGCTCGGGTAGGTCGACAACACTGATCTGACCCTGGAACTCGGAGAAGATCGCGGCCCTCATACTCCACCGCCGACGAGGCCCGCCCGTGGGCTGAGGCCTACTTCGACCCGCCGAGTGACGCCGGCGGCAGTCCCGTTGTGGAGCTCCACGCTCAAGATCGCCACATCCTCTCCAAGACCGATCCGACGTCATGGTATCGGCCGACCCTTGCAGACCGCAGCGCGGTGTTACTCGGCCAATGCCGCTCCGCCACGAGCAGCCTGCAACAATTCACACGTGCAGGGCCCCACACGCATCGCATACGCCGCGAACCGGCACGCCCCCATTGCTCTTGTTGGGGCGACAGCCACCGTGGCCCTGATGTACGCGGCAACTCCGTGGCTCATCACACCAATTGCCGAACGCTACAACGTGAGCGAAGGAGCGGTGGGTGCGGTCTCAGTGGCTCAAGTCGGGGCTTTTGCGGCTGCCAACTTCGTACTGCCCAGGCTCTTCGCCCCGAGCGGCCGGATTCTTCGTCTCTCCGCACTCGGGCTGCTGGTACTGAACCTTCTGAGCACAATCCCCAGCATCTTTGGCGTGCTCGTCGCTCTCCGCCTCATCGCGGGCTTCGCCGCGGGAGCCATGACATGGTTGGCATGGTCCGATGCGATGAAGGAACGTACTTCGATGGCTGCGATCGCCTCGACCGGTCCCATCACGGTTCTCGTGGGCGCCCCACTGCTGGCATTGTTGGCGGCCGAGGGCGATCGTGCGGTCTACCTCGCCCTTGCAGCCGTGACGGTTCCAGCCGTTGCCTTCGGAGCAACCATCAGCGGTGAACGCCGCACTCGTGGGCTCGTGAGCCGCTCACGTTCGAACCGGGTGCTCCTCGCCGCCCTTGCCGCCACCACGCTCTTCGGCTCGGCGCTGTTCATCAACGAGACCATCATTGCGCGAGACATCCACGGCATCTCGAGTTTCGCTGCATCGATTGCCTTCAGCTTGAACGCTGCCGGTGGGCTCCTTGGGGCCAGGCTCGCTTCGAAGCACAAGCGGCCCGGGTGGTGGATCGCCTCCATTGGACCTGCAGCGGTCATGACGGCGTTCGGGCCGCCGGCCTTCTTCTTCATCGGCTTGACGTGGTGGGGTTTCGCCTTCTGGATGGGGATCCCGGGAGTGCTGGTGATGCTGACGGACCGCTCACTGAAACCGAGCGAGCGTGCGGGTGATGCTCAAGGCCTCATGGCGGTCGGCCGTGCAATTGGTCCGATCCTGGGTGGAGCATTTGTCGACCTCGGTTCGCTGACCGCGCTTGCGGTGATCTCCGGCGTTGGGCTCACCGGATCGGGTGCGACGGTCATCGGCGTGCAAGAGGGACGAGAGATGCTCCCCCCAACGGACGCGCGAACCGTCTAGGGATTCGGCGCGTCCGGGAATCCGTCGTAGCCTAGAGCTATGGACTTCCGGGTTCTCGGGCCGCTTACGGTGCGAGGAGGGGACCGGGCTCTGAAGCTCGGCGGATACCGGCAGCAGCTCGTGCTCGCCGTGTTGCTGCTCCATCCCGAGCGCGAGCTTTCAGCGGGTTTCCTGATCGATGCGGTGTGGGGAGAACATCCCCCCCGCTCAGCTCGAAAGACACTCCAGGCGTACTTGTCACGTCTGCGGCGGATTCTTGGAGAAGGAGTGATCGTCGCGACGCAACACGGCTACAGCCTGTCCGTCTCGTCGTCGCAGCTCGACTCCCTGCAGTTCGAGGCCCTTTCCGCTCGGGGGAATCAACTCCTGCCATCCAATCCGGCAGGCGCTGCTGACCTTCTGGGGCGTGCGCTCTCGCTGTGGCGCGGAATGCCGTTCGGAGACCTGGGCTACGAACCGGCTGTGCAGCCGGAAGCACAGCGCCTCCTCGAACTCCGCCTCACGACCCTCGAGAATCGCATCGCAGCCGATCTGGACTTGGGACAAACTGCATTGCTCGCCGCAGAGTTGGAGCAACTCGTTGAAGAGCATCCTCTGCGAGAGCGATTCCACGAGCAGTTGATGATCGCTCTCTACCGGTCGGAACGGCAGGCCGACGCACTGCGGGCGTATCAGAATGCGAGGACGCTGCTCGGGGAGGAACTGGGCATCGAGCCATCACGGCGCCTGCAGGCTCTGGAGGAGAGGATCCTCCTGCAGGATCCATCGATCGACGGACCCGAGGTGCAGCCGTCGCCGAAAACTACGGCCCTCGAGCGAAACCCGTACAAGGGTCTGCGTCCTTTCTCGGAGGCCGATTCCGGCGACTTCTTCGGTCGAGATGACCTGATCGACTCGCTTGAGCAGCGCATCCGGGAGACCGCCCTCCTGGTTGTGGTCGGCGCCAGCGGCAGTGGCAAGTCCAGCGTCGTACGGGCCGGGCTCGTGCCGCGCCTGCGTGCGGCGGCGCACGAAACCTGGGAGATTGTCGCAATGGTGCCGGGGACGCACCCATTTCTGGAGCTTGCGCGAGCATTCGGCCGGTCGACCGACGACATGCGTGGCGATGACCTCGACCTCCTACGAGCCGTGCAGCAGGCGGCTTCCTCGGGGACCGATCGATACCTCGTGGTGATCGACCAATGCGAAGAGCTGTTCCACAGCGACGTCGACGCGCGCGATCGTTCTCGATTCTTGCGCAACCTTGTCGAGGCGGTCGAGGACCCGTATTCGCAGCTCACCGTGCTTGCCACCCTGCGGGCGGATTTCTATGACCGTGCCATTGCGGAACCCGGGTTCGGCCCGTTGCTCGCGGCGAATTCGCTGACGGTGGTCCCCATGAACGCTGCAGAACTGGAAGCAGCGGCAGCACGACCGGCCGCACGTGTGGGAGTCCAACTCAAGCCCGAACTCATCGCCGAGCTCTCGAGCGACATGGCCGGCCAACCCGGATCTCTTCCGCTGTACCAGTTCGTACTGACACTGCTGTTCGACGAGCGGACGGGATCAACCCTCACTCGTTCGGCCTATCACCAGATCGGTGGCCTGCGCGGCGCTCTCGCCCTCCGAGCTGAGGGTGTGTACGTCGATCTTGCCCCCGAATGTCAGATCATTGCCCGGCAACTCCTTCTGCGGTGCGCCTCTCTTGGTGCGGGTCGGCTTGACACGCGAAGGCGCGTGGACCGCAGCGAGATCGAGGACCTCGGCCTCGGTGCCGATAGCGTCGAAGCGACCCTCGGTGCGTTCGACCGAGCGCGGTTGCTGTCGTTCGATCGGGACCCGACGACCGGACACACGACCCTTGAGGTCGCGCACGAGGCGCTCCTCGTGGAATGGCCACGCCTCCGTGGGTGGCTCGACGACGCACGTGAGGATCTTCGCCTCCACGGGATTCTGGCGACTCAGGTCGTTGAATGGGAAGCTGCAGACAGGAGCCCCGACTACCTGCTCAGCGGTGCCCGGCTCGAGATGTATGAGGGGTGGTCGGAGCAAAGCACCGTCCACCTCACGGCGTCGGAACGCGAGCTCGTAGAGCGGAGTGTCGACCAGCGTGACGCCGAGCGAGCAGCCGAAGAAGCCCGACGCAAACACGACCTCGACGTGGAACGGAAGTCGGTTCGTCGCCTACGGTGGCTCGTGGGAGCGACCACGGTTGCGGTGCTCGTGGTGGGTGCGCTGTCCGTCTTCGCGATGAATCGCAGCCGGGAAGCGGTGTCCAACGAGCGTGAGGCTCGCGCTCGTGAGCTGGCGAACGCTGCGCGAAACAATCTCACAACCGATCCCGAACTCGCCTTGCTCCTGGCGCTCGAGGCCGTGGACGCAACGCGCTCCGCTGAGGGCCACGTGCTCAGAGAAGCCGAGGAAGCGCTCCACCTTGCTGTGAATTCGCAAAGACTTGTTGGACAAGCCACGGGAGAGTCGGCCGTGGAATTCACATCCTCCGGAGAGCTGGTCGTGGGCGGCGACCGAGTGCGGTTCATCGATCCATTGACCGGGTCGACGCAGCGCGAGTTTGCCCCCGATGTGGGCGAACGCGACATCGGATCCTTCGGTGTCAGTCCCGACGGCAGGCTCCTGGCGACGGCCGAGCGCTCCTCTCTCGTACTTCGGGACGTCAGCTCGGGTGCTGTAGTGATGAAGGAGAACCTGTATGAGTTGATCTTCGATGTGGCCTTCAGCCCCGACGGACGCATGGTGGCCGCGCTGGCCCCGTGGGGCGATGGGATCAAGGTGTGGAACGTCGGTGATGGCGACGCTCTCCTTGACGTTGTCGAGCCGGAAGGATGGCCGAAGGACAATTGCTGCCCTGCAACGGCGCTGATCTTCAGTCCCGATAGCCGCCGAGTCCTCGCAACGACCTGGTCGGGCGATGTGTTGATCGTCGATGTCGAGAGCACCGAGCGGGTAGCGACGCTCGCCGGTCACGATGGGCCGGTCACCGGCGTTGCCTACCTCCCCGACGGCCAAACGATCGTGACGAGCAGCTTCGATGGGTTGGTGCGATTCTGGGATGGGGTGACAGGATCGGAACTCTCGTCGTTTGATGCCGGCGTCGGTCAAGTCGTGTCGCTCGCCGTCAGCCCGGACGGAACGAAACTGCTGACCGGAGGAGACGGGGGGGTTGTGAAGCTGTGGTCGACCTCATCCGGAGGTACACGGCTCGAGGCGACGCTATCTCCCGGTCACCAGTCTTTTGTGCTCGGGGTGGCGTTCGACAGGTCCGGGGAAGTTGCAGCCTCGGTTGGCTACGACAAGAAGGTCCTGGTGTGGAACGTGGCGCCGCGCGGGGAGATTGCCGCCTGGGCGGCCGGCCTTCCGGTGGCGTTTGCAGGCGACGGGACGCACCTCGCGACGACCGGACCCGACGGACGCAGCATCGTCATCCGGCGTACGTCCGACTGGCAGCCTGAAACCGTACTCGCCGATGTAGCGGTTGGTACGTCTTCCGAGACCGACCAATGGCGTCAGATTGGTGGTATCGCAGTGTCTCCCGCACTGGACCGCGTTGTAGCCGTAACCGCCGATGATGCCGATGGTTCGGGATCGGTCACCGTGTGGGACGCAACAACCGGAAGGGAGTTGCACACGCTTCTCGAGGACGTGTTCGTCAAGGGGTCGGTGGACTTCAGCGACGACGGTCACTTGGTGGCTGCCGCGGTGTGCAACCGCCCGGGACCGACCGCCTACGTCTGGGATGTGGAGACCGCCGAGCAGGTCTTCAGTGCCCCATCGAGCGATTGCGGGCAGTCGATTGACCTGGATTCGACGGGCCGGCTGCTCGCAGTACAGACGATTGACGAATACGAGCCAAACGTTCGCGTATGGGATATCGGCACGGGTGATGAGGTGTTCGCCCGTGACCATCATCCGGCGTGGATCGGTGCCGTGCAATTCAGCCCTGACGGTTCCCAACTCCTCACCGGAGGTGGCGACGGAACGGTCATCGTTTGGGACATCGAATCCGGCGACCTGAAACGTGTGTTGACGGGCCACACCGGTCCCGTGGAAGACGCGACGTGGTCATCCGACGGACTGTCGATCATCTCGGGGAGTCACGACGGCACCGTCCGCGTGTGGGATGTCACCAACGGCGAAACACTCGTGGTCCTCGAGGGGCACGACACCTGGCCGTTCGTCGACATGACTCCTGATCAACAATACGTCGTCACTGCCACGCCCGGAACGGTTCGGGTCTGGACGCTCGATCTTGAGGAACTGACCGGCATTGCCCGGGCACGCGTCCGGCGGTCGCTTAACGCAGCAGAATGCCAGACCTACCACTTCACGGAGTGTCAAAACGCCTCTTGAGGCTGGTATGCAGCCATCGTGCAGCCGGTGAGGTGGAAACTCCACCGTGGCTGAAAGGAGGAATCAGATGCGGAAACTCCGCTCGATGCTTGTTGTCTCACTCATGGTGGTGGCTTCCTGCTCCTCTTCGAGCGA
>Ga0316198_10001725_pt1 | contig 13023 bp, 8 predicted proteins | sample OudBieAanoxic_MG_FD_204935 | JGI IMG/M metagenome (GOLD analysis project Ga0316198, IMG submission 204935) | Coastal sediment microbial communities from Oude Bieten Haven, Netherlands - site A anoxic | ecosystem: Environmental > Aquatic > Marine > Coastal > Sediment | place: Netherlands... | reverse complement strand
AGGGCATCAATTTTACAGGTTATTTGTTCATCTTCGTAGAAGCTCAGCTGTATCGCCTGCCTTGGGCAGACCCCGGCGCAGACACCGCAGCCATGGCAGAGAGCCTCATCAATTTCAATCTCACCTTTCTCGATGTTAAATACCGGCACGCCAAACGGGCATGAGCGGGCACAGGTCAGGCACTTGACGCAATGTTCGGTATCGACCTTGGCGGTGATAGCCGATAGCTTGATCTCATCCTTGGCCAGAAAGGTCATGGCCCGGGACGCGGCCGCCTTGGCTTGGGCAATGGCTTCCGATATCAGTTTCGGACCGTGGGCCATGCCGCATAGAAAAATGCCTTCACTACCCATGTCCACGGGTCGCAGCTTGACATGCGCCTCGATAAAAAAGCCTTCCGGGTTTCGGTTAAGCTTCATGATCCTGCTTAACTCCTCGGTATCCTCCGCCGCCACCCCCGCACTCAGAGCCAACAGATCGCAACGAATTTGCACATCTTGCTGCAGGACATGGTCTTTGACCGTGACCAGGACGCCCTCACTTGATGATTCGGCACGGGGCGGATGATCCTTGTCAAAACGGATAAAGATAACCCCCTGCTGACGCGCCTCGGTGTAGTAGTCTTCCAGCAGTCCGTAAGTTCGCATATCCCGGTAGAGCACGTAGACCTGGGTTTCGGGATTTGATTGTTTAATCGCCAGGGCATTTTTAACGGCGTTCTGGCAGCAGATACGTGAGCAATTTTCGTTTTCCTCGTTACGGGATCCCACACATTGAATCATGACCACGCTATCCAGGCCCGTGGCCCCTATTTCTGACAGCCGGTCGCTCAACTGCACCTGGGTGACGACCCGCTCATCTTCGCCATAGAGAAATTCCTCGGGCGTATATTCCCCCCCGCCGGTGGCCACCAGAATGACCCCATGCTCAATGGACCGGGGTTCATCTTCAGAACCCACCGCCACTTCAGTGATAAAGTTCCCCTGAAAACCCTCGAACCCGATCACCCGGGCATCGGTTAAAAGTTCAATTTTACCTTCGCTCTTGACCGCGTTGATTAGGTGGTCGAGGTAGCCACGGATATCGGCCCCTTCAATGGTATGGTGCAGCTTGCGCGCCATTCCGCCAAGTTCGGAAGTTTTTTCGATAAGGGTCGATTCGTAACCCTGCTTGGCGAGATCCAAGGCCGCGTTCATCCCGGCGATGCCGCCGCCAATGACAAGGGCATTCTTGTTTACCTGAATCACCTTGCCGTGCAGAGGTTTCAAAACGGAAGCCCGGGCCACGGCCGCACGGACCAGGTCCTTGGCCTTCCGGGTGGCGATATCAGGATTATTGGCATGTACCCAGGAATTTTGGTTGCGGATGTTGGCCATCTCAAACAGGTATTGGTTCAGGCCGCAGGCCTCCAGGGTCTCCATGAACATGGGGGCATGGGTTTTGGGGCTGCAGGAGGCCACCACCACCCGGTTGAGTTTTTCTTCCTGGATCTTTTCCTTGATCTTCTCCTGGGTATCCTGGCTACAGGTAAACAGATTTTCGTCGGCAAAAACCACGTTGGGCAAGCTTTCGGCATATTCCCTGACCGCCGGCACATCCACCACCCCACCGATATTGATGCCGCAATTACAGACAAAGACACCGATCCGCTCTTCTGCTTCACTGATATCGATTTCTTCCGGAATTTCGATGGTTTTGAGATCGCTTCCCCGGGCCTCGGCCACTTCGGCGCCCGCGGCACTGGCCGCTGCGCTGGCTTCGGTTACCGAAGAGGGGATGTCCTTGGGCCCCTGGAGGATACCGCAGGTATAAACCCCTGGCCGTGAAGTGGCTACCGGTGAAAAAGGGTCGGTATCGACAAATTTATATTTATTCAGGTCAATTTCCAGCCTCTTGGCCAGTTTGACGGTGGATTCCGATACTTGCAAACCCACAGACATAACCACCATATCAAAGATCTCTTCGGTCATCTGGCCGTTTTCATCGGCAAAAACCAACTTGAGATCCCGTGTTTCCGGATCATCGTAAATGGTGTGAATCCGGCTCTTTACAAAACGAATGCCCTCGCGGTCCCTGGCGCGATTATAATATTTTTCATAATCCTTGCCGAATGAGCGAATGTCCATGTAAAAAACAGCGCAATCGAGATCGCCGCCGGAATGCTCCTTGGCAATCATGGCGTCCTTGATGGCGTACATGCAGCAGACCGAAGAACAGTAGCCATTCCCGCATTTATTTGTGTCCCGGGAGCCGACACACTGCAGCCAGGCAATTTTCTTGGGCTCTTCTTCATCCGAAGGCCGCACCAGATGCCCCATAGTTGGACCCGAGGCACTTAGAATCCGTTCAAATTCCAAACTGGTCATCACGTTGGGGTTATTGCCGTAATGATAAAATTCGGCCAGGGGCGACGGATCATAGGTGTCGGTGCCGGCCGAAAGAATCACCGATCCCACCGTGATTTGCTTTTCAACCGCTTTCTCGGTGTGGTCGACGGCTTCCGCCAGACAGGCTTTGACACATTGATAGCACTCGGAGCAGATACCGCAACTCAGGCAACGGTCAGCCTCTTTTTTGGCTTCGCTCTCATTGAATCCAAAAGAAACCTCCAGGAAATTACACTCCCGCGCCTCCGGATCCAGGCAGCGGATCGTCGTCCGGGGTTTTTGGGGCTCAAAAGAGACGTCCGGTTTTTCGAATTCCCAGTCTTCTTCACGGTCTTCACTCAAGTCCAGGCCATTTAGAAAGCGGTGAATACTTTCAGCGGCCTTCTTGCCACTGGATACGGCATCCACCACCGATTTGGGACCGTAAAAGGCATCCCCGCCGGCGAACACCCAATCAATAGGTGTTTGCAACGTGACGGGGTCGGCTTCCAGCCCGCCGGGCCGCGAAATGGCAATCCCCTGCTCTTTAATGTAGGACAGATCGGTACTCTGGCCGATGGAGACGATGACCGTATCACCGAACAGCGGTTGACATTCGTTCTCATCGTAGGACGGACTGAAACGCCCGTCTCCGTCAAACACGGCAGTACAGGTTTTAAACTCTATCCCTGAGACCTTGTTGCTATTGTCGATGAAAAAGGCCTTGGGCCCGAAACTGTTGACAATCTTAATATCGCCTTCCAGGGCTTCTTCGATTTCGTGCTCCCAGGCGGGCATCTCGTCGCGTGATTCCAGACAAATCAGGGTAACGTTCTTGGCCCCTTTACGTTTGGCCGTCAGGGCCACGTCGATGGCGACGTTGCCACCACCAACAACGAGCACATCTTCGCCGATGGTCACTTCTTTGCCCAAGGCGCAATCGCGCAGGAAGTCCACCCCCTGCAGAACGCCTTCAATATCTTCATTCTCCACGCCGAGTTTGCGGCCGCCATGCAGCCCGATGGCCATAAACAGGGCGCCAAAACCTTCTGCTTTAAGGCTTTCCAGGGTAATGTCCTTGCCAAAGGTGACCCCCGTTTTGAAGGTGACCCCCATATCTTTAATCATTTTGATTTCATCGTTAAGAAATTCCCACGGCAAGCGGTATTCCGGAATTCCCACCGCCATCATACCGCCCAGCACAGGCAATTTTTCGAATACCGTTACCTGGTAGCCTTGCTTGACCAGGCGATAGGCAGCTGTCAGCCCGGCCGGGCCCGAACCTACAACGGCCACTTTTTCCTGGCGTGCATCGGCAGTGTCGGGAATATATTTTTCATCCTGAATCATCTCCCAATCGGCCAGGAAGCGATGCAATTCACGAATCGCCAGGGGCTCGTCCACATCATTGCGGGTGCAAATCTCTTCGCAGGGATGATGGCAGACCCGTCCGCAAATGCCGGGAAAAGGATGCTCCTCCTTGAACAGCTCCAGCGCTTCGCGATATTTGCCCTCATTGATTAGGGCGATATAGCCCTGAATGCTGACATGCGCCGGGCAGGTGGCCTTACAGGGGGCGGTACTGCGTTTGCTGATACCGAAAGCACCGGGGATCGCCTGGGGGTATTGTTTATAAATCGCCTTGCGTTCGGACAGCCCTTCGTCATATTCATTGGGCAGGGAAATCGGACACACCTTGACGCATTCGCCGCAGCTCGTGCATTTTTCAAGGTCTACAAAACGGGGTTGCTGGTGGACAGTAGCAGTGAAGTTACCCGGATCGCCTTTGAGATCCAGAAGTTCGGTGTTGGTTAACAATTCAATGTTCAGGTGCCGGCCGACCTCGACCAGTTTAGGGGAGATAACTCACATTGCGCAATCATTGGTGGGAAACGTCTTATCGAGCTGGGACATAAGTCCCCCGATTGCCGCTGACTTTTCGACCAGATAAACATAGTACCCTGATTCTGCCAGATCCAAGGCAGATTGCATGCCGGCAATACCGGCGCCCACGACCATCACTGATCCGCTTTGTTTGTTTTTACTCATAATTAGCATCCTGCGCTTCAGTTAAAATTGAATTTATTGCAATACTAAACGCCATTATTTTAATGGAATGTTACCCCTAATTTCACCATTCGCGGAATAATCTAGACCGATTTTAAAAAGGGTATTCAATGACATAATTGTATAGGTACGTCAAGGGGTTAAGTATGAATTAACACAAAAATAGATTTAGTGAATAAACGGCGCTCATTAAATTTTCATGATATAGCGTGACCGCCCATTACAATTATTTAAACCTATTGGATTTATTATTGAATCAATTAATGCGACATGTTAACGAAAGCATCGGGAAGCCGTCCGGAGAAGAATCGGAAATTCAGATTGGATATGACTCAATTAAAATGGACGATACTAATCGTTTGCCTGTTCTTTGGAATTAATCCGGATAGCTGTTATTCCACCGAAAACGGGAATTTTTATGTCCCCAATTAAATCCAGCCTGATCAGGATGGGCGTGGCTATCTTTCTGCTTACCGGATGTATGGCCATTTTACCCGAAACCGGAAAAGAGACCCATCTGGAAAACGATGAATCGGTTAAATCGATCTTAATTGCACAATTGAGGGAGTGGCACGGGGTACGATACAAGGCTGGCGGGCTTTCAAAATCAGGGGTCGACTGTTCGGGGTTCGTCTACCTTACCTACCGCCATCATTTCGGCATGGAATTACCGAGAACCACCCGAGGCCAATCAAAATCGGGACGAAAAGTATCTCGAAACCGGTTTCAGCCGGGTGATCTCGTATTTTTCAAAACAGGGTGGTTTGATAGACATGTAGGGATATACACCGAAGATCGTCGTTTCATTCATGTCTCCACGAAAAAGGGTGTGATGTTATCAAACCTGGAAGATCCTTATTGGACAAAAAGATACTGGAAAGCCGTTCGTGTCTTCAGGTGATTGATCCCATTTCCCGCCTGATCTAATCCTGGGCACAACTTTCACCAACGTTGGTAAAATCTCCCTCGATTCCCCTTAAAAAAGAATACAAAATTTCCCCTTTCGTAAAAGAGGTTGGGGGGATTTAATTTGCATTGATCGCGATTTAATCTTTCAATAATCCAAGGTATTCTCTTATCAAAGGTTCGAGTTTTTCTATGATACGAAGAAAATATGTAATCTTCGGCATGGAATCCCTGATTTTAGATAGGAATCAGGATGAAATTTGAATGATATTGCTGTGGTCGATGGGTTTAAAAAGGTAGCCGCCCCTACGTTCAATCAAGATTTTTTACCATCAACGGTCAAACTATAGAGCAGTCCCGTTAAAACAAGGCAGGCGCCAAACAAGACAAATGCCGCACGAAGGGCCTCTGGGTCAAGCGATCCTCCCGGATAGAACGCTTTGATTGCCCAACCAAGGCCGTGCAGAAAAAACGCAACACCAATCATAGTAAAAAAGTTGATGCCTGTCATGGCGATCCCTGCATTTTCAAGGGGCATGCGTTCTTTAATGTGCGCATACATGATCTGACCCGCACCGCTAGAAAATCCAAACCCAAAGAACAATGCAAACAGAATCAACAGGCCTGCTTTGCCAGGTAACACAGAAAGAGTGATGAGGATACCCGCCATCACAACCAATCCTGTAATAATGACAGATTTCCTTGAACGGAGAATCGAATCAGATATCCATCCGCAAATTGGACTGCCGATAATCAGACCGATGCTCATGGCCAAAAGCAGGTTGCCGGTCATAAACTGGGAGAGACCCATGGTAACCATTAGGAACGGTCCTGCCCAAAGCGCTTGGACCGATGCATATACACCATAACGAAAAAAAGTACCAATCGAAATCAACCAGTAATCTCTGCGAGAAAAAAGCTGTTTAACCCCACTCATTGCCACTAAGAAACCGACAGTTTTAGCTGTGGTGGGATAACCTACTGGCGTATCATCGGGGTGGTCTCTTGCGATTAAATAAAACAGTATTGTAATGACCAGGTTACACATGGCGAAAAGAAGAAATGTAGTTCGCCACCCCAACAACTCTGTGAGCCATACCAGCGGTGTTGCCGCCGCAATATTTCCTGCAGTCCCGACTGAGACAAATATGGCGGAAAGTGTCGCAAAATGTAACGGAGAAAACCAGGATGTGATCAGCTTCAAAGGCCCCATCAAATTGCATGCCATGCCCACACCAAGGAACAAACGGCCAACGATGAGCGCTGCAGCCGATTCGCCGTAGGCAAAAATAGTGGCTCCGGCGACTGCTACCAAAGAAAGCACCGTAATAAGGATTCGTGGTCCCACGCTGTCCAGGTATAGCCCCACTGGAATCTGCATCACGGCAAACGCATAAAAAAAAGTAGCTGAAATGAGTCCCAATTCTTCTGTATCAAAGTTAAGATCGTCAACTAGATTAGGTGAAATTACCGCTATTGAAGATCTGTAAAACTGAGAAAATGTAAACAGTAGGCAGGATATCAGGTAAATGATCCAGCGGCGGTGTTTTTTTAGGGTCATCGGTAACTGAAATCCATGTACAATTGCTGTCGGTCTACCAATATTGATTGTAATACCCCAAATGAGCGTAAACAAAATGAGAAGCTCAATTTAAGCATTTAGATTTGTGGTATAAATTTTCAATTCAGTTAAATTTCCATAATGCTTCAATGAATGAGATAGTTAATCATAAAACAATCTCATTTTGTTTACCCGGTGGGAAAGCCGATCATACCCCACCTACGGCGTTATCAAGGGTTTGCGGTAGTACACTACAGCGTCACCCTTGATGCCTTGTATCTGGGGCATCCTCGACTTTCGCTCAATCGGGGCAATAGATTAATACGGAGAATACATACAGTGCATATTATGCATCCCTCTTTTGGTCAATAAGTAGTCTTTCAAGTAGGTTGCAAAGAAACCCCGGAATGATGCATACCACGCAGAGCTATCACCGGTGGCCTCCTCCGGTCGAACAGGAATATACCAGCCTTTCATTACCTCTTTCAGGAAGCCGGTTTTTGACCAGCCGCTCACGGTGCGTCCGGGTCAGATCAGCTGAACACAAGCTTTAAATTGAATAATAAACAGGGAAATAATTACACCGGCATAGATATACCGCGTGTGAGATCGATGGTTTATACCATACCGTCCTTTTTAGGTGGCACATGGCTCATGGCATGCTCCGCCATGGCCGTAATGGTCAGGCCCGGATTGACACCCAGATTGGCCGGAATCATTGAGCCATCCACCACGTATATATTCTCATGGCCATAGACCCGATTTCGCCCGTCGATGACCCCTCGATCAGGATCCGGCCCGATGGGGCAGCCTCCCAAAATATGGGCGGTAATGCCTGTATTTAGAAGCACCTCGCTGACAGCGCTTTGTGGAATACCGCCGGTTTTTTCGGCCAGGGCCCGGGTCACCGCATGCGCCTGGGGAATATATACCGGCGCTCTTTTCCTTTTATATTCCGGCGATGAAAGCAACGATATTTTAAACGGCCACCACCATCGGCGTTTTTGATATACTTTGAGGCTATTGTCGATGGTTTGCATGACCAGCAGAATAATGGATCGCTTGGCCCAACCAACCGGCCAAACAGTTTGCCAAAAGGTAACGGGGTGTCGAATAATGCTAAAAAACCATTTAAACGGTCGTAACAATGGATACCGGGACTCGGTGAAAACCGTCGCTAGAAAACTCATCAGATCGGAACCCGCTGAGTACCGCACCGGTTCCACATGGGTGACCTCGTCCGGATAGATACTTGAGGTGATAGCAATCCCCTTGGAGTAATCCACATCATCGTTTCTAGAGGTCACACCCATGAGCGTTTCACTATTGGTACGAACCCTTGATCCCAAAATGGGCGACAAACGGGTCAGGGTTCCCTGGGACTGACAGGTTAACAATAAAGGCACCGTTCCCAGAACCCCGGCTGAAAGTACGATCTTTTGAGCCTGAAACGTCTGTGGTTTGCGATTGAAAAGTGCGGTGGATCGGGTAGTATCAACTTGGTAGCCACCATCGGGATTTTCTCGAATCAGCGTGGCCCGGGTCTCCGGGAAAATGGTCGCCCCGAGGTTTTCGGCCAAATACAGATAGTTCTTGTCCAGTGTATTTTTTGCATTATAGCGGCATCCGACCATGCATCCGCCGCAAAAATTACATCCCGTGCGATCGGGCCCCTTTCCGCCAAAAAAGGGATCAGGGACAGTCTTTTCCGGTTCCCCGAAAAAAACGCCCACATCCTGAAGTTTGAAGGTGTGGCCCCGGCCCATCTCCCCGGCGATGTCGCGAAGCAATTCATCGGCCGGATACAGCTCCTTGTTCCTTGTGACACCGAGCATCTGCTTGGCCGTTCGGTAGTGGGGCGCCAGGATCGATTTCCAATCACCCATGGCAGCCCATTGGGAATCATTGAAGAACGAATCCGGGGGCGTAAGAAGGGTGTTGGCATACCCCAGGCTACCGCCACCAACCCCCGATCCGCTTAAAATTAACACATCGGAAAGTAGGGTCAGGCGCAGGATACCGTAACAGCGTAAAAACGGCAGCCACAGGAATTTGAAAATATTCCAGTTGGTTCTGGGAAAATCTTCAGTGCGGTAACGCTTCCCGGTTTCCAGAACCGCCACCTGGTAGCCTTTTTCAGCCAATCGTAAGGCACTGACACTGCCGCCGAATCCGGAGCCGATAATGATGAAATCGTATTTTTGGGGCTGAATCATAAAGTAAACTCTCCGGACTTATTTTGTCCTGAAATATCGGGGAACGATCTTCAACAAGTCAACCAATCCCCCGGCACGTTGGAAAATTGATTTTGCGTAAAGGAATTGAATGGCACCCGATACTCCCCGATAGATTTTTTTACCGTGGGGATGCCACCACATGTTCTGCCTGGCAAAGGGCATCAGATCGTCCACAATTGCCTGGGGCTGGGTCATCTCATCAAAACCCATCGAACCATGGGTACGACCGATCCCGGAGGCCTTGAAGCCGCCCCAGGGAATTTCACTCATCCCTTGCCCCATGAGATGATCGTTAATCATGACCATACCGGCCTGAATCCGGCGAGCCAATTTTCGGGCACTCTTTCTGTTTTTTGACCAGACCGAACCGGAAAGCCCGAAATCGGAATCATTGGCCAACGCAATGGCCTGGTGCATATTTTTTACTTTCATCACACCCAGAATCGGTCCAAAGGTTTCTTCGCGCATCACCCGCATGTGATGATTAACTTCGGTTAAAATATAAGCCGGCAGGATGTGACCGGAACCGTTTTTTTCCGGTTGATGGGATCGAGCAAAAATCTCGGCCCCTTTTGCCAGGGCGTCTTCCAAATGACTTCTGACGGCTTCAGCCTGGCGTTGGGTGGTCATGACCCCCAAATCTCTATCAAAATGGCCTTTATCAAAATCGGAACCTATTCCGACACGCAACGCTTCCACTTTTTCTTTTAAGCGTGATAAAAAGGGTTCGTAAACAGCTTCATGGACATAAATGCGCTCGACCCCGCCACAGGATTGACCACAGTTTGACAGGCCCGCCCAAACGGCACCGGATGCGGCCCGGTACAGGTCGGCGTCTTCGCACACCAGCATGGCATCATTGCCACCCAGCTCAAGTACCAGCGGAGTCAACGTTTCCGAGGCTTCCTTCATCAGCTGCTTACCGACCGCAACGGACCCGGTAAAAAAGAGCTTATCGACACCGTTTTGAAGAAAAGCGCTCCCCGCCAACCGCCCGGGGACGTTCACAAAGTTGAAAATTCCCCTGGGAAGGTCAGCGGCCTGGAAGCATTTCTCAATCAACCGCCCAACCATCTGGGTTTGCGTGGCGGTTTTCAGTACCACCGCATTCCCGGCCAGAAGCCCCATCACGACTTCGGCAAAGGGGATATTAAAGGGATAGTTCCAGGGCGAAATAATACCGATAATTCCATAAGGAACCCGACAAATTCTGGACAGTTTGTTTGCATGCAAAATGTTACCCGGTAAAACGATCTGTTCTTTTAGAAATTTTGCGGCGTGCTTGAGGTAGTAGTCAACGCCCATCACAGCCGGCATGACATCTGCCGATAGCGCGTCGATGCGGGTCTTACCGTTTTCTTTGGAAATAATCTCTGCAATCTCTTTGGCATGCTGGGCAATATAGTCCCGCACGCTGGACATGTATTGCGTTCTCCGGCGAATGGGGAGACGCGTCCAGGATTTTTGGGCAATTTTTGCGTTTGCAAAGATTATTTTTAGCTCGGCAACGGGTGTCAGGGGCGAATATCCAAGAATCTCTCCTGTGGCCGGGTTTCGGCAAGTTGTATGCTCTGAAGATGATACCATTTGATTGTTAAGCATGAAGGAACCCCCTCATTAAAATATCTGCCACCCCGATCGAGCGTTTGGGATACCACAATTCGGATTAAACCTACCAGGATGTCACCCATCACGTCAAATGATCTTCGTGACATTTGAATCGATACGGTATAATGTGCGGGGGTAAATGGGGGCGACGGATAGGAGTAATAAATGGGACCTGCGGGGAAAGGATCCTGGTGCATTCTTGGGATTGTTTCGGTCTTCGGCTTGATCGCGATAATTGCCACTGGCGGCGGGGACGACGAGAGTGATCCCTTAAACCCCGACATGTCGGGTCTCTGGTCGTTTTCAGCCACTTTGATTTCATTAACCAACGCTGAATGTTTACCGGATCCGATTGAATTCGGTGACGTTACAAATCATTCCCTAACCATTATCGCCGACGATGCAACCGCTACATTGGTTTTTGATGATGGCGCCACATATACTGGAACTGTTTTGGGCAATACGCTGGATTATAGTGTCAGTTTGGATGGACAGGCACAAGCCTGCAAATTTACCGAACTTCATCAGGCCCAGTGGACTTTCGAAGGAGACACCCTTTCCGGAACGTGGCAACTCCCTATTTCCTGGAAAGACGGATGCACCTGTTCCAATGGGACCGTTACCGGCCGAATCTATGCAATCGAGGGTCAACGGCAATAGCACCATTTATTCATTACTAAAGATTTTGCCAAATGGGAAGTGGGTAAAAACTAATGACTGTATCCAATGAAAAGCATATCAAAGACGTCATGCAATTCAGGTGGGTGATTTTCGGAGTACTCGCACTGGCTTACTTCTTTGTCTATTTTCACCGTCTTTCCCTTTCCGTTGTAGCCGACAATCTGGTGAAAGATTTCAAAACCTCGGCCAGTGTCATCGGACTGCTCGGCTCCGTATATTTTTACTGCTATGCCCTGATGCAGTTTCCGGCGGGATTGCTTTCCGACTCCATCGGACCCCGGCGAACGGTGACCTTCTTTCTTTTAATCGCTGCCGCCGGCAGCATACTTTTCGGATTTTCCCCGAATATCCAGATCGCCTTTGCGGGCAGAGTTCTCGTTGGCTTCGGCGTTTCCATGGTGTTCATCCCGACCATGAAAATCCTTTCCCAATGGTTTCGCAAACATGAATTCGCCCTCATGGCAGGCATTTTAAATGCCGTCGGAGGTATCGGCGTCCTTGCCGGCACCTGGGCGTTGGCCCTGATGACCGTTTCATTCGGCTGGCGTTTTTCTTTTGAACTCATCGGAATATGCACTTTCGTCATTGTCATCCTTGCCTGGCTGGTCGTTCGCGATAATCCTCGCGACAAGGGCTGGCCGACCATTGCTGAAATCGAACAATCGGAAAGCAACGACGCTAAGCAACCCGAAGATATTTCTTTGATGGAAGGGGCCCGGCGGGTTGTTTCGGAAAAATACTTCTGGCCGGTGGCCGCCTGGTTTTTCTTTAACTGCGGGATATTTTTCGGTTTCGGCGGGCTTTGGGGCGGACCCTATTTAATCCATGTTTACGGCATGTCCCGCGCCGAAGCCGGCACGGTGCTGAGCATGATCGCCTGGGGAATGATTATTGGAAGTCCTCTACTCGGCCTGGTATCCGACCGGTTGCTAAAGAGCCGTAAAAAACCATTTATCATCTGCACCCTGATCCTGGCCATAGAAATGTTGATGCTCTATCTATCTCCCGACGGATTTTCGAAACCGATGCTGATGGTCATTTTTTTTATTTTTTCCGTCTGCTCATCCGCCATCGTTGTCATTGGGTTTACAACCACGAAAGAGTTGTTTCCCGTCGAAATCGCGGGCACATCCGTGGGAACGGTCAATCTGTTTCCTTTCCTTGGCGGTGCTGTTTACATGCCCCTCCTTGGGAGAATACTTGACGCATACCCACAGGCGGATAACAACGGCTATTCAGTTGAAGGTTATTCAACATTGCTCCTGGTTCTGTTTATCTCTTCTATCATTGCACTTATTTGCACGCTCTTAATGAAAGAGACCTTCCAGCGTTAGAATTCTTAAAATAATATCGAACGATTTCGTTACAAAAATTTTCGCGCTGATTAAAAACAGATAGCTATCGATAGTACAACTTTCTCGCCTGATATGTGGAATCCACGATTTTTAAATAGACTATTTATTTCAAATTTGACAAGACATCCACAAAAAATAGCTGTTATGTGAGCATAGACGGAATCAACAATTCAGCAAAACTGTGGGTTACGTATACCTAATTGTATAATCTCAGACGGAATTGACGGTTTTCAAGAATATGA
>Ga0316198_10001724_pt1 | contig 13029 bp, 7 predicted proteins | sample OudBieAanoxic_MG_FD_204935 | JGI IMG/M metagenome (GOLD analysis project Ga0316198, IMG submission 204935) | Coastal sediment microbial communities from Oude Bieten Haven, Netherlands - site A anoxic | ecosystem: Environmental > Aquatic > Marine > Coastal > Sediment | place: Netherlands... | reverse complement strand
CTCTTGGCCTCGTCGTCGAAATCGAAATCGAGGGGCTCTTCCTCGAGCTTCCAGTACCCCAGGGCGTTGACCTTGAACACCGAGCTCTTGAGGGCTCCCATGTTCATCCAGTTGCCTTCGACGATCCGAAACTCACGTCTCAGCACCTTGTCGCGGGTGTTCGAGTTGCCGACGAATTCGATCCGCCCAAGGTTGAATCGATCGCCCTCGAAGACATCCACCGTGACATCGACGGCCAACTCCTTGTCCTCGACCCTTTCGAAACGTTCGTTGGCGTAGGCGTAGATATATCCGGAATTGTGGTAGATCTCCTGGATCTTCTCCTTGGCGCTGTCGAATGCCTTTTTGCTGTAGGTCTTGCCGAGATCGACCTCGAACATGCCCTGCAGGGCGTCGGCGTTGAAGATCTCCACCCCTTCGAGCTTGAGGGATTCGACGGAGTAGGGCTCGCCCTCCTCGACCGGGATGCTCACTTTCATACGGTATTTCTTGCCTTCAAGGGTGTCCGCATCCGGCTTCTTGGCGATCAGCTCGAGCGCCGGCTCGCCGATCTTGATATCGAGATAGCCGTTGTTCAAGTAAAAGTCTCGCAGGTTGTCGCGATCCGCCTCCCAGTTTTCCCGGGTGTAGATGATCTTCTTGCCCCACTTGCGGTAGAGATTGATCGCCTTGACCTCTTTGAGCTGCCCGCGGAGCTTGCCGTCTGAAAAGACCTCGTTGCCGACGAACTCGATCTCGTCGATCTTGACCTTCCCTCCCTCGTCGATGAGGAACACCACCTTGCGCCGGTTCCGCCCTTCGTCCTGAATCTCGAAGGTCACCCTCGCCGAGCGGAATCCCTCTTCGTCATAGATTTCCTTGACGGCCGACTGAATCCGCGACAGCTGCGACATCTTGAGAGGGACGTTGCGGGGAACATCGACGCCCTTCTCGTCGAGGAAGTCCTTCATCTCCGACGTGCTGACCTTCTTGTTGCCTTCGAAGACCACCGTGCTGACGAACGGACGTTCCGTAATGACGATGTAGAGCACGACCTCGCCGTCCTCGGTTTCCTCGCTCTCGATGCGCACTGTTTCGAAGAGACCGGAGTCCCAGAGACGATGGAATCCTTCGGCGATGAGGTCGGATTCAAGCGGGTCTCCGGCCTCGAGTCCGAGGTAGTAGGTAACCGTGTCGAGGGTGACGGTCACACCCCCTTCGACAACAATCTCGGATATATAGACTTCATCGTCCTGGCCACTGGCGGGCGGCGCGAACGCCCAGACCAGGAGAGCGATGAAAATGACCGCTCGCACCTTCATGAAACCTCCTGGGGGTGGACGAGGTTCTCGACGACGACCGCTTCCGGCCGCTCATCGCCCATTCGAACTCTGAGACGGATCTCACCGGAGGTCCGGTGATCGATGAGGACATCGGCCACCGCGTCCTCCACCCACAGTTTGATCAACCGCCTCAGCGGTCTGGCGCCCGCCTGTGGGTCCAGACCGCACTGGTCCAGCAACCACCTCGCCACATCGGGGTCGTATTCGAGCTCGACGTGGCGCCGGCTGAGGTTGTCGACGGTCTCGTCGAGCAACAACCCTGCGACCCGAAGCATGCTCTCTTCGTCGAGGGGTTCGAAGACGATGATGTCGTCAAGACGGTTGACGAACTCGGGCGGGAAATGCCGCCTCAGCTGACGATCGACGATCTCGCGCATCCGGGCCGACCCGAGTTCCTTCCTTCCGTCACCGAAACCGACGCCGTCCTCGGCGACAAGATCACGACTGCCCAGGTTCGACGTCATGATGATGAGAGTGTTGGTGAAGTCGATCACATTGCCGTAGTTGTCGGTCAATCGACCATCCTCCAGAACCTGGAGGAGTAGGTTGTAGATGTCGGGGTGGGCCTTCTCGACCTCGTCGAGCAGGATCACCGAGTAGGGGTTTCGCCGCACCTGTTCCGAGAGCTGACCGCCCTCTTCGAACCCGACATAGCCGGGAGGCGAACCAATGAGCCTCGAGACTGTGTGTTTTTCCATGTACTCCGACATGTCGAATCTGAGGAGATGGCGGACATCCTGGAAGAGGAACGCCGCGAGCTGTCTCGCGACCTCGGTCTTGCCGACCCCGGATGGCCCCAAAAATACGAACGAGCCGATCGGTCGATGCGGGCTGGTCACCCCGAGCCGGCTGCGCCGGATGGCCCGAGCGAGGGCCTTGATGGAATCATCCTGACCCACGACTCTCTGGCGGAGCAGGTCCTCCATGCGACGAAGCCGGTCCGCTTCATCCTCTTTGATCGACGTCACCGGGATCCCCGTCCACGATGCCACGACCTCTTCAATATCAGCCTGGTCGACCGTGATCTCCTCGACCGATTCGGCGGCATGGCTCTCGAGCATCTCGAGCTCCTCGCGCAGCCGCAGCTCCTCTTCACGAAGCTCCACCGCGGTCTCGAATTCCTTCTTGGAAATGGCGTCCTTCATGCCGCGAACCGCGTCCCGGATCTCCCTCTGCACCTGGCGCAGGGACGAGGACGACGCGACCTTCCTCAGTTTGACCCGAGCCCCGGCTTCGTCGAGGACGTCAATGGCCTTGTCGGGGAAGGCCCGATCGGTGATGTAACGGCCCGAATGGGAAACAGCGGCATGCACCGCTCCGTCGGTGTAACGCACCCCGTGGAACTCCTCGTAACGGCTTTGAACTCCTCGCAGAATCCTCACGGTTTCCTCGTCGGACGGCTGGCGGATCGTGACCGCCTGGAACCGGCGCGAGAGCGCGCGGTCCTTCTCGACGTACTTGCGATACTCACGCACCGTGGTCGCCCCGACACAGGTGATCTCGCCGCGAGACAGGGCCGGTTTGATGATGTTCGCGGCATCCAGGGAGCCTTCGGCGGATCCGGTGCCGATGAGTGAGTGGATTTCGTCGATGAAGATGATGATCTCACTGTTCTCCCGGATCTCCTTGAGCAGGCCCTTCAGCCGCTCTTCGAACTGTCCCCGATACTTGGTGCCGGCGACGAGCAACGACAGATCGAGGGCGAGGATTCTCCGGTCGGCGAGCGGCAGCGGCACCGATCCCTCGACGATCCTCGTCGCAAGACCTTCGACGATGGCGGTCTTGCCGACCCCGGATTCACCGAGGAGCAACGGGTTGTTCTTGGTTCTGCGGCTGAGAATCTGGATGACTCGCTCGACCTCTTCGTCACGTCCGATGAGCGGATCGAAGCCACCGTTCACGGCAATCTGATTGAGGTCCCGTGAGTACTCGACGATGTGCGGGGTGGCGCTCGCAGATTCCTCGGCCTCGAGCTCGTGGCCGCGGCGAATCACCTCTTCACGAAGCTGGAAGAGCTCGAAACCTCTGACAGTCAAATATTTGGCAGCGTTGGACTCCTCGATCCGCAGCAGACCCAGAATCAGATGTTCGGTTCCAACCCGACCGTGGCCCATGCTCTCGGCCTCGTGCACGGAGAAGGCGAGCACCTTCTTGGTGTCTTCGGACAGAGGAAGATCGGGCGAGGAGCTCACGGGGTCGAGGGTCACACCTTCACCGAGCAACTCGTCACGAAGCTCGCGCACGTCGATCCCGACCGACTCGCAGAGATCCACCAGCGTCTCGTCGGCCTCGCGCAGCATCCCGAGCAGGACATGCTCGGTCGCAATCTGATGACTCGCCGCACGGCTCGCCTCATAGCGGGCAAAGAAGAGCGCCCGGCGGACGTTTTCGTTAAATCTTTCGAACATTTTCTGATAAATCAGCCCGCCGGGCGAGACGGAAGATCCGGTCGCACCTGCGGGCCATCTCCTCGTTGTGCGTCACTATAATTGATGTCAGACCCGCCTTCAAATGCAGCTCGGTCACCAGCTGGAAGAGTCGTTCGGCATTTGCGCTGTCGAGGTTGCCGGTGGGCTCGTCCGCGAGCAGGAGTTTCGGCCGCATGGCGAGCGCACGGGCAACAGAGACCCGCTGCTGCTCCCCGCCCGACAGCTGATCCGGAAAGTGCGAGGCGCGGTCGCTCAGACCCACTGCATCCAGTAACCCGGCGGCCCGGTCGCGAGCAACCCGCCCCTTCTCACCGGCGATCCTCACCGGCAGGGCGACGTTGTCGAGAGCATCGAGCTCTTCGAGAAGGTGGTGATGCTGGAAGACAAACCCGATGTCGCAGTTGCGCAGCTCGGCGCGAGCGTCCGGTTCGAGGTCGTCGGTCTGGACTCCGTCCAGTACGATCCGGCCCAGCTCCGGTCGATCGAGCAGTCCGATCAGGTGGAGCAGGGTGCTCTTGCCGACACCCGACGGACCGACCACGGCCACCATCTCGCCGGTTGCGACCTCGAGGTCGAGCTCTTGGATGACCTCGACACGGGTCAATCCTGCACCGAACCCCTTGGACAGTCCCGTCGCCCGCACCATGCTGGAGCTCTCACTCATAGCGCAGACCTTCCGACGGCTCTCGCCTGGCGACCATCCTCGCCGGCAGCCACGCCGCCAGTGCGGCCAATCCGAGGGCGACCGCCACGACGAGTCCGACCGTCATGGGATCAATGCTGAACGGAACCGCAGTCACCATGAATACGCCCTGTGGAAGTTCGAGTGCTCCGGTCCGATCGAGGACGAAGGCGAGTCCGCTGCCCAAAACCGCGCCCGCCACAGACCCGACGAGACCGATCGACAGACCGAGGACGAGAAAGAGCCGACGAAGCGAAGAGGGCGAGAAACCGAGCCCGGCCATGACCGCCAGATCCTTGCGCTTCTCGGCGGCGACCATGGCAACGTTGCACAACAGATTCAAGGCCGCCACCACCAGCATGAGCCCGACGGCGACGAAAATCATGATCTTTTCCAGGGCGAGAGCGGTGAGAAGCGGGCGGTGGAGCTCTTCGAGTCCCGCCACCCGGACGGCCACACCAGCTTCATCGAGAACCTTGCGGGCTCGCTGCCCCAGGGTCCACGGATCCGCCTTCTCCCGAAGCTCGATAGCTTCAATCACCCGTTCGCCCCAAAGCAGACGCTGCGCTCGCTCAATGGGTAGGACAACCTCGCCGGACTCGGCTCCGGGTTCCGGGGTGGAAATCCGCGCAATCTCGGTCCGGATCCGAACCGGAAGCGGGCCCATCGGGGTCAGTCGCTGACGGGCCGAGATCACCTCGACGCGGTCGCCGGATGCCACCCCCAACCGACGGGAGAGGATTCGGTCCACCGTCACCCGGTCGGTGTCAGAGCGGCCGATCACCGATGCCGGAACGGCATCCGTGTCCGAGCTGACCAGACAAGTTCCCCTCACCATCTGCACGATTTCCACATCGCCAAGGGCGCCTTGCAAGAGCGAGGCCAGCTTTTCCGGTTCCTCGATTCTCCGGCCGGCCGCCGGCCAAATCTCGGCGTGACTCGCGTGGGCCACGATCTGGGAACGAATGCCCGATTGGAAACCATCGAGGAGGGCAAGGGTCACGACCAGCGCAAACACTCCCAGTCCCAAACCGAAGAGCGAGATCAACGTCACGGTCACAACCGGCGTCCATCGGCGGGTCCCGACGAGATAGCGACTCGCCACATGGAGTTCGGCGCTGAGACTCATTATTTCTACGAATCGCGCAATCTGAGCTGCGGAAAGAGAATCACATCGCGGATCGACTGCCGGTTGGTGAGCAGCATGACCAGACGATCGATGCCGATTCCCTCCCCGCCGGTAGGCGGCATCCCGTGCTCCATGGCGAGCACGAAATCCTCATCAACCTTGCCTCCACCGGCTGCGGCCTGCTCCTCGAGTCGACGCCGCTGCTCGGTGGGGTCGTTGAGCTCGGTGTAGGCGTTGGCGACCTCGAGCCCGCCGATGAACAGCTCGAAGCGCTCGACCACCTCGGGGTCGCCGGGCTTCGACTTGGTCAGGGGTGAGATTTCCCTCGGGTAGTCCATGATGAAGGTCGGGTTGATCATCTTCGGCTCGGCAGTCAATTCGTAGAGCTCTTCAAAGAGCTTGCCGTCCGACCGTTCCTCGATCCGCTCGACGCCGACCCGCCGGGCGGCCGCCTCCATCCTCTCGCGGCCCTCGAGGTCCTCCGGCGTCAGATTCGAGTACTCGAGGATGGCATCGCGCATCGTCAGGCGCCGCCACGGACGTGAGAAGTCGATTGTCTCGTCACCCCACGGTACCTGGAGACTCTCCACCACGGTCTCGGCCACGGTCGTCACCAGGTCCTCTGTAAAGTCCATCAACAGCTCGTAATCGGCGTACGCCCAGTAGAACTCGAGCATCGTGAACTCGGGGTTGTGCCGGGTCGAGATCCCCTCGTTCCGGAAGTTCCGGTTGAGCTCGTAGACCCGCTCCATCCCACCTATGATCAACCGCTTGAGGAAGAGTTCGGGCGCGATTCTGAGGTAGAGATCGAGATCCAGGGTGTTGTGGTGAGTCACGAAGGGCCGGGCAGTGGCGCCTCCCGGAATGGGCTGCATCATTGGCGTCTCGACCTCGATGAATCCGGCGTCATCGAGAAATCGCCGGACTCCGGACACGATGCGACTGCGGGTCTCGAAGACCTTCCGCGACTCCGGATTGGAGAGAAGATCGAGATAGCGCTGTCGGGCGCGCGCCTCACGATCCGTCAGACCGTGGTACTTCTCCGGCATCGGCCGCACAGCCTTGGCCAGCACCGTCAACCGCTTGACCGCGACGCTGAGCTCGTTGCTGCGGGTCCGAAAAACCGTTCCCTCGACTCCCAGAAAGTCTCCCAGATCGAGGAGCTTGAAGGCCTTCCACGAAGTCTCGTCGAGATCATCGCGCCGGAGATAGAGCTGAAACTGCTCGGCCCCGTCGGAGAGATCGACAAAGGAAACCTTGCCGTGGCCGCGCACCGCCAGCAGCCGCCCCGCCAGACGGACCTCCGGTTTCTCGGCAGTGAGCTCCTCGGCGGTAGCGTCGGCAAAACGGGTCTTGGCGGCGCGCACCGATTCCTCCACCCGATAGCGGGTGGGATACGGCTCCAGACCGAGCTCTCGGAGCTCGTCGAGTTTCGCCATTCGGTTGGCGATCAACTGTTCGATGGGCGGTTTGCTGGTGCTCTCCACACGACCTCCTGCGGGCGCGTGATTGTACCACGGCAATTCGCCAGCGGCGAATTGCTAAGGAATTTCATTTCAATGGGTTACCGGCGATTTTTCGGTCTTCCGCGGTGCTTTGCGCTGGCGGAGCGCTTCACCGGCTTTCGCTTCTGCGCTCGCTTCGCCTGCGAGGGCTTCGGTTCTTGTCCCGCCGCCCGGCGGAGAGACTTGACCTCTTCTTCGGTCAGCATCCGGAAATCTCCGGCACGCAGGGAGCTGTCCCTCAATGGTCCGATGGCCGAGCGGCGGAGCCGCTGGACAAGGTGGCCGGCGCGGAAAAAGAGTTGCCTCACCTCGTGGGTGCGTCCCTCGGTCACCTCCACACACCACCAGGTCGAGGTGCCGCCCGGGCTTTTTCTCACCCGCGCGGCCGACAGCGGCTTGACATGGTGGCCGTCAACTGTCGTGCCCGCTCGAAGCTGATGGATCTGGTTCTCGTCGAGATCGCCCCGAATCTTGACCATGTATTCCCGCACGACGCCGTAACGTGGGTGGGTCACACGAGCGGCGAGATCCCCATCATTGGTGAGCAACAAAAGGCCCTCGGACTGGTAGTCGAGCCGCCCGACCGGAAAGACCCGTTCTTTGACGATGGGTCGCACCAGATCAATCACCGTGGTTCGCTCTTCCGGATCGTCGCACGTGGTCATCACCGCCCGGGGTTTGTAGAGGAGCACATAGCGGTTGGGTTCAGCAGCTTTGAGGCGCTTGCCGTCAACCTTGATGTGGTCGGTCGCGGGATCGGCCTTGTCACCGAGCGCAGCCGTTTGGCCGTTGACGGTCACCCGACCCTCGCTCACCAAACGGTCGGCGTCACGGCGGGAACACAATCCCGAACGGGCGATCAGCTTCTGGAGTCGTTCCTTGGTCATCATTCCTCCGGTGCTGCCGGGCAGCGGGACGTTCCGCCTCTCGGCGGGGAGGCGGACTCTATCACAGGGGGCCTCCGCCCCCATCCTGGTCCCGCGGGAGTAGCCGTGGCCGCGACCGTGGCCCCGCCCCAGCATGGTTCTTCCGGGTTGGTGGATAATCGAGACGGCGATGAAGACAATCGATCCTACGGTTCTCCGCAAGGACCCGCTGCTTCGGCGAGTCTGGGAGCAGCTCGGGCGGCCATCGCGCTGCCGCGTGACCGGAGGGTATGTTCGCGATCGGCTCCTGGGACGATCGAGCCGGGATCTCGACCTCACTATCGAACGGGACGAAGACCAGGCGGCCGGGCCGGCGCACCGACTCGCCGCGGCAAACGGCGTCCGCGCCCACCTCTTCGGCACCGCAGGGCACCGGATCTGGCGAATCGACTTCCCCTCCCTCAAAGTCGAGATCTGGCCGCTCGGCGGACTGACCTTCGAAGAGGATATGAAACGACGAGATTTCGGCTGCAACGCTCTGAGCTGGGAGTTGCCTGACGGACCTCTTGTCGATATTGTCGGCGGTCTTCGCGACCTCGAGCAACGTCTCTTTCGCACGACCTCGCGATCGAACCTCGAGGATGATCCCGTTCGGCTTCTGCGCGCGCCACGGTTTCTCGCACAGTTCGAAACCTTCACCCTCGACCCGACCACGAGACGCTGGATCCGCGAGCTCGCACCCTCGCTGAGTCTGGCCCCGCGAGCACGGGTCGGCCAGGAGCTTCTGGCCTTGTTGCGCGGACCGTCGGCAGCCCGCGGTCTCCTCGCGTGTGTGGATCTCGGTTTGATACGGTGGCTCTCCCCTGGGGCTCACCCGATCGACGCGGGTTGGCTCAGCGAGAATCTGGCGGCCGCCGACCTCCTGGTGTCGCCGACGCGACATCGGTTGCGCCGCGCACTCGAAGAGTCGGGCGACGCGGTTCGACTCTCCTTCCTCTTTCGCGCATGGGGATCCCCCGAAGACGAACGACTCACTCCTTACGGGTGGTCGAGGTCCGACCGCGCGAAAGCCCTCCGCGCCGCCCGGATGCTCGACGACGCTCTCGAGACCGTCGACGCTCCGCCTGCCGCCCGCCGCGAGCTCGCGTGGCGCGCGGGGACGTCGTTCCCGACCCTCATCACCCTCGCCGCCGCCCTCGACCCCGGCCGATCCGGATGGCGCAGGTGGTGGCGCCAGTGGCAACGACAACCCTCAGCGCTCGAGCATCCGCGTCCGCTGCTGACGGGGGTCGAGGTCGCCGAGATCGCGGGAATCGAGCCTGGTCCGGAACTCGGGAGGATCGCCCATGCTCTTCTCCGCGCTCAGGTGAGGGGGGAAGTCCGCAGTCGCGGGGGCGCACGACGCTGGATTCGAAAAAGCTCGCCTCGGTGACGCAAAGGGCAGAGGGCCATGCGGTTCCACGATCGACACCGATCCGGAGAGGAAGGCACCGTTCTCGAGGCTCCCCTTCCGGCTTTGTCCTACTTCACAACGTTCGAGGCCGCGATTTCCAACTCCTCCAGCCAGCCGGTACTCAGTTTTTCCGGCAGACAATCCCCGTAGAGCACCATGATCACGCGGTCCTCGATGCTGAGCGGTATCGCCACCGACTTGCTCGGGGACGGGCCTCCGAGGGCGTCCAGAATCCTGCCGTCCTCTCCGTTCTCCTCCAGCCTGGCGAGGATCGTCTGTCGTTGTTCGGCCGCTCGCGCCAGAATGCTGGGGCTCGCACTCGGAATCTCGAGATTCGAGAGGCGCTCGGCCAGGGCGATCAGGCCCTGATCGAGCCCGACATGACCGACCACTTGGAACCGCCCGGGTTGCACGGCGAACAACAGACACCGCCCGCAGGTGTTGAGCCCGAGATTGAGCAGCAGGTAGACGACCTCTCCATGGATCGTCGGCGAGGTCGACTGCTCGAGCAGGACATCGAGGGAGTCCGGCTGCTCGGCTTCCGACTCCTCTTCGAGTTTCCTTTCGTCGGCACGCCGAGCCGCGTCGAGGAGAACGTGGGTCGACTCGACCTCAGACACGGCAAGAAAGTCTGCCGCCTCGAGCTCGACCTCGCCGCGATCGACCAGCTCTTTGACCTCGAACGAAAACGTTCCCGTGCACCAGCCGACGAACTCGGAGATCACGGTGGAGAACTGTTCTCTGACCACGTCCTCGAGGATGGTGTGCTCGAGAACACCCATCTCGACCAAGATCGTACCCAATCGTGTTTTGTCGCCGCCGGCGGTCTGCCGCAACAATGCCGCGTTGAGGTCTGCCTCGCTGATCAGTCTTTTCGCCATCAGCAGGCTTCCCAGGCTCTTGCGCACCGATGGCGACGCCGCGAAGATCACCTTGCCGCCTCGAAAGGCGATGACACCTTCCTCGTCGACATTCTGGAGTCGCAACACGCCGCTCTTGCCGAGAAACCCGATGATCTGGATCAGCTCGCTGGGACTGAAATCTTCCAAATTCCCGTTCACCGACACCTCCTTCGTGCCCGGTGGCCGCTTCTCGGCAACCCGCGACGCCGGTTCTCAGACAGACCACGGCTGCGGCGCGCATGAGCACTGTGCTCACAGTATAGGTGGCTTCGGATGTCAACGGCTCGATCGTTCACCATCCTCGATCACGCGGCCCACCGGCCGTCTCAGAGTTTGAGATCAGGGAGTCGTCTCTGACCATCCTCCAGTTGTTCCCATCTCGAAGCCGTCGCAGAAGATCGGCGGTTCGAGAGCGTCGATGTCCGTCCACACGGCGTTGTCCGGCGTCGGGTCGATCACACTGGGATCCGTTGCGACATAACCGGTTGTGATCAGCCAACCGGTGGCTCCCGGATCGACGGTTCCGGTCATCGAGAAGACCATCGATGATCCCGCCGGAAGATCGACGGCCGTGAAGATGTCACCCGTCCCGCTCGCCGGACAGCTCGCTCCACCGGTCGGGGTGCATGTCCAGGTGACTCCAGTGAGGTTGACAGTGGCATATGTGTCCACGAGGCTTCCCATGGCGTCGGCCGGACCGTCGTTGAAGACCTCGAGGGTGTAGGTCGTCGGATCGCCCGGAGGCACCCAGCAGCGGAAGTCGGTGAGGTTTCCGTAGACCTCGGCCACGGCGACGACATCCGTCGTGTCGGTCGCCAGGTTGTTGGAGAAATCGAGTTCAGTCACCCCTGGGGGCGCGGTCACCGTCGAAATGTTGGTGATGGTTCCCGCCGCCCAATTCGCAAAGGAGCCCGTCGCCGTGTAGACCAACGAGCCTCCAACCGGGAGGGACACCGTGTCTGAAATGTCGCCGGCCCCAGTCGGGGTGCAGCTCGCGCCGCCGGACGCCGCGCAGGTCCACGTCACCCCGATCACCTCGGCCGGAAAGGTGTCCGTCACCAACGCACCGGGAGCGTTTGACGGGCCTGGGTTGACCGCGGTGATGGTGTAGACGACCGGGTCGCCGGACATCGCGGTGCTCAACCCGTCGGTCTTGGTCGTCGAGAGATCGACCTCGGCGGTCAGGGCGGTGGTGTCGGTCGCGTTGTTGTTACCCGGAATGGGGTCGGTGGCCCCGGAGGGCGCGGTCACCGTTGCGGTGTTGCTCAACGTGCCGGTGGCACCGGCGTCGATGGTGGCGGTGACGGTGTAGGTCGCCGATCCCCCTACGGGTAGGTTGACAATATCGGCGATGTCACCGCTGCCCGCCGCGGTGCACGAGGCGCCGCCTGCGGCCAGACAGGTCCAACTCACCCCTGTGAGGTCGGCCGGGAAGGTATCGGCAACGGTTGCGCCCGGGGCATCACTCGGCCCCGAGTTGGTCACCGAGATCGTGTAGACCGCGCCGGTTCCGGGAACGGCCGTCGTCACCCCGTCTGTCTTGGTCACCGCGAGATCGACCTCCGGCGTCAGGGTGGTGCCGTCGGCCATGCCGTTGTTGCCCGGGTTGGGGTCGGTGACCCCGGCGGGCGGAGCCACCGTCGCGGTGTTGCTCAAGGTGCCGGTGGCGGCAGGGTCGATGGTGGCGTTGGCTGTGTAGGTCGCCGATCCCCCCACCGGTAGGTTGACGGTGTCGGCGATGTCGCCGCTGCCGGCCGCGGTGCACGAGGCACCGCCCGCGGACAGACAGGTCCAGGTCACCCCCGTGAGGACGGCCGGGAAGGTATCCGAGACGGTCGCCCCGACCACATCGTCCGGACCGGCGTTGCTGACCACGATGGTGTAGGCGTGGCCGGTTCCGGGAACCGCGGTCGTGACACCGTCGTCCTTGCTGAGGGCGAGATCGGCGGTGGTGATGAGGTCTTCGCAGTGCATGGTGAGCGGAATGTCCACCGTCACGGCGCAGGGATCGTTGGTGGTCAGACGCAGAGCTCCGGTCTCGTCACCTGGGCTGGCGCCGCAGGTGAAGGTCAGGGTCACATCCTCGGTTCCACCACTCGCGATCTGGCCGCTGACCGGCGCCTCGCTGACCCAGGGCAGCCAATCGGTATTGCAGAAGGCCGCCGCCTGAATCACCGCCTCGAGAGCGTCGATCTCGCCCCAGCCGGTGGCCATGTTGGGGACGTTGCCCGGTCCCTCGCCGCCGCAGTTGGAGGCGTACGGGATGGCGACGGCCGAGTTCTGGATTATGTCCTCGGTCTGAGCGTAGTTGCCCGCCAGACACGGCGCCGCCTGCCACATGAGGGCGACGAGACCGCTGACATGGGGCGCCGACATGGAGGTGCCGTTCCAGCTGCCGTAGTCGGAGTTGCTGCCGTTGAGGCTCGACCGGATGCTCACCCCCGGAGCCGTGACCTGCGGCTTGAGGGTCGGGTAGCCGTTGGGGTTGACGGTGTCGAGGTTGTCGGTTGGGCCCCAGTTCGAGTGCGTGGCGTAGGCGCCGTTCGACTGGCCCGTGGAGCCGACGCCGGTGACGTTGCCGTAGCGGCCCGGGTTGCCGACGGTGTCGCACCCTGGTGGAGCCGGGTAGCCGCAGTTGGAGTTGTTGCCGTTGGAAAAGATCGGGTAGATGCCCGCGGCGTGCCAGCTGTCGACCGAGCCCTGGTACCAATTGTCGTAGGACCGGTCACAGTCGCCCCACG
>Ga0316198_10001723_pt1 | contig 13032 bp, 10 predicted proteins | sample OudBieAanoxic_MG_FD_204935 | JGI IMG/M metagenome (GOLD analysis project Ga0316198, IMG submission 204935) | Coastal sediment microbial communities from Oude Bieten Haven, Netherlands - site A anoxic | ecosystem: Environmental > Aquatic > Marine > Coastal > Sediment | place: Netherlands... | reverse complement strand
CAATTTGATCGGCAGATTACTCAATCCCAGGAAAAGACAAAGATAGTCCTTTGGAAATCCCGGCAGGACGAACAGGATAAAGATGACAATGACACCTTGATGCCTGAGAAAATTGTCAAATCGCACCAGGTATCTTACAGGTACGTGCCTTCGGATGAACCGTTTACCGAGGTACCGTCCGATCATTAAATTGATTAGCGAGCCGACGGATAAGCCGATCGTCGAAAAAAGGAACCCTTTGCCAGCACCGAAAATGTAGCCACCAATAAAACCGGTGGCTTCTCCGGGAACAGGCGCAAAAATAACCTGTAAAACCTGCAGGGTAATAAACACAAGCGGGGCATAGATACCGCTGGAAGAGATCAGTGCTGCAACCTGGTCCCTGTCCGTCACAAAGGTATATAGTGTTTTAAAAATTTGCGTGAGCGGCTCACGGTAAACAAGAGTCAGAACCAGGATGCCGCATACGAAGCCGGCCATCAGTAACCAGTGGTTCCGGCTGAGGTGTTTCCGGTTGGCCCTGTCGTTATCTGATTGGGTCATTCTAATTGTGTGATTCTTCAATCGACGTATAAGATTCTTTTTATGCCGCAGCCTTCAATGCAGCGATGGCAGGCAATGTTTTACCTTCCAGAAGCATGAGAAATGCGCCCCCGCCGGTTGAGATGAACGAGATTCTATCAGTTTCACCGGCCATGTGAACAGCAGCGTCCGTATCACCGCCGCCCACAATCGTGAGGGCATGGGCCGCTGCGACGCTGCTCGCCATAGCGGTGGTTCCGCGGCTGAAGGCATCAATTTCGAACACACCCATCGGGCCGTTCCAGATGATAGTGCGGGCGTCCTGCAGTGCTTCACGGTAGAGCAATGATGTGGCCGGACCGATATCGAGTGCCATCCAGTCGGTGGGTATTTCCTGCGCCGTAACGATCTTGGTCGGTGCATGGGTTGTCAATTCAGGTGCAACCACAAGATCGACCGGCAGGTAAAAACGGAGGCCATTTTCTTTGGCTGTCGTGAGGACATTGCCAGCGGCGGCCACCAGTTCGCTCTCCACTTTTGACTTACCGACAGCAATTCCCAAGCTTTTCAGAAAGGTGTTCGCCATAGCACCGCCAACGATGACCGTGTCGACATGCTGCAGCATGTTGTGGAGCGCAGCAAGTTTGCTTGACACTTTCGCTCCCCCGACCACAGCCACAAGGGGGCGACGAGGATCGGCCAAGGCTTTCTTAAAATAGGACATCTCCTTTTCAAGTAGGAACCCGGCACCGCAAACAGGGACGAATTCGGTTACGGCGATGACAGATGCGTTGGCGCGGTGGCAAACCGCAAACGCATCGTTGATGTAGACATCACACAATGCCGCCAAGGATTTGGCGAAAACTAAATCATTCTCCTGCTCTGCTGCATGAAAACGTAGATTTTCCAAAAGAGTGACCTCGCCGGGTTTCATTCCGTCGACGACCAATTGAGCCGCGTCTCCGATGCAATCGGTGGCTATTTCAATATCCGTGTCGAGAAGTTCGGCCAGGCGCGTCGCTACTGGTGCCAGGCTGAACTCCGCTACCGGTTTTCCCTTTGGCCGACCCAGATGACTGGCAATAATCACCTTGGCACCTTGCTCACGGGCGTAAGTGATTGTCGGTAAAGCGGCCCGGATTCGGGAATCATCGGTTATGGCTTGGTGGTCATCCAAAGGAACATTGAAATCGACCCGAATAAGCACCCGCTTGTTGGTGATGTCGATGTCTTTTATCGTCTTCATGATTCCCCCTTTTCCTTTTCAGCGGACTTTTCCCTCTGCTGTTTCTGCCGGTACAGCTCTTTTTTCCGGGACCATCGCTCCAGAAAACCAACCATTCCGGCGGTATAAGCGCGTTCAAGCTTTTCTTCGCGCACCTTGATTCCGTCGGTTTTTTTCAGCGCTTCCCGCAGACATTCGGTTTTGTAACGACAGACCATGCAGGATTCGGGTGTATGCCGGAGACCGTCGTCACCCAACGGAAAGACCGTGTTCAATTTTCCGAAACAATAGGGGTATTCTGGTTTTTGGTCTTTGGGATCGGTATTCCACATATTTTCATGTCCTTCGACAGCCAATGCCGGAGAATCTCGTCTTTTGTGCGGTCCGCCGGTGGGTGGCAGCCGGCTGAAGCGGCATGACCTCTACGGGCAATTAACGATTGCATTTATTCGCCATGGCGTAACACGTAAACTATGGAATTGTAAGTTAATTCATGTCCGGTCGCATGGCAAGCAAAAAGGAACTGGCTTTAAAGGGCGAAAGGATCAATGTCTTGAACTATGTGGCGACTGCGGTTATAATGTTCCTTAAAACGTTTCCGGGGTAGACCTTCGGGAGATTGGGTACGCGACATCGAGCAAGCGCGAAATACTGATTATTCAATGCATCCGCCGCTGCCGGAGCAGCGGCGGATCAACGTTTAGCACCGACAAGCAGCGGGAAATCTAAATTTAAACATCCTTTGCGATCCATAAGGAGGAAATTATGAGGTCCATCCGCAGAAATAGCCGGGCAATTGGTGTTGCAATGATCATTTTGACGCTGATGACTGCCGTGCCCTACCAAACTGCTCTGGCCGCATTAATAGGCACTGAAACAGTTCTCGATGCGGCTAACAGCACTGAAATGCGGGACAGAGTCAAAGGTTTTCTGGCTCGCGAAGATGTCCGCGCCATTTTCATTGCCCAGGGTATTGATACCCAGGAAGCTCAAGCACGCATCGACAGCCTCACGGATTCCGAAGTCGAGGAGATTTCTCATCAGATCGAGCAGCTACCTGCCGGAGGAGACGCAATCGGGGTTGTGATCGGGCTCCTGATAATCGTCTTGCTCGTTGTCGTAATTGTCAAGCTGGTCAATTAAGCCGCCAATTTCGACGTGGCATCAGGATCGCACAAGCTGTTCGGCGATGTATCCCGAATCGTTGCATCCGTTTGGCATTGCTATCCTGATTTTTTTATGCCCGCATCTTTCACCGTTAGGGTGTGCAACAGGTCCTGTAGGGATACTGCCGGCCTGTTCCTCTTTTAACCGGTGGCGAAAAGCCGTCTTTGAGCGATACCTCACCGGTTCACCCGATCAAAATCGCTGTTGAAGCGCGCCACATACCCCTGATCGGCGAAACTGAAGTAACGGTTGTTGCCGATCACCAGATGCTCGTGCACTGTGATGGCCATCACCCGACAGGCAAAAACCAGCTGCCGGGTAATGGCAATATCATCAGGCGATGGTTGCGGGTCCCCGGAAGGGTGGTTGTGAGCGAAAATCAGAGCTGCCGCATGATGCTTGAGAGCGGAGCGCACGACCTCACGGGGATAGACCGAACTGGCCGTCAGGGTCCCTTTAAAAAGCGTTTCCGTGGTAATCACGCGGTTCTTGGCATCCAGATAAATGACCCTGAAATGCTCTCGCTGCTTGTCGCGCATACTGTGATACAGAAAATCGAAGAGGTCACGGGAATTGTTGAGTGGGTTTTGGTTTTCAAGCTTTCTGGCCATGTAGCGATCGGCAACGGCCTTAACCAGCCTGATCCCTATGAGGTTTCTGGATCCGATGCCGTCTATCCGGCAAAGTTCTTCGGTTGAAGCCTCTATCACTCCCTGGAAACTCCGGAAATACTTCATGGCCGCTTTGGCCGCCTCCTTGCAGTCCTTCCGCGGCGTTCCCAAAGTCAGAAGCAGTTCGATCACCTCGTAGTCGTGAAATCCTTTCAGGCCCGCAGATAAGAATTTATCCCTCAGTCTCTGCCGATGTCCAGCGCCTTTGTGATTGCGGATGCCTGTCAATAGGTGCTCCCTGTATTGGGCAAGTTCTATGAGAGGGTCCGAGTAGTTTTCCCTTATATCTTTAACCGGAGCGGAAAGGGTTTTCAGCAGCGAGGAACCCTGTTCTTTCTATTATAGGGTGCCTTATGCATGAGTTTGCGCGCTGCAGTCGCTGATAACCCTATCTGCTCCAAGATTAACGAATACTTCCCGACGGGTCAGAAATACTTACGACATGGAATTCATCCTCAGCGCGAGAGACAATGTTGTTCCGCAATGATCATGAACATAAATAAGCAAAAGTTAAAAGTAAGGTAGCCGTCACTCTTCATCCAACTCATACTTCAGCTCCCGGGTCATGAGTCGCTGAAGGGCATCCTCGGGTGCGATGTCTTCGTACAGAATGTGATACATTTCCTCACAGATGGGCATTTCAACCTTGATTTTCTGAGACAGGTTGTAAACCGATCGGGCCGTTTTCACCCCTTCGGCAACCATACGCATGTCAGCCAGAATATCTTTGAGTTTCAAACCCTGCCCTATTTTCTGCCCCAGGGTATGATTCCGACTGAGTGTACCGGTGCAGGTCAGGATCAGGTCGCCGATGCCCGCCAGTCCGGTAAAAGTGCGGGGTTTAGCGCCCAGCGCGACACCCAACCGCCGTATTTCCGTCTGTCCACGGGTTATGAGAGCCGCCCGAGTGTTCAATCCCAGTCCCAACCCATCGACAACGCCAGCAGCAATGGCAATGACGTTTTTCACTGCACCACCCAGTTCCACACCCAATACATCGTCGTTGGTGTAAACGCGGAATTGCGGTGTGGCAAAAACGTGTTGGACGAATCCAGCCACTTCGAGGTCCGCTGCCGCAACCGTCACGGCGGTGGGAAATTGCTGCGCCACCTCGCGTGCGAAACTGGGACCGGAAAGAACGGCCAGTTGTTCTGCGGGAATTTCTGATAAGGTTTGACGCAACACCCCCGTCATCGTTAAATGCGTTTTGTTTTCGATTCCCTTCGAAGCGGTGACAACGATCGTATTGCCGCCGACCTCATCCCGGATGTGCCCCGTTGTCTCACGCATCACGTGCGACGGAACGACAACGAGTAAAAGATCCTTATCGGCAGCTACCGCCTTGATATCACCGTGGGGTACGATATTGGGCGCCAGTAATATGCCCGGCAGAAAAACCTTATTTTCCCGCTGTTCTTTTATTTGGGCGATGACATCGTCTTCGAATATCCATAGATCGATGCGATAACCTTTCAGGGCCAGCAGGTTGGCCAGTGCCGTACCCCAGCTTCCGGCGCCCACCACGCCGATTTTCAACTTTTCAAGCGTCTTTTCAGCCGTAATCATCGTCATTCACTCCAAACGAGCGTCGGCGGTCTGCTCCTGACCGAATCGCCCCATCGCAACTCAATCATCTTGGAGGCGCGCCGCATCGACAACTTTCTCATCATCATCGGTATCGATCAGCGTGACGCCCTGCGTGTTGCGGCTGATGACCGATACCCCTTTTACCGGGATACGGATAAGTTTCCCGCCATTGGTCATAAGCATCAGCTCATCGTCTTCTTCAACCAGTATAAGCGCCACGACCTGGCCATTGCGCTCGCTGGTTTTTATGGTAATGACCCCCTTACCACCACGCTTGTGAAGCGGGTATTCATCGATGGAGGTTCGCTTGCCGAATCCGTTTTCGGTAACAGTAAAGAGCGTCTGCCCGTGACTCAGAACAGCCATACCCACAATCCGGTCGCCTTTAGCAAGCCTCAGGCCCCGCACCCCCTGGGATACGCGCCCTGAAGGTCTGACATTGGACTCATGGAATCGAATCGATTTACCCGTGGCTGAACCGAGAAACACATTGTAGGTTCCATCGGTCAACCTGGCTTCGATCAGTTCATCTCCGGAACGCAGATTGATAGCAATGATGCCGCCGACTCTGGGCCGGCTGAAAGCCATCAAATCCGTCTTTTTAACCAAGCCGTTACGGGTCGCCATCAGAATGTAGGCCCCCGGCTCGAAGGCCGGGACAGCCAGTACCGTGGTCATCTTTTCTTCGGGTGCCAAATTCAACAGGTTAACGACGGCCTTACCGCGGCTCGTTCTTCCGGCCTGGGGAATTTCATACACTTTGCGCCAGTAGACCCGGCCCTGGTTTGTGAAAAACATAAATGTGTGGTGCGTGGAGGCCACGAAAAGATGTTCGACAAAATCCTTTTCTTTGGTACCCATGGCGGTTTTGCCCTTACCGCCGCGGCGCTGATTCTGGTATAAGGTGATCGGGTTGCGTTTAATATATCCTTCGTGGGAAATGGTAACCACCATATCCTCCTCGACGATCATATCTTCAATGTTGATCTCCTTCGTATCATGAACAATCTCCGAACGGCGTTCGTCGGCGAATTCGGCCTGGATTTCTGAGATTTCTTCCTTGACGATGTTCAGAACCAATTGATTACTTCCTAAGATCTCCTTGAAACGGGCAATATCTTTGAGCACGTTTTGATACTCTTCGACGATCTTTTCCCGTTCGAGCCCTGTCAACCGTTGCAACCGCATGTCCAGGATGGCCTTGGCCTGAATGACTGTGAGAGCGTAATTTTCCATGAGCCGACTGCGGGCTTCTTCCGGTGAGCGAGAGCTTCTTATCAGCGCCACGACGTCGTCCAGGTTGTCGAGCGCGATCTTCAAGCCCTCTAAGATATGAGCGCGTTCCTCCGCTTTTCGCAGATCGAAGCGTGTCCGCCGAACGATGATCTCTTTACGATGATAAATAAACTGCTCGAGGATCTCTTTCAGGGGCAGCAGCTCCGGACGCCCTTGAACAACGGCCAAGAAAATAACGCCGAAACTGCTCTCGAGGCGGGTATGTTTATAGAGCTGATTGATGATCACCCCGGCAATCTGGTCTCTTTTCAAACCCATGGCGATGCGCATCCCATCGCGATCCGATTCGTCTCTGACAAAACGCAACCCTTCGATCTGTTTGTTTTTGACAAGATCGGCAATCTTCTCGATGAGACGGGCTTTGTTGACCTGGTATGGAAGTTCCGTGATGACGACCGTTTCGGCCTGGGTGCGCTGGTCTATTTCGACCATCACCCGTCCCCGAATCCGAATGATACCCCGGCCGGTACGATATGCGTCTTCGATTCCGTTCACGCCGTAAATGATGCCACCGGTAGGAAAATCAGGACCCGGTATGTATTTTATCAATTCGTGCCATTCAAGCTGCGGGTTTTCCACCAGGGCCTTTAGCGCCTCGCAAACTTCGTTCAAATTGTGAGGCGGAATATTCGTTGCCATACCAACGGCAATACCCGACGAACCGTTGATTAGAAGGGACGGGATCTTGGCCGGCATGACCGAGGGCTCGGTCATGGACTCGTCATAATTTGGAACGAAATCGACGGTTTCTTTGTCAAGGTCTGCCAGCATTTCATGCGCCAAACGCGTCATCCGGATTTCGGTGTAACGCATGGCTGCCGCCGGATCACCGTCAATGGATCCGAAATTGCCCTGGCCGTCCACCATTGGATAACGGAGAGAAAAATCCTGGGCCATGCGAACGATGGTGTCATATACCGCCGTGTCGCCATGCGGATGGTATTTACCGATAACATCACCGACGATGCGCGCCGATTTCTTGTATGGTTTGTTCCAGTCGTTCCTGAGTTCCCGCATGGCGAAGAGCACGCGCCGATGTACCGGTTTCAGGCCATCGCGAATATCAGGCAACGCTCGGCCGATAATGACACTCATTGCGTAGTCGAGATACGACTTTCGCATCTCGCTTTCTATGCTGACCACATCCGAATTTTCAATTGGTATCATTTCCCACCTTGATTTTATGACAATTTAAATGAATCGGAATATGCAATCAATCCCTGACATCGAATCTTTTCAGTCTCCCCCCGGAAGAGATATGCTGATATTTTCGGGTTTGTCGAAAGGTGACCTTCCATATCACGTTTTGGCGGATTCAACCAGATTCTGATAGCTTGTATGGTAAATATCCGTGAGCGTCAGAAAACCGGTGGCGACCAGAGGCCCGTAAATAATCCCCAGAATACCAAAAAGCTGCAGGCCGCCGATAATCGACAGAAACACCAGCAAGGTGTGCATCTGCACCCGCTGCCCCACGAGTTTGGGTTTAAAGATGTATTCGACCCCGCCGGAGAGCGTTATGTAAAATAGGATGAAGAACACACCGGCCGCGATCCGACCTTTCAAAAACAGAAAAACAGCAGCCGGAACGAATACAATGCCAATGCCTAATATCGGCAAGAAGGCCAGCAGCGTCATGATAACACCCCACAAAATTGGAGACCGCAACCCGAATGTGGCAAACACGGCGCCACCCATGATTCCCTGCACCAATGCGCTCAAACCGTTTCCGACCAGGATGGCGCCGGCCATGTCCTTAAATTTTTGAAAAATTTTCTTGTCCTGATCATCCGGCAATGGTGACAGGTCAAATATGAACGCCAGCAGTCGTTGCTGATCGGCAAACAAGTAAAAACAGATCAAAAGCATGAAGAAGAAATGCAAGAAAAATTTCAAAATATTTGAGGTTATGGTCCGCGCCTGGTCGTAAAGTGCAAGCCCAAGGTTTTTGGCCAGTTCAGTGATGGTGCGATTGAGTTCCTGACCGGTAAAAGCGATATTATATTTGTTTAACAGGCCATTGAGGTGCTCGATCACCAGATTGTCGCGAATCAAATAGTTGATTTGATCTTGAAGTGCGGCATTTCTGGCCAATTGGTAGAGGTCATAGGCTTCTTTGGACAAAACGCCGACAATGGATACAATCGGAATAAATAGAAAAAGAAAAATAACCGCGCAGGTAGCCAGTGATGCCATTACCGGTGGCAGTTTTCGATTGAGGCGCTGGTAAAGAGGGTTGAATGTCCCGGTAACGGTTGCAGCCAATACGATTGTGGATAAGAATGGCCAGAGCAGCCATCCAAGCATGAAAAAGGACACCAGAAAATAGACCAGAAATACCCACAAGATCAGGTTTCGGGAATTTCGATCGCCCATACTGTCGTCCATGAACCGGTCCGAGTTTACAAGCTGAAATATTGAGATATCAATGAAATCTTTTTAGGATCGGGATTTCGTCGGGGGTTACACTGCCGTTATGCCGTAATTATCTTGTATCGCGTAATCAGGCGGGGGTGTTAACAGTCCGGCTGCATCTTTGGTTACGCCCTTATTGCCCAAAGCGATCGATCATAAAAAATCCACGGACACCCCAGAGATTGCGTAATTCAGGGGCAGCTGTGGCCTATGTTTTATCGCACGCAATGAGCTGTTTAATGAATCGCGCAGACGTCTATCTTGCGACAAACGCTCCGGCTCCGAGCAGAAGGATGGCCTGGTAAATAAAAACAGCTGTGAGATCATCAAATATAGCATAAACAATTCCACCGCCGATAATGGCCGGTACGCCAAAAAAAACCAAAATGCCCAACTTCCTGGGTATGCTCATGCGCCCCTGACCTCCTCTTCGAACGGTAACGGTGCTTGCATCGCAAGGTACCGAATTGACAATTATTTTTGGAGACTTATAGCAGCAAGCCCCGGTTGTGTAAAGAAAAAAATGGTCCAAACGATATAGCCGGTCTTATCGCTGATCCCTCAGAGGAAACCCGCCGGAATCACGCGAGTTTGCATCGCGTTCTACCCAAAATTTAGCCTTTTATATTCGCAATTCGTACCCATCCACGGTTGCACCAAATTCACAGGCCAGATTCTGATCCAGAAATTTACAATTTTCTGCATGTTCCAGCAATTCAGCCGACTTGTCCGCCTTCGGCGTGATTGACACAGAATTCGTGAAAAAGAGCCATTTATGGACGGAAACGAGTTAACGCTCAACGATCATCGCCATCCCCATGCCGCCGCCGATACACATTGTGATCAATCCCGTGCCGTAACCGTTGCGTTTCATGTGGTGCATCGCGGTCACGACTTGCCGCGTGCCGGTACAGCCAATAGGGTGTCCGAGCGAAATACCGCTGCCCAGTTCATTGGGACGGTCGTTTTCGATTCCCAGCTCACGCATACACCCGATGGCCTGTGCGGCAAAGGCTTCGTTCAGCTCGATCGTATCAATGTCACTCAATTCCATACCGGTGGTCTTCAGCACTTTGCGGATGGCCGGTACCGGCCCCAATCCCATAAAGGCCGGATCGAGACCGCCCGCTGCAACCCCTTTGATCCGCAAGAACGGATCGAGATCCAATTCCTTGGCTTTTTCAGCGCTCATAATCAACACGGCGGCTGCGGCATCATTGATGCCAGAGGCGTTTCCGGCGGTGACGGTTCCTTCTTTTTTGAACACCGGCCGTAGTTTCGCCATTTTCTCGATATCTGTGTCCATCGGTCTCTCATCAATCTCGAACACGGTATCGCCTTTGCGCGATTTAATAACGACCGGTACAATTTCCTCATTGAACAATCCATCCGTTATCGCCTTGCGCGCACGGGTGTGGCTCAGTACGCTCAATTCGTCTTGCTCCCGGCGTTCTATACCATAGAGCTCGGCGATATTTTCGGCAGTCAAACCCATGTGATAACCGTAAAAAATTTCATATAGCCCGTCAAAAACCATCAGGTCGTGAATGTGACCGACGCCGCTCAGTTCCATTCGGTATCCCCAGCGACCTTTCGGGAGAGACATCGGCACCTGGCTCATGTTTTCCTGGCCACCGGCAACAACGACCTCGGCCTGCCCGGTCATTATGGCCCCAGCCCCCAAGGCAATCGACTTGAGGCCGGATCCGCAAACTTTGTTGATCGAATAGGCCGGCGTCTCTTTAGGAAGACCGGCCCGGATCATCGCCTGTCGGGCGGGGTTTTGTCCTTGGCCGGTCTGCAGCACGTTCCCCATGATAACTTCATCAATGGCCACAGGTATTGCCGATTCCTGCCAGTCATGGTATTGGGCTTCGAGTGTCGTCAAGACACCACCCTTCAATTTATCCGGAGCGTTTGCTTCCATTTGTGGGCTCGCGACTGGTCTCAAGCCGATTTTCTGAAGTGCATTTTTTATTACAAGCGCCCCCAGATCGACCACCGGCACCGACTGCAGACCGCCGCCGAAATTACCGATCGCCGTTCTCGCTCCGCTGACGATTACTGCCTCTTTCATCGCAACATCCTCCTCGCGTTGATTTTAATTAAAATGTTGATTATTTTATCAAATTACGACTCAATCGATTCGAATGGCTCTATCACACCCACTGATGACGGTCAATGGTGATACGATGTGCCTGATTCTTTTTTCATACACAAAGCATCCCGGTTACCGCTTGGTTCTCGTCGCCAATCGGGATGAATTTTATGATCGCCCGACGCTACCGCTGGCCGCATGGCAAGAAGCCCCAACCATATACGCGGGACGAGACGTGAAAGGCAGCGGCACCTGGCTCGGTGTGTCGCGCTGCGGTCGCCTTGCTGCCTTGACAAACTATCGAGACCCTGCCGCTCAAGACTCTCAGGCCCCTTCCCGCGGCTTGTTGATTAGCCGCTTCCTAAAAGGCGCCGACACCCCCGAAAACTATCTCGAAAAGGTGCGCAAAAGCGGTCACCGGTACAATGGTTTCAACCTGCTGGTGGGTGATCAAAAAACGCTCTGCTATTACTCCAACCGGGGTGACGGGATAGCCTCGCTCCGCCCCGGGCTCTATGGTCTGAGCAATCATTTGCTGGACACCGCATGGCCCAAAGTTGCCAGGGGCAAACATCGCCTGAAAAAAATACTGGACGGCGAAGAAGGCTGGGGAGTCAATGAACTTTTCGGTGTGTTGTCGGACCGTGCAATTGCACCAGATGACCAACTGCCGGACACAGGCGTCGGCCGCGATTGGGAGCGGCTTCTGTCACCACTGTTCATCACCAGCCCTACCTATGGCACCAGGTCTTCTTCTGTACTGTTGATCACCAATTCCGAAGAAGTCACATTGGCGGAGCGTTCGTTCGGTCCGAACCCGCCACACGATTCTGCCGGGATAATACGGCGGGAGCAGTTCACTATCACCTCGGCCTGTTGATCGTTTATGGGTTTATTTCTTGCGATCACCCGGTTTCCGCGATCGATGCCACCGATCGAGGCGCTCCGCGATAATTTTTTCATACCCCCTGTCAGTAGGACGGTAATATCGGCGCCCCCTGAGAGCGTCTGGCAAGTAGTCCTGCGACACATGGGCTTCCGCATAATCATGGGCGTACTTGTACCCTTTCGAATACCCGAGATCTTTCATCAACCGCGTCGGCGCGTTGCGTATATGGAGCGGTACCGGCTGTGAGCCGGTAGCACGGATATCGGAGACCACCGATTTGTGAGCGACATACAACCTGTTGCTTTTGGGAGCTGTCGCCAGATAAACTGCTGCCTGTGCCAAGGCCAGATCCCCTTCCGGCCGTCCGATAAATTTAAAGGCTTCCATGGCATCGAGGGCGATGCCAAGGGCTCGCGGATCCGCGTTTCCCACATCTTCCGAGGCAAAACGAACCATACGGCGGGCAAGGTAAAGGGGATCCTCCCCCGCCTCAAGCATCCGTACAAGCCAATACAGGGCCGCATCAGGATCGCTGCCGCGTAAGCTCTTGTGAAGAGCGGAGATTAGATTATAGTGTTCTTCCCCCGATTTGTCGTATACTAGCGCCTTTTTTTGAACCGCCCGTTCGACATCCGGTAAGGTGATCGGACCTGTCGCATCGCCGTCTCCAGTTATAAGCGCTGTGGCGATATCAAGTCCATTCAACGCTGCCCGGGCATCCCCGTCCGCAATGTCTATCAGGTAGGCCAGCGCCTCTGGAACCAGATCGATTCCGCGTTTCGCAATCCCCTTTTCTTCGTCATGCAACGCCCGGTTCAGAATGGAACCGATCTCATCCTCGCTCAAGATGTTCAGGGTCAGCACCCGGCAGCGAGACAGCAATGGCGCAATCACTTCGAAAGAAGGGTTTTCAGTCGTCGCCCCAATGAGGGTGATCAGTCCGCTTTCCACTTGATGCAAAAACGCATCCTGTTGGGCTTTATTGAAACGGTGAATCTCATCCACAAAGAGAATGGTTTTCTTACGGTGCAAAGATAGCTGCTGCCGCGCGTCATTGATCACCGCGCGAATTTCTTTGACACCTGACAATACTGCGGAAAACTGTGCAAAATGGGATTTGGTCTCACTGGCAATAATACGGGCCAGGGTCGTTTTGCCGCAT
>Ga0316198_10001722_pt1 | contig 13034 bp, 12 predicted proteins | sample OudBieAanoxic_MG_FD_204935 | JGI IMG/M metagenome (GOLD analysis project Ga0316198, IMG submission 204935) | Coastal sediment microbial communities from Oude Bieten Haven, Netherlands - site A anoxic | ecosystem: Environmental > Aquatic > Marine > Coastal > Sediment | place: Netherlands... | reverse complement strand
TAGCGGGCGTGGTAGGGGAGCCAGGATTCGAACCTGGAACCAGTCGGATATAAGCCGACCGCTCTAACCATTGAGCTACTCCCCCATCGAGCAGAGCGCCTTGCGGCATGTCGATGCTAGCAAAGCGGCGACCCGGAGCAAGCGCTGCGGTCAGTCGGCCATAAGTGGCGAGGAGCAGGCCGCGCTGATGCGACGGCTACGACGGTGCGGTGCCGGTGGGCGGAATGGTCGCTGTTACTCCCGGAGGTCGAGACAGATGACGTAGACCATCAGCCCTTGGGTCTCGTCGGAGTTGTTGACCGCTCGCGCCAGGTAGGACTTCGGGATGCCCATGCCGTCGTCCTCAGCATTCGTGCTCGGCCGGGCCTCCCAGACGTCCAGGCCGCCCGCGCCGCTGCTAGCGCTGAAGCCGCCTCCCGACGCGAGATCGCCCACGGCACAGTCGGCGAACATGCTGCCTTCGCTACCTGGCGGGATGTAGAGCACGCTCGAGGAGCGCACGTAGGAGCCGATGATGCCGGGCTTGCCCTGGGCACCCCGAAGCCCGCGAGGGCCCTGTGGGCCGACGGCGCCGCGCGGTCCCGCGAGGCCGGGACGTCCCTGCGGTCCGCGCAGCCCGCGTTCGCCCTGGGGTCCTTCCGGACCTTCGACGCCGGCTGGTCCCACGGGCCCCCTTGGACCCGGCGACCCTCTCAGCCCCCGGGGGCCGACGGCGCCGATCGATCCGATCGGTCCGGTGTCACCGGCTGGTCCGACCAAGCCCACGGGACCGGCAGGACCTTGCGGACCAGCGGGGCCTTGCGGGCCGATGGGGCCGGGGTCACCGACCGGGCCGATGGGGCCTCGCGACCCGACGGGGCCGGCGGGACCCGTTGGGCCTGGGGGTCCAGCGGCACCAGGGTTGCCTTTCGGTCCCTGGGGCCCAACGGCACCTGCGTCGCCCGGCGGGCCCTGGGGTCCGGCGGCGCCGGTGTCGCCCTTGGCGCCAGCCGGTCCCTGCGATCCGGTCGCGCCGGCGTCGCCCTTGGCGCCCTTCGGCCCCTCGGGTCCACGTGGGCCGGTGTCGCCCTTGGCGCCCTTCGGCCCCTCGGGTCCACGTGGGCCGGTGTCGCCCTTGGGCCCCTGCGGGCCCGGCGGGCCCGGCGGGCCTTGCGGCCCCGGACAATCACATTGCTGCGCCACGGTGATGGGGGTGAATGCCATCACCAACATCACCGACAGCGTGATCGCGAACAGGGCCCGGCCGGCCTGGTGCAATCGAAGCCTCATCCTCATCCTCCCCGCCCGGATCGGGCGAACCGCAGTCCTCACGATGGTGCGCCCGCACACGGTCGAAGTCGACCGGGTTATCCACGAACTGAGTGCGAAGCGACCGTCGTGACCAGGCCTAGGGCAGCCACGGACGGAGGACCTCGAAGATGACCACGAGGGCGAGGTAGACGATGGGCACGCTGGCGAAGAAGCCCAGCACGGCGGCCCAGGGCGAGCGCCGTTTCTCGCCCGGCACGCCGGTGGGCAGCTCGACCCACAGGTAGGTGAAAAGGCTGCCGCTGACAACGACGACGGCAATGTAGATGAAGGGACCCAGGTCGCGGACGAACGCGGGCAGGACCCCCTGGCTGGCCAGCCAGTCGGTCAGCAGCAGGACCACGCCGCCGACGGCAGCCACGGCCACGTTGGCCAGGACGGCACGCACGACGGGCGGCGGGGCATTGCGCGCCTGGCGCCAGCGGATCTCCCACTCGGAACGCTGGCGGACCTCGCGCTCGGGGCCCTCGGTCACCCGTTCTCCTCGTCGACGGGCCGGCTGATGAGCGTCAGCGACGGCCGACGCGGAAGGGTCTCGGGCGTGTGCGCGGCCAGCTCAGCCACGCGCTCGGTGAAACGACGAAGCTCGTTCTCGCGGTTCCAGGCACCCACGCTGGCGCGGATGAGGTCGGCATCGGGATCGGCCTCGAGGATGGCGAAGACGCTCCGACCGAGCTCGTCGGCGGCCGAGACCGCATCCCACTCCGAGATGCGGAACGCAGCCACCGCGCCGTGCGCGGCAGGGTCGGCCACGATCTCCACGCCGGCGATCGCCGCAAGATCCTCGTAGAGCTGCTCAGCCAGGCTCGACGTCCGATCGAGCGCCCAGGGAAGCTCCACGTACATCAGCAGCCAGCCGATCGAGCGGGCAAGCGCGAGCAGCTGGCCGCGGCCGAACGGCGCCATCGCCTGGCGCAACCACTCGGGCGTCTCCGCGTCGAGTCTGGGCGTGATCCACAGCACGGCCACGGCATCCGGGCCCAGGAGCCAGCGATGGGTGTCGGCGAAGACGAAGTCGGCACCCATGGCGGCCACGTCGGTGGGCATGGCCCCCACGCTGCGTCCGGCATCCACGGCCAGGCGTGCGCCGGCCGCGCGCGCCGTCTCGGCAGCCTCGACCACGTCCGCGAGACAGCCGTCGGCATCGACCTGGGCCGTGACCACCAGGGCCACGTCGGCGGGGATGATGCGAGGCAGCTCGTCGATGACCTCGACCGTGGCCCCGGCCACGTCCGCCACGTCGCGCACCGCCGCAGCCACCGCGCGGTCGAGGCCGCGCAGCAGCAGCACGCGCGCGTCCGCGCCCGATTCGAGCACCTCCAGCGCAGCCATGCGCGCTGCCTCCGCGGCGCCGTGGGTCAACACCAGCCGCTCGGGCGAGGCCTGCAGCACCGCCGCCACCACGGCACGCGCCTCGCGTTCACGCTGAGCGAGGTCCTCGAGCCGGTCGGGCCCCACGCGCCCCACGCGCAGCTCCATCTCGTCTGACTCGTGCACGGCGGCCTGCGTCTCGGCGGGCAGCGGGCCGGCCTGGTGGGTGGCCAGATAGATGCCGGCGCCAGTCGCACTCAGCACCTCGCGCAGGTTGCGCACGCGGTCGAACTGGCGGGGAGGCTCAGGCATGTCGGTCCCGGGGCGGGGTCACGCGCGTCATGATGCCCCCTCCGCCCTGTCCTCGCCCGTCAGCACCCCGTAGCGGCCGGCCACCTGCAGCCGCTCGTGCAGTGCCGCGACCGTGCTCAGGCGGTCGACCTTGGCCGGTCCCTTGTCGTCGCGGATGCGCACGATGCGTGGGAAGCGGAGAGCGTAGCCGGACCTGTGGCGCGACGAGGCGTGGACCACGTCGAAGGCGATCTCCACCACCACCGTCGGTTCCACCGAGCGGTAGCGCCCGAAGCGCTCGACCGTGTGGGCCTCGAACCAGCGCGTCATCTGGGCGATCTCAGCATCGGTCAGGCCGCTGTAGGCCTTGCCCACGGTGACGAGCGCACCCTCCCCTGCCCCCGGCCGGTCGTCGAGCACGGCGAAGGTGTAGTCCGAGAGCACGCCGTGGCGCCGGCCGTGCCCGACCTCCACCCCGACCACGACGCAGTCGAGCGTGGTCAGGGCCTTCTTCAGCTTGAGCCAGGCGTAGCCGCGACGGCCGGGAGCATAGATCGAGTCGGGGTCCTTCAGCATCAGGCCCTCATGGCCGCGCGCCTGCGCCTCGGCGAAGACGCGCTCGAGCTCGACTTCGTCGGCAGCATCGACCAGGGCCGCCAGGCCGAAGCCCCTGGTCGCCGCCAGGTCGAGCGCCTCCAGTCGCCGGCGGCGCTGACGAAGTGGCTCACGCAGGACCGGCTCCGGCCGTCGTCCCTCGAGACCGAGGGCGAGGACGTCGAAGGCCACGTAGATGACGGGTGTCTGGGCCAGGACCTCGGGCGACGGCTTCTTGCGCCCCAGCCGTGACTGGAGCTGCAGGAATGGCAGCACGCGCCCATCCTTCCAGGCCAGGATCTCGCCGTCGAGGATGCCCTCCCAGGCCACTTGCCGCGCGGCCTCGACGATCTCCGGATAGCCGCTGGTGATGTCGTTGAGGTCGCGGCTGTAGAGGCGGACCTCGTCACCCTGCACGTGCAGCTGGGCCCGGATGCCGTCGTACTTGTCCTCCACCCATACCGGCGGCGCGAGCCGGCCGAGCGCCTCGGCTTCATCAGCCACGGGGCTGGCCAGCATCGACTTGAGGGGGTGGAAGAGCGAGAGGCGGGCGCTGTCGAGCCGGCCCGCGCAGGCCAGTCGGGCGGTACGGCCGATGTCGCCGATGAGCATGCCCGCCCACTGGACCGCGGCGAGATCGGCCTCGAAGGCGGCCGCGATGCCTTTCTCCAGATGACCCTCGCGCAGCCCGATGCGCAGCTCTCCGCCGAGGATGGCGGTGACATAGCGTGCGGCAAGGGGGTCGGCCCGGCGCAACAGGCCGGCGAAGACCTCGGCCTTGGCATCGCGCCCACGCGTGCCCGCGAGCGTGTCGAACCCGGCCGCCACGTCGGTGAGCGACAGCGGCCTGCCCGCGGGCTCGTGGCCGGCCTGCGCCAGCAGCTCGCCCACCGCCATGCCCACGTCGGACGAACGGTCATAGGTCCGGCCCATGGCTCCCTCTCCTGCGCCGGCGACCTCCTGGACCACGGCCGTCACCGCGCGCCATCCCAGCCCGGCCACACGCTGGTCGCGCGCAGGGAAGGCGCGGCCGCTGAAGAAGACCGCGGCCGTGGCCAGCTCAGCCTCGTCGAGCGTACGCAGGTAGTCGGCCACGATCGCCGTCTTGCGGGTCGTGGCGCGCGTGGCCCGGATGGCCTCGGCCGTCTCCGCCCAGCGGCGCATGGAGCCACGCTCGGACTCGGGCGTGGCGGTCACGGACGGTGCCGGCGCGGCTGCATCGGACCATCGTAGAGCGCCCCCCGCGACAGCGAGGCAAGCCGGTGGGTTAGCATCGGCGGCCATGGTCACCCTCGAGCGACAGCGGCACACGTGGCACCCCCCGACGATGGAGGGTGAACGCGTCTCTCTGCGTCACCACCGCCTCGCGGACCTGGCCACGGTCCGTCGCTGGTATCACGACCCCGAGCTGGCCCGCCTCACGCGCTACACGCAGCGGCCGATGAGCGACGACGACATCGACCGCTTCTTCCACGGCCGGCTGTTGTCACCCGAACAGGTGGCCTACGCCATCACCGTGCGCGAGAGCGGGCGCCTCATCGGCTCGACCACCTTCAGCAACCTCGACCCCGACAATGGCTCCACGCTCTTCCACATCAGCATCGGCGAAGCTGATGCCTGGGGCTTCGGCTACGGCACCGAGACCACCGAGCTGATGCTGGCGCTGGCCTTCGAGCGCATCGGGCTCCATCGCGTGGCTCTGTCGGTCTTCGAGTTCAACACGCGCGCCATCCGCAGCTATGAGAAGGCCGGCTTCCTCGTCGAGGGCCGGCATCGCCAGGCCATCCTGCGCGACGGTGGTCGTTGGGACGAGCTGACGATGGGCATCCTCGCCCACGAGTGGCGCGCGCGGCATGCTGGCCGGGATCGCGACCGTGGCTGACACCGTCGGTGGTCGCTTCGACTATGCGCGCGGGGTGCTCGAGCTGGACGACCTGGATCCCGACCCCATCGTGCAGTTCGAGCGCTGGCTGGAAGAGGCCGCCGCGGGCGGCGCGCGCGAGCCCAACGCCATGACCCTGGCCACGGCCGATGCGGCCGGCAACCCCTCCGCGCGCGTGGTGCTGCTGCGCGGGGTCGATGCACGCGGCTTCACCTGGTACACCAACCGCGACTCGCTCAAGGGTCGCGACCTGGCCGCCAACCCCGTGGCCGCGCTGGTCTTCCACTGGGAGCAACTCGAACGCCAGGTCCGCGTCAGCGGGCCGGTGAGCGTCATCGAGGACGAGGAGTCGGCGGCCTACTTCGCCGCCCGCCCGCGCAAGAGCCAGCTCTCGGCCTGGGCCTCGCCCCAAGGTCGACCGCTGGAGGACCGGGCGCAGCTGGAGGGAGCCACCGAGCGCGTCAGCCAACGCTTCCCCGATGCGGTGCCGCTGCCGCCGTTCTGGGGCGGCTACCGGCTCGAGCCGCAGATGATCGAGTTCTGGCAGGGACGCCGCAGCCGCATGCACGACCGCTTCGCCTACCTGCGCGCCGACGGCAGCTGGCGCGTCGACCGACTCGCCCCCTAGGACCGTGGTCCAGGCCCGGCGCCGGCGCGCGACCGATGGACGCGCGGGTGGTCGAGGGCGACCGCCCTCGCAGCGGCCTACCAAGACCTGCCCCGTGTGCGGTCGTCCCTTTGCCTGGCGGCGGCGGTGGGCCCGCAGCTGGGATGACGTCGTCTTCTGCTCGGAGCGCTGCCGGCGCAGCCGTCGTGGCCGCGCGGGGGATGGTGCGGGGAACGTCTAGCTGGTCGCGAGGAGAAGGCCCAGGGCGACGAGCACCAGCCCACCCGCGACCGACGTCCAGGCCAGACGCTGCGGCTGGTCCACGAGCCAGCGGCGAGCGTGGGCCGCGCCGACCGCCCAGGCACCGTCGCTGACGATGGCGATGGCGCAGAAGATCACGCCCAGGAGCAGCATCTGCGCCGCGAGCGGGCCGGCGTCCGGCTCCGCGTAGCGCGGCAGCAGCGCAGCCAGGAGGACGAATGACTTGGGGTTGGAGACCCCGACCACGAATCCGTCTCGCCAGGGCGTGGCCGTCCGCGGCGAAGTGGTGTCGCTGATGTTCCCGCGCCCGACGTGCCGGTCGCGGATGGTGGCTAGCCCCAGCCAGACGAGGTAGGCCGCGCCGCCCAGCTTGAGCGCCGTGCCCACGAACGCCCAGCCGGTGACGACCATGCCCAGGCCGAGGGCGATGACGGCGACCTGCACGAACAGGCCCGAGGCGTTGCCGAGGACCGTCAGGAGCGCTTGCCGACGCCCGGCCACGAGGGCTCGGCTGACGGCGAAGATGACGCTGGGACCGGGGACCACGATGACGGCGAGCGACACCGCCACGAACCCGGCGACCGCTGACTGACTCACACCGTCAGCGTGGCGCCCGCACCGGACCGATTGTCACAGGAATCCAGGTCCTGTCGCCTTGGTCCTGCGATAATCGCACTCATGGACCGAATCGACCGAGATATCCTCCGCGCACTAGAGCGCGACGGACGCATGCGCTGGGGCGAGCTGGCGGCGGCCGTCCACCTCTCCTCCAACGCCGTCGCCGAGCGCGTCCGACGGCTCCAGCGCCAGGGGATCATCACCGGCTTCTCCGTGCGCCGCGACTGGGCCACGCTGGGCCGGCCCATCCACGCCTACATCGACGTCAAGCTCGTGCCCGGCGCCGATCATGCTGCCTTCGAGCGGGAGCTGGCGCTGCAGGAATCGGTCACCGAGGCGCACCACGTGACCGGGCGCTACGACTACTTGCTGGCCGGACACTTCAGCGACCTGCAGGCGGTCGATGCCCTGCTCGGCGAGCTCAAGCAGGGTGGCCAGGTCGCCGAATCGGAGACGCGCTTCGTGCTCCGCTCGGTGGAGGCGGTCGAGCCGAGCGCAGGCAGGAGTGCGAGATGATGGAACAGCGAGTCAGCTTGACCGCCCACAACCGCTTCTCCCCGCCCGGACCCGACGGCGAGTGCCCGTGGGGTGGCGCGGCCTGAGGTCTCCGCGGTGGCCGAAGGGCAGCTCCCAGCCGTGTCGGCGTCCACTTGGAGCGAACGAGACGCACACCTGGCGGTCGCTGGCGCCTCGTTGCGGTCCGACCGTTCACCGCGGGCGAACGCGAGCGGCGGATGAGACCCAGAACGACCGGCAGCGGGGACGTTAACGCCGAGATCGTTCGCCCCAAGCGGACGCCCCACCGGCTCCGAGCAGCCGTCGTCGCGATCAGCGGCCAGCAGAGGCGCAGTGGCGAGCAGCGGCGCGCGGCGAGCAGCGGCGCGCGGCGAGCAGCGGCGCGCGGCCAGCAGCAGCGCTCGGTCGACAGCGGCGCTCGGTCGGCAGCGGCGCTTGGTCGGCGAGCGAGGCGGCGGCCGGGCGCCATCGCCGAGCGGCACCAGTGTGAACCAGAACGAGCGCCCGGCTCGCGGCCGGACGCCCGTGGTCTGCGTCGGAGAGAGGTATCTAGGCGGTCGGGATGAGGTTGGGCGGCGCGGCCCACGAGTGGAGCGTACGGATGTACTGTGCGCGCTCGAAGGTGGCCGGATCCTCCACGCTGCCCTGGCTGGCAGAGCCGCGCAGCTGCATCACCGAGCTGTACTCGTTTTCCTCGAGCCAGAGCCGCATCTCGGCCTCGATGTCGGCGATCTTGCCGGGACCGTCGCGCAGCACCGCCGAGGCCATCATGGCCACGTCGGCGCCGACCATGAGCGCCTTCACCGCGTCCCCGCCGCTGTGGACGCCGGAGGTCGCCGCGATCGACACCTCCGGGCCCAGCTGCGGCCGCAGGATGGCCGTCCAGCGCATGGGCAGGCGCAGCTCGCTGGGATGGCTCAGGCTCACCCGCGGCACCACCGCCAGCTCATCGAGGTCGATGTCCGGCTGGTAGAAGCGGTTGAAGAGCACGAGGCCGTTGGCACCCGCCTCGACGACCTGGCCGGCGAAATGCGCGAGCGCCGAGTAGTAGGGGCTGAGCTTGACGGCCAGGGGCAGCGTGACCGCGGCCCGCACGGCCGCGATGAGCTCGAGGTCCTCGTCCTCGACGTCGACCGAGGTCCTGCTGGGATCGACGTTGATGCGATAGAGGTTGAGCTCGAGCGCGTCGGCGCCGGCATCGGCCATGAGCCGCGCGAAGCGGACCCAGCCACCGACCGAGTTGGCGTTGAGGCTGGCGATGATGGGCACCGCCGACTGCCGCTTGAGGGTCTCGAGCGAACGCAGGTAGCGGTCGCCCTCGCCGATGAAGGTGTCGACCTCGGGGAAGTAATCGAGCGCTTCAGCGAAGCCCTCGGTGCCCTGATCGAGCGAGGCGGCCAGCTCGATCTCCTCGTTCTCGATCTCCTCCTCGAAGAGGCTGGGCATGACGATGGCGCCCGCGCCGGCCTCCTCGAACTTGGCCACTGCCTCCGGTTCGCGGGTCAGCGGGTTGGCTGAGACGACGAGCGGTGAACGAAGCTCGAGCCCCAGGTAGCGGGTGCTGAGATCGACGGTCACTTGGACTCTCCCTTCCCGTGGCTGCTGGAGGCCGAACCATCAGCAGGAGCCGCAGCAGGCTCGTGCTCCAGGCTCGGGATGCTGCGCTGGACGTCGGCCAGCTGGCTGTAGTAGCGCCAGCGCTCGTCGGCGTCGGCCTGCGAGAGGGCCGCCAGCTCAGCGGCTCGCTCAGGCTGAGTGCGCGCCAGGATGGCGAAGCGCGTCTCCGACTCGACGAACTCCTTGATCGGCATCGTCGGCTTCTTGGAGTCCAGCTTGAACGGCTGGCCGTCCGCGGCCTCGCTCGGGACGTAGCGGTAGAGCGGCCAGAAGCCGGACTTGACCGCATCCTTCTGGTGCGTCATCGAGGTCGACATGTCGATGCCGTGGGCGATGCAGGTGCTGTAGGCGATGATGATCGAGGGGCCGGGCCAGGCCTCGGCCTCGAGCATGGCCTTGTTGGTCTGAGTGTCGCTGGCCCCGAGCGCGATCTGCGCGACGTAGACGTTGCCGTACGCCCGCGCGATGGCGCCAAGGTCCTTGCGACCACTGGACTTGCCGGCGGCCGCGAACTTGGCCACCGCACCGCGCGGTGTGGCCTTGCTGGCCTGGCCGCCGGTGTTGGAGTAGACCTGCGTGTCGAGCACGAGGATGTTGACGTCGCGTCCGCAGGCCAGGGCCGCGTCGACACCGCCGAAGCCGATGTCGTAGGCCCAGCCGTCGCCGCCCATGATCCACACGCCGGTGCGGATAAGGTCGCCCGACAGGCTGAGGAGCGAGTCGGCGTCGGCCTTGCTCTCACCGCTGACGCCCTCGAGGATCGCTCGCAGCTGGTCCACGTCCTTGCGCTGCTGCTCGATGCTGGCCTCGCTGTCCTGCTCGTTGTCGAGGATGGCCGAGACGAGCTCCTCGCCGACCGTGGGGGCCAGCTTCCTGAGCAGGGCCTTGGCGTTGGCCGTCTGCACGTCGAGCGCAAGGCGCATGCCCAGGCCGAACTCGGCGTTGTCCTCGAAGAGCGAGTTGTTCCAGGCCGGACCCTGACCCGCGGCGTTGGTGGCCCACGGGGTGGTGGGCAGGTTGCCGCCGTAGATGGAGGAGCAGCCGGTGGCGTTGGCCACGATCATGCGATCGCCGAAGAGCTGGCTGACGAGCTTGACGTACGGTGTCTCGCCACAGCCGGAGCAGGCGCCCGAGAACTCGAAGAGCGGCTCGAGGACCTGCGAGCCCTTGATGGTGTCACGCGGCAGGGCAGAGCGGTCGAGCTCGGGGATCGAGAGGAACTCGTCCCAGCGCGCCCGCTCGGCCTCGGCGGTGGCCATGAAGGACTCCATGTTGATGGCCTTGCGCTTGACCTCAGTCTTGGACTTGGCCGGGCAGACATCGACGCACACGCCGCAGCCGGTGCAGTCATCCGGGGCTACCTGGATGGTGATCTTGTGGTTCTCCAGGTCGCGGGAGCGGAAGTCCTTGGACTTGAAGTCGCCAGAGAGCTGGCCCAGCTCCGCTTCGGGGTAGACCTTCATGCGGATGGCCGCGTGCGGGCAGACCATGGCGCACTTGCCGCAGTCGATGCAGATGGCCTCGTCCCAGATGGGGATCTCCTGGGCGATGGCCCGCTTCTCCCACTTGGTCGTGGCGGTCGCGAACGAACCATCCACGGGGAAGGCGCTGACCGGCAGCAGGTCGCCCTCGCCGGCCATGATCCTGGCGGTCACGTTCTTGACGAACTCGGGCGCCTCGTCGGCCACGATGGCCGCGATCTCGACCGACGCGGGCGCCGGACCGGTCTCGACCTTGTGCAGGCGCTCGAGCGAGAGGTCGATGGCCGCGTAGTTGCGCTGCACCACCTTCTCCCCGCGCTTGCCGTAGGTCTTCTCCACGAACTTCTTGATCGCGGCGATGGCCTCTTCCTCCGGCAGCACGCCGGAGAGCTTGAAGAAGCAGGGCTGCATGACGGTGTTGATGCGGTTGCCCATGCCCACCTCGCCGGCGACGGCGAAGGCGTCGATGACCCACAGCTCGATGCCCTTGTCGACGATCTGCTGCTGGACCTCGCTGGGCAGGTGCTCCCAGACCTCATCGGGTCCGTAGGGGCTGTTGAGCAGGAACGTGGCGCCCTGCTTGGCCCGGTCCAGGACCGGCATCTTGTTGAGCAGGCCGAACTGGTGGCAGGCCACGAAGTCGGCAGCCTGGATCTCGTAGGTCGACTCGATGAGCGCCGGACCGAAGCGCAGGTGCGAGACGGTGACCGCGCCGGACTTCTTGGAGTCGTAGACGAAGTGGCCCTGGCTATAGAGGTCCGTGCCCTCGCCGATGATCTTGACCGAGGCCTTGTTGGCGCCGACGGTGCCGTCCGAGCCGAGGCCGAAGAACATGGCCTGCACCTGGCCCTCGGGCCGCGGTCGCACGAAGTCGCGATCGATGGGCAGGCTGAGGTTGGTGACGTCGTCGAAGATGCCGACGCTGAAGTGCTTCTTGGGCGCGTCCTTGCCGAGCTCGTCGAAGATGGGCTTGACCATCTGCGGCGTGAACTCCTTGGAGGAGAGGCCGTAGCGGCCACCGAGCACGCGCGGCCGGCGCTCGAACTGCGCGCTGCCGGCATCGAGCGACTCATCGAGAGCCGCCACTGTCTGGAGGTAGAAGGGCTCGCCGACCGCGCCCGGCTCCTTGGTCCGGTCGAGGACGGCGATGGACTTGACCGTCTCCGGCAGAGCGGCCACGAGCTCTTCCGAGGGGAACGGCTGGAAGAGTCGCACCTGCACCATGCCGACCTTCTCGCCGGCGTCGGTGAGGACCTTGACCGTCTCCTTGACGGCGCCGGTGCCCGAGCCCATGACGAGGATGACCTTCTCGGCGTCGGGCGCGCCGGTGTAGGTGACCAGGTCGTACTGGCGGCCGGTGCGCTCGGAGAGCTCGGCCATGACCTCGGCCACGATGCCCTTGACCGCGTCCATGTAGGGGTTCGCGGCCTCGCGGGCCTGGAAGAAGACGTCGGGGTTCTGGGCGGTGCCGCGGACGACCGGGTCCTCGGAGCTCATGCCTCGGGCGCGGAAGTCGAGCACGTCCTGTTCGCGCACGAGCGCGCGCACGTCCTCCGGCTCGAGCATGGCGATCTTGTCCACCTCGTGCGAGGTCCGGAAGCCGTCGAAGAAGTGGAGGAACGGGACCCTCGAGCGCAACGTGGCCGCGTGCGCCACGAGCGCCATGTCCAGGACCTCCTGGACCGAGGCGGACGAGAGCATGGCCCAGCCGGTCGAGCGGGCCGACATCACGTCGCTGTGGTCACCGAAGATCGAGAGCGCGTGGGTGGCGATAGTACGCGCTGAGACGTGGATGACCGACGGGGTCAGCTCGCCGGCGATCTTGAACATGTTGGGGAACATGAGCAGCAGGCCTTGCGAGGCCGTGAAGGTAACGCCGAGGGCGCCCTTCTGCAGTGCGCCGTGGAGCGCGCCGGCCGCGCCGGCCTCAGACTGCATCTCGACCACGTCGGGGGTGATACCCCACATGTTGGGCCTGCTCTGTGCAGCCCAGTCGTCACAGTGCTCCGCCATGGGCGAGGCCGGCGTGATCGGATAGATCGAGATGACCTCGCTCAGCTGGTACGCGATACGGGCGGCGGCCTCATTCCCGTCGAGACACTCCCATCGCTGGGTCATGTGTCAGGCCTCCTTGGTTGTGTGGGCTTGGATCACCCGGGTTCATAGGGTGCACTCGGGTCGGCGTTGTGATCCCGCGGCCAAGGGGGAGGCCGCGGGGTCGAGGGTAAGTCTGCGGCGCAAGCGGGCGCCAGTGCAGGGCCACTAGGCCCCCCGTGGGGCGGGAGAGCGGTCACGACCTGCACGGTCCAGCGGCCCCACCCGCAGGGGATCGGACACCGCGCGCGGCGCCCGGGGCCTGCACCAGGTGAGCGGTGGGGCTGGCCCTACCGTCGATGGGGGTGGTGTCCGGCTGGCGAAGCCGATCGCAGACGGGTACGCTTCGCGTGCCAATCGAGAGGAAGAGGACGACTCATGCAACGATTCGTGATGCGAGCGATGCTGCTCGCGATTTCACTGCTGCTCCTGGCAGCGGTCCCGGTCGCAGCCC
>Ga0316198_10001721_pt1 | contig 13036 bp, 17 predicted proteins | sample OudBieAanoxic_MG_FD_204935 | JGI IMG/M metagenome (GOLD analysis project Ga0316198, IMG submission 204935) | Coastal sediment microbial communities from Oude Bieten Haven, Netherlands - site A anoxic | ecosystem: Environmental > Aquatic > Marine > Coastal > Sediment | place: Netherlands... | reverse complement strand
AGCGTCACGCCTTCCGTTTTCATCAGCGCCACATACTGATTGATGAGACAGGCCTTGGGCTCGGTCAGGATGCGACGGAAATCCTCGCGGGTGAGCGCGCGCAGCTCCACACGTATGGGCAAACGCCCTTGCAGCTCGGGCAGCAGATCCGAGGGCTTGGAGATGTGAAACGCACCCGAGGCAATGAAGAGGATGTGGTCCGTCTTCACGGGCCCGTATTTCGTGCCGACGGTCGTGCCCTCGATGAGGGGCAGGAGATCGCGCTGCACCCCTTCGCGGCTGACGTCCGCGCCTGCGCGATCGGACCGGGCGCAGATCTTATCGATCTCGTCAAGAAAGACGATTCCGTTGTTCTCGACGTTGCTGATCGCTTCCTGGATCAACATGTCGTCGTCGATGAGCTTGTCGGATTCCTCGGCCATGAGAATGCCAAAGGAGTCTTGCACCGTGACCGTGCGCGGCTTGGTGCGCTGGCCGAAGGCCTTGCCGAGCATATCGGAGAGATTGACCATGCCGACCTGGCTGCCCGGCATACCGGGAATATCGAAGGACGGCATGCCGCCGCCCGTATCGGCGACCTGAATCTCGATCTCCTTGTCATTTAGCTCGTTGGTCCTCAGTTTCCGCCGGAAGGATTCGCGGGTCGAACTGCTTGCGCCTGCGCCGACAAGGGCATCGATCACGCGCTCTTCGGCGTTGACTTGGGCCTTGGCCTCAACCTCTTTGCGCTTGGCGTCGCGGACCAGACCGATACCCGTCTCGATCAGATCACGGACGATCTGTTCGACGTCGCGGCCCACATAGCCAACTTCGGTGAATTTGGTCGCTTCGATCTTGATGAAGGGCGCGCCGGCGAGCTTGGCCAGGCGCCGAGAGATCTCCGTCTTGCCGACGCCGGTGGGGCCGATCATCAGAATGTTCTTCGGCAAAACCTCCTCGCGCATGTCTTCGTCGAGCTGCTGGCGCCGCCAGCGGTTGCGCAAGGCGATGGCGACGGCGCGCTTGGCGTCATTCTGGCCGACGATATGGCGGTCGAGTTCTGAAACGATTTCGCGGGGGGAAAAAGCGGTCATGTAGGTACTGGTCGGTCCGGAACTAATTGGCGGTCGCGTCGAGGGTTTCGATCGTGAGGGCGTCATTGGTGTAGACGCAGATTTGGGCGGCAATGGCCATGGCCTTGCGCGCAATCTGCTCGGCATCGAGATCGGACTCGAGCAGGGCCTTGGCGGCAGCGAGCGCATACATGCCGCCCGAGCCGATGCCCATAACCGCATCGTCCGGTTCCAGCACGTCGCCCGTGCCAGTCAAGACGAGACTCTCGTTCGGATCGGCCACGATCATCATGGCCTCCAGGCGCCGCAAATACCGATCAGTTCGCCAATCCTTGGCCAGCTCCACGCAGGCGCGCTTCAGCTGGTCCGGGAACCGCTCAAGCTTGGTTTCAAGGCGTTCGAACAGGGTAAAGGCGTCGGCGGTCGAGCCCGCGAAGCCGGCAATGACCGGTCCGGAGCCTACCCGGCGCACCTTGCGCGCTGTGCCTTTGATGATGGTTTGGCCCAAGGAGACCTGGCCGTCGCCGGCGACCACCACCTTGCCGCCCTTGCGGACGGTGAGAATGGTCGTGCCGTGCCAGACCTCAGGGGAGGAGGAGGGTGCGCTCATACTGCAATGCGATATCGGCCCTGCGGCCCCGTTCGTCAAGCGGCGCCCCCAAAAGGAGCAGTTTGGCCACTTCTGGCCGCTCGCCGGCTCGTCGCCCGCGCTAATTGACGGAGGGCACTAGTGATTTCAGGGGCGGCAGCGCAACCTTGGTGACACGCCAGCGGAAGCCATCCAGGGTCATGGTGGAGGCGATGGTGGCCGCGTCCGCCTCGTTGGGGTCCTTGGCATCCACCCTGAAAGTGGTGGGCGAGGTGAAGAAGGCGTAGGTCATATAGTCCCCAAATCCCTCTTCTTTTTCCCGATGTTCGACCACGGTGGGATTGTTCAGGAGGGCCTCTGGGGTCACGAGGCTATCCACCGTGCCGCCGATGACCGAGGGCCCAAGTATCTTGGTCAGCGCCTCGCCGATATCGCCCAGGACCCGGCGTTTTTCGCCCAATTACTGAGATCTTTCCATGAGTCCGTCCGCTACTTGCGCTTTCGCGCTCGCTCGAATAGCTGGGAAATCGACGATCTTCTTCAAGGATTCGGCGTTGTTGGTCAGAAGCGCCTGCTCAAGCCGGTAGAGCGTCCAATACGGATAGGCGATGTAGACGGCGAGCAGGATCAAGAGCAGCAGAAACAGGCGGCGCATGAACCTAAATCCCTCAATTTATGAAAGTCACCCATAGCATGCCTGCATGACGGGGCGTATAAGCCAGTCGTTATGGAAGCGAATTGCTAAGGGCCTTTGGGCTAGGCTGGCAGACATGCAACAGCGAAGCAAATCAGCGGATGCCGCCATGCCGGTAAGAGGCCGCACTGCGACGGTCGGCCGCCGCACCAAGGAAACGAACATCAGCGCCACCGTCAATCTCGAGGGGACGGGCGCATACGATATCGCCACGGGTGTGGGCTTTCTCGATCACATGCTGGAACAACTCGCCCGCCACGGGCTGGTCGACATCATTTTGAAGGCGAAAGGCGATCTTCATATCGACCAGCACCACACCACGGAGGATTCGGGGATCGTGCTGGGACAGGCCTTTGCGAAAGCCCTCGGCGACAAGGCCGGAATCACGCGCTACGCGTCCTGCTACGTGCCCATGGACGAGACGCTGACGCGCGTCGCGGTCGACGTGTCGGGGCGTCCGTTCCTGGTTTGGAAGGTGAACTTCAGCCGTTCCAAGATAGGCGAGATGGACACCGAGCTCTTCCGTGAGTGGTTCCAGGCCTTCGCGCAGAACGCGGGCATCACGCTCCACGTCGAGAATCTCTATGGCGAGAACAATCACCACGTGGCCGAGACCTGCTATAAAGCGCTCGCAAGGGCGTTGCGCCAGGCTGTGGCCATTGACGAGCGGCAGAGCGGGCGGGTGCCCTCCACCAAGGGGCAACTGTAACCTTCCGTTTCGCCGGAGCGCCGGTACTACCGCCTGATCGAAGTTGAGCGTAACGAATAGTGACCGTCTATTCCGTCTATGAGCCTTCAAGTCCGCCTTCGGGCGAAGGCGATGCTGAAGCGCTACTGCGCGCCGACAGGGTTGCCTTCGTGAAGGAGGGCATTGCCTGGCTTGCGCTGTTTGCGCCCATCCTCTGGCTGATCTATCACCGGATGTGGCTGGAGCTGCTCGCTTTTCTGGTTCTCTTCCTGTCGTTGCCGATGCTCTTTGGATCGGATCCATCCGGGAAAGAGATCGCGGGCTGGGCCACGCTCGGCCTCACGATTCTATTCGCGTTCGAAGCCAACGATCTGCGCGCCTGGGCTTTGCGCCGCCGCGGCTTCAACTTCGCCGGCACCGCATCGGGCCGGGACCGGGTTGAGGCCGAAACGCGCTTCTTCTCACGCTGGCTTCCCGAGCAAGCGCTATCACAGACGGCCATACCGGCTGTCATGCCCGTCCCCCCGAAAAGCGCCGCGATCGTGCCGACCCGCCCCTTTGGCGGCGACGAAGTGATCGGCTCGTTTCCGCGGAGCTAGCGCCATGCATGTCGCCATCATCGATTACGGCTCCGGGAATCTTCATTCCGCCGCGAAAGCCTTCGAACGCGCAGCCGGCGAACTCGGCTCGCCACTCAAGATCAAGGTCACGACGGAGCCAGACGATGTGCGCGCCGCCGACCGCATCGTCCTGCCCGGCGTCGGCGCCTTCGCCGATTGCAAGGCTGGGCTCGCGGCCGTGCCCGGCATGATCGAGGCGCTCGGCGAGGCGGTGACCGAGCGCGGGGCCCCGTTTCTTGGTATCTGTGTCGGCCTGCAGCTCATGGCGAGCCGGGGGCTGGAACACGGCATCACGCCGGGCCTTGATTGGATCGGCGGGGAAGTCCGCGCCATCGAACCCGATGACGTCGCGCTTAAAATCCCGCATATGGGCTGGAACACGCTCAATCTCGAACGCGATCATGCGCTGTTCGAGGGTATTCCGACGGGCGAGAACGGCCTTCACGCCTATTTCGTACACTCCTATCACTTCGTGCCCACAGCCCCCGACGCGCGCGTCGCGACCACTGGCTATGGGGGCGCGGTCACGGCCTTCGTCGCGCGGGACAATGTGGCCGGCAGCCAGTTTCACCCCGAGAAGAGTCAAAAACTGGGATTGGCGCTGATCGCCAATTTCCTCAAGTGGAAGCCCTAAAGAGACGTGTCTCATGATCCTATTCCCCGCCATCGATCTGAAAGACGGCCAATGCGTGCGCTTGCGCAAAGGCGAAATGGACCAGGCCACCGTGTTCAACGCCGACCCTGCCGCGCAGGCCAAAGAGTTCGAAGATCAAGGTTTCGAGTGGCTACATGTGGTCGATCTCAACGGCGCGTTCGAGGGCAAGCCCGTCAACGGTCCCGCGGTTGAGGCGATCTTTGCGACGATTCACCTGCCCATCCAGCTCGGCGGCGGCATTCGCGATATCGACACGATCGCCATGTGGCTCGACAAGGGCATCGACCGGGTGATCCTTGGCACGGCGGCAGTGCGCGACCCCGATCTCGTGCGCGAGGCGGCGCGGGACTTTCCGGGCTGTATCGCAGTCGGGATCGATGCCCGCGACGGCAAGGTCGCGATCGAAGGCTGGGCGGAGACGTCCGAGATGACGGCGCTGGATCTGGCGCGCCGCTTCGAAGATGCGGGCGTTGCCGCCATCATCCACACCGACATCGCCCGCGACGGGCTGCTCGAAGGGCTCAATCTCGAGGCGACGGCAGAACTGGCCGACTCCGTGTCTGTGCCGGTGATCGCCAGCGGCGGTCTCGCCTCCATCGACGACATCAAACGCCTCGTGGCGCCGCGCTACGCCAAGCTCGATGGCGCGATAGCAGGGCGTGCGCTCTATGACGGCCGGCTCGACGCGGGCGAAGCGCTCGGCCTCATCGCCGCGAAGTACGGCCATCACGGTGTGACGGGGCAGTACTGACCCATGCTCAAAGTCCGTGTCATTCCCTGCCTCGATGTGAAAGATGGCCGTGTCGTCAAAGGCGTGAACTTCGTCGATTTGCGTGACGCGGGCGATCCTGTTGAGGCCGCCGCCGCCTATGATCAAGCCGGCGCGGACGAGCTGTGCTTTCTCGATATCACCGCAAGTCACGAAAAGCGGGGAACGATCCTCGATATCGTCAGCCGCACTGCGGAGCGCTGTTTCATGCCGCTGACCGTGGGCGGGGGAGTCCGGTCTACTGAAGATGTCCGGGCGCTGCTGGAAGCGGGCGCGGATAAGGTCGCGATCAACACGGCGGCCGTCCTAGACCGGCAGCTCGTGCGCCGCGCGGCCGAGAAATTCGGGGCGCAGTGCATCGTGGTAGCAATTGATGCCAAACGCGTGGGCGCTGTCGGCAAGACGCCGCGCTTCGAGATATTCACTCATGGCGGTCGCGAGCCGACCAGCATCGACGCGATCGCCTATGCCGAAGAAGTCGTCTCGCTGGGGGCTGGCGAAATTCTGCTCACCTCCATGGACCGGGACGGCACGCGTGCCGGGTTCGACAATGTTCTGACCTGCGCAATTGCGGACGCGGTGTCCGTGCCCGTCATTGCGTCGGGCGGCGTAGGTAATTTGCAGCATCTGGTGGACGGCGTCAGCGAGGGGCATGCCTCGGCAGTCCTGGCCGCCTCGATTTTCCACTTTGGCGAGCACTCGATCGGAGCCGCCAAGCACTTCATGGCCGATGCGGGCCTGCCGGTGCGGCTGGATCCTTAAGCTACCCATGAGCCTTTGCGCCTATTCCCAGCAGCGCCACCACGGTGTATGAGCCAAAGCATGAGCAAGGATGCATTGGATAGGCTCGCCGCCACGATCCGCGAACGCCGGACCGCCGCGCACGACAAGTCCTACACGCGGCGACTGCTGGACGATCCGATCAAGTCGGCCAAGAAGGTCGGCGAAGAGGGGGTCGAGGTGGCTATTGCCGCTATTGCACAAGACAGAAGCGCCCTCGTCTCCGAGAGCGCCGACTTGCTCTATCATTTTCTGGTCCTGCTGGAATCGCGTGACATCGCACTTGATGAGGTTTGCGAAGCGCTCGAGCAACGCATGGGCACATCGGGCCTTGCGCGCCATGATGGACCAACGGACTAGCCGGACCCGGGTTCTTCGTGATGGACACCAGACCTGCCGTCGCCTTCTCGCCTTACACGAGCTATTCGCGAGAGGAATGGGCACATTTGCGCGAGGACACGCCGCTCACGCTGACCGAAGCCGATCTTGAGAATCTCTCCGGCGTTACCGAGCGGGTCTCCACCGACGAGGTGGTCGATGTCTATCTGCCGCTGAGCCGCCTGCTCAACCTCTATGTGGAAGCCTCGCAAGGTCTGCATGGTGTTACGGAGGAGTTTCTGCGCAAGGGCGACGGGAAGGTGCCATTCGTCATCGGCCTCGCCGGGAGCGTCGCGGCCGGCAAGAGCACGTCGGCCCGCGTGCTCCAGGCCTTGCTCGCGCGCTGGCCGAGCCATCCCAATGTGGCGCTCGTTCCCACCGATGGTTTCCTCTACTCGAACACCGCGCTGGAACACCGGAGCCTGATGAGCCGCAAAGGCTTTCCCGAGAGCTACAATCTGCCGGCGCTACTCAACTTCCTGGCCGAGGTGAAGTCCGGCAAGGCGCGCGTCGAGGCGCCGGTCTATTCCCATGTGGCCTATGACGTGCTGCACGGCCACACGCTCGCCGTTGAAAACCCCGATATCGTAATCGTGGAAGGTCTCAACGTGCTCCAGCCCGCGATCCTGCCTAAGGACGGCGAGGCCATTCCCTTTGTGTCGGACTTCTTCGATTTCTCGATCTATATCGATGCCGCCGAAGAACTCGTCGAGCGATGGTATGTGGAACGCTTCCTGCGTTTGCGCCAAACCGTCTTCCGCGACCCGGCGGCCTATTTCCACCGCTATTCGACGCTGTCCGAAAGCGAGGCGCGCACAACCGCATTGTCGCTCTGGCGGACAATCAATCTTGTTAATCTGCGCGAGAACATTCTGCCGACGCGGCAGCGCGCCGACCTCATCTTGCAAAAAGGCGAGGGACACGCCGTGGAAAGCGTGGTGCTGCGGAAGCTCTGAGGCTCACGCGGTCAGTACAAAAGCCCACGGTCCTTGGCAAGCTCCACGAGATTGGCCTCGGGTCGTGCCCCGATATGGGAGATCGCTTCGGCCGCGGCGAGGCTGCCGAGGCGCCCGCAATCGGCAATCGGCAGGCCCTTGGTGAGGCCGAACAGGAAGCCTGCGGCGTAGAGATCGCCCGCGCCTGTGGCGTCCACCACCTCGGAGACGGGATCGGCGCTAATTTCCGTTGTCTCGCCGCCGCCCACGATCAGCGATCCCGCTTCGGACCGGGTCAGGACGGCCATCTCACAGTCCTGCAAGGCGGCGTCGGCGGCCTCCAGAAACGTGTTGGTTTCGTAGAGGGAGGTGATCTCCTTCTCGTTGGCGAACACGATGTCGGCGCCGTCCTTGACGAGCGCGCGGAAGTCATCGCGGTGCCGGTCCACGCAGAACGGGTCTGACAGCGACAGGGCTACCTTGGCGCCAGCGTCCTTGGCGAGCTTTGCCGCCTGGCGGAAGGCGGACTTAGCCTCGTCTTTGTCGAAGAGATAGCCTTCCAGATAGACGACTTTCGCGGCGCTGATGAGCTCGGCGTCGATATCGGCGGCGGTCAGGTCCACACTCGCGCCCAGGAACGTGTTCATGGTGCGCTCGCCGTCGGGCGTCACTAGCACGAGGCAGCGCGCTGTCGGTGCTCCGTCGACCGCAGGTTCGGTCGCATAGGCGATGCCCAAGGAGCGGATGTCATGGCGGAATATCCCGCCGAACTGGTCGGCGGCAACCCGTCCGATGAAGCCGCATTTGGCGCCGAGCGAAGCGAGACCCGCGATTGAATTTGCAACCGAGCCACCGGAGCGTTCCGTGGCCGGACCCATCTCCTCGTAAAGCTCGGCGGCTTCGTTAGAGTCGATCAGCCGCATAAAGCCTTTATCGAGGTTACGCTTGGAGAGAAAGGCGTCGTCGCAACGCGCGATGATATCCACGATGGCATTGCCGATGCCAACCACGTCATAAATCGTTGCAGCCATAGTCTCGTAAAGTCTCCCCGTTCGATATTGGTCAATCCGGTGCTGCCGCTGGCGTCACCAAACTGGCTCGCTATAGTCCCTCCGGCAGACCGAAGCAGGACAACGTCATGCTTAAAGCAGCACGTCAAGCCTTTGAGGAGCTCTTCTCGCCGCCATTTCGCGCGGTCATGGTGAAGTGCGTCGCCTTCACGCTGGCCTTGCTTGCGGGGCTCATTATCGCTGTGGAGTGGTCGTTCGCGCACTTTGTCGCCTGGCCCGATTGGATCGAAACCGGGATCCAGGTGCTCGGTGGCCTGGCGCTTTTGGCAGGCTCGATCTTCCTCATCCCGCCAGTGACATCGCTGATCGCGGGCCTCTATCTCGACGACATCGCCAGTGTTGTCGAGCGGCAGAATTTTCCCGACGATCCGCGAGGGCGCGAGTTGCCGACGGCGCGGTCGATCTGGCTCGCGGTCCGCTTTTTCTTCGTGGTGCTGATTGTCAACTTGATTGCGCTGCTACTGCTGCTGGTTCCGGGTGTCAATCTGATCGCGTTCTATTTGGGCAACGGTTATCTGCTGGGCCGTGAGTATTTCGAACTGGCGGCCATGCGGCATGTGAGTGAGCGCGAGGCCAAACGCATCCGGAAGGCCAACAGCACGTCCGTCCTGCTGTCCGGGCTGGTGATTGCGGCTTTGGCCTCCGTACCCATTCTGAACCTCCTCACGCCGCTCTTCGCGACGGGCTTCATGGTACGCATGTGGAAGCATATCGCCGCAAGGCCCAATTCGGGTTTGCTGCGGAGCGGACAGCGCGATGCGAGGAAGGACCAAATCGCGCAGACCACGCACCTCTAGCCGGGCGCTTCCACCTTCTGTTTGAACGTGCACAGATCGCGGACATGGCAGCGCCAGCACTCGGGCTTACGCGCCTTGCACACATAGCGTCCGTGCAGGATCAGCCAATGATGCGCATGAAGCTTGTACTGGTCGGGGATGACACGCTCCAACGTCTCCTCGACCTCGAGGGGCGTTTTTCCAGGGGCCAGACCGGTCCGGTTCGAGACCCGGAAGATATGCGTGTCGATCGCGATGGTCGGTTGGCCGAAGGCGACGTTGAGCACGACATTGGCGGTCTTGCGCCCGACGCCCGGCAGCGCCTCCAGATCCTTGCGGTTCTCGGGCACCTTGCCGCCGTGCTCGGCGAGGAGTTTCTGCGAGAGCGCGATCACGTTCTTGGCCTTGTTCCGGAACAGCCCGATCGTTTTGATATGTTCACTAACCTCGGCCTCGCCGAGAGCGGCCATTTTTTCCGCTGTGTCGGCGGTCTCGAACAGAGCCGATGTGGCTCGGTTGACCGACACGTCGGTCGCTTGTGCGGAGAGGACGACGGCCACGAGCAGCGTGAAGGGATCGCGGTAGTCCAGCTCCGTCCTGGGGTCGGGATCGAGGGCCTGAAATCGCGCAAACATGTCCTCGATCTGCGCGCGCGTGAGTTTCGCGCGTAGAGCCCGCCGTTTCTGCGGTCTCTTCGGCGCCTCACGTGTTTTTGCTCGTGCGGCCACTTGCGCTTTGCCACCTTCCCAGCTGTACTAGCCTCAACGCTATGACAGAGACGCATCCCACGCTGCAAGGCCCAGATGGTCCAGAACCGTGCTTTCGCGCGGTGCTGAACCCGCACCGTTCGCTGGGGCCGCGGGGCTTTTTGATTTTCATGCTCGCGGTCAGCACGATTTCGTTCGGGACCGGGCTGATGTTCTTTCTGATGGGCGCATGGCCCGTGTTGGGCTTTATGGGGCTCGACGTACTCCTCGTCTACGTGGCGTTTCGGATCAATTTCCGCGCCTTGCGGGTCTATGAGACGGTGGCGCTCACGGACGACGCCCTGACGGTCACGCGTGTCGCGCCGGACGGCAACGAGCAGTCTTGGCGATTCAATCCCTATTGGGTCAGTGTTCGTGTCGACGAACGCGTCGGATTGTCATCCGAGATGTCGCTCGCCAGCCACGGCAAACGGCTCATTTTCGGGGCTTTTCTGACAGACCCAGAACGGAAGGAATTCGCCGACGCGCTCAAGGAGGCGCTGCGCGACGCCCGCTCGCCCGATGTCGAACAGACCGCGTTCGCCTAGTTCAAGCGGCAAGACTGCGCTTCTCGGTGAGGGTTCCGTCCGCCTTGACGCGATAGATGACCGGAGTCGCAGTCGCGAGCGAATAGTGCTGAACCTCTTCGGGGCTGAGCTTGTCCAGCTCCATAATCAGCGAGCGCAGGGAATTTCCGTGGGCGACGACGATGACGTTCTTGCCTGACTGCAACTCCGGAACGATCCAGCGATCGAAGAATGGGCAAACGCGAGCCGCTGTATCCTTCAGCGATTCGCCTCCCGGGGGCGCCACATCGTAAGACCGCTGCCAGATCTGCACCTTCTCTGCGCCGAAGCGCTTGCGGGCCTCTTCCTTGTTGATCCCGACTAGGTCGCCGTAGTCGCGCTCATTGAGGGCTGCGGCTTTGATGATGGGAAGTTTGCCCTGTCCCGCTTCGCCGAGAATGATGTCGAGTGTGTTGTGGGCCCGTTTCAGGGTGGAGGCGAAGGCGCTGTCGAAAACCAGTCCCTCGTCCTTGAGCTGCTGGCCGGCGCGATGAGCTTCGGTGACGCCTTCCTCGCTGAGGCCAACATCCTTCCAGCCCGTGAACATATTGAGGCGGTTCCACTCGCTCTGGCCATGCCGGACCAAAACCAGAACATTGTCTGAATCGTGCTGCCGTTCGCTGGTTTTTTGAAGCATGTCCCCTGAATGACGCCCTGTCATTGTCTGCTCGATTGGCCCTGTGATGCCTTTGCGGCCTCTTGATTGGTGGTGACTATAGTCCGGCAGCGTGAAGAGCCGCGATCACTATTGCCGCCCATTGAGGTGACTTTTTGACTGCAAAGATAACAAGACCTTAGCGTCCTCTCTTAGCGCGACCGATAAACGAGCCATCAGCGCGTTGTTACAACCCAAGCACATCCGCCATGGAATATAGCCCAGGCGGCTCTCCTCTGGCCCACAACGCCCCGCGAACGGCGCCGCGGGCGAAAATGCTGCGGTCGGATGCGATATGGGTGAGTTCGATCCGTTCGCCGGGCCCTGCGAAGATCACGCTGTGCTCGCCGACTACATCACCGCCCCGGAGCGCAGCGAACCCGATATCGCCCTCGTGTCGCGGGCCGGTCTCACCGTCGCGGGTCCGCACGGCCTTATCCGCCAGCGCGACCGCGCGTCCGTTTGCTGCAGCCTCACCCAGCATCAGCGACGTGCCCGAGGGCGCGTCGCGCTTGTGTCGGTGGTGCATCTCCAGAATCTCGATATCAAATTCGGGGCCCAAGATTTCCGCGACGCGCTTCGTGAGCGCGGCCATGAGATTGACGCCCATGCTCATGTTACCCGCCTTCACGATGGTAGCATGGCGCGCCGCCGCGTCGAGCTTCACGAGCTGGTCATCTGTGAAGCCCGTCGTTCCGATGACGTGGACAATCCGCGCCTGCGCCGAGAGCGCCACGAAGTCCGTCGTCGCTCTGGGCAGGGTAAAGTCGAGAACGCCTTCCACGTGGGAGAACAGGGCGTGTGCGTCGTCCGTGATGGGAACACCGATGGCGCCGAGACCGGCGATCTCGCCGAGATCCCGTCCCACGGCCGGCGATCCCTTGGTTTCGAGCCCCCCGGCGATCTCGCAGCCTGGCGTTGCGTGCAGGGCTCGGGTCAAGGCCTGACCCATGCGTCCAGCAGCACCGAGAACCGCGATTCTCATATCACCCATCGTGTGTGGCGCCCCCAGGTGCGTTCGTCACGCCGTCATGATAGGACGGGTGACAGCAAAATTGTGCAGTGCCGTTGTAGGACGGCGGGCGGCAGGTCACAAGTCCGGCGATGGTTGCGTTCTACTGGACCTTAGTTGGGGGCCGATGGAAATGACGGGACAGGCAGTCCGGATATTTGGCAAGGTCCTTGTTGCCGTTCTTTCTGCCATTCTTGGCGCTGCTGGACTCGTCCTTGCTCCGGCGGCGATCGCGGGATCCGTGGAAAGCGCTTATACGCCTCTCGTTCTGGAGAAGTGCGACAACATCACGCCATCGGAGATGGCCGAACACGGTGCCATTTTCCGGTGCACGGGCTTCGGGGGGACGGATGTCCGAGTCGCCGAGGGCGACCTGCGCATGTTCGTGTCCTACGGCAAGCGAGCGGCGGATCAGACAGCGGCCGGGCAGACCCTTCCGGCCTTCAACTCGACCGGCGACAGGCTCGAGTGGCGGTTCAAGGACGGAAAAGGCGTTCGCGACGATCCTGCGGTTCCGCTGGGACGGCGACGGTGCCAAGGGCTCGACCCTGGTCGTCACCAAGCTCGGTAAAACGGATTCCTGCCATGTGGCCTATGTGCAAGCGGAGAAAAATCCCCACGCAAACAGATTGGCGCGTGAGGTGGCGGACGAAGATGCGCGCCGGTTCTCATGCAAGCGCGACCAGCCGCGGACCTACGGTCCGGACGGGAAGCCGATCGACTAGGCTAATGGAACACTCAGGGCACCACGCGTGGACTACGCGACCTTGGCCCTGTCGTGCGGCATGTCCTCGAGCGGGTCGTTCGGAACTTCGGCTTCGGGACGGCCGTAATAATAGCCGTGAACCTGATCGCAGCCCCAGCGCCTCAACATCGCTGCCTGCCCTTCGGTTTCGACCCCTTCCGCAGTGATAGTGATGTCCGAGGACTGACCCATCCCGACGATGCTGGACACGATGGCGCTTGTCTGCGGATTGGTGCCGAGCGTGTCGAACTGAGACATGTGCTTTTCCTAAAGTCCCCTCACCAATAGGTGACCATAGTAGTTGGG
>Ga0316198_10001719_pt1 | contig 13043 bp, 16 predicted proteins | sample OudBieAanoxic_MG_FD_204935 | JGI IMG/M metagenome (GOLD analysis project Ga0316198, IMG submission 204935) | Coastal sediment microbial communities from Oude Bieten Haven, Netherlands - site A anoxic | ecosystem: Environmental > Aquatic > Marine > Coastal > Sediment | place: Netherlands... | reverse complement strand
CGAACCCGGAATCGTTCCGCTGCGGGTGGTCCGTTGCCGTGTGCGCTTGTTGTTCAGATGGTCTTGAACAGCGACGCTACCTTGAACGCGAGCCAGGGTCTTCGGCCCCATGCGACGATCTTGCCTTGGAGGGTGGGGATTGTGGGGTTGATGCGGTTGAAGCTGAGGAGGAGGTAGGTGGCGGGGTCGACGGAGAGGCGACAGTCGACCGGCTCAGTGCCAGCCTCCTCGATCTGGAGGACACCGTTGTCGAAGACGAACGTGGCTTCGATGCCGCCGCGGATGCGGAACGCGAATCGTGCGTCGAATCCGGCGGCTTTGACCGGGTCGATCACATGGGGCAGGATCGGGAGAAGTCCGCCCACCGTGAGCGCAGCGTGATCCGCAGCGATTGGCCAATCCAAACCAGATGCGCCTGCGATGTCGTAGCCGTGAACCAGGACCTCGCCGAGTTCAACGGCAAGGAGCGTCGACACCGGTACGACGACTCCGTCGAACACTTCCACCGCAGGGTCACCGTCGAGCGTTCCGGCGTAGGTCGTGACGGCGAGTTCGTTGTTCTCGAATCGGTCCGCGAGGACGCGTGGGTCGCGTTCAGGGTCGTTGGAGAGGAATTCGGCATTGTGATCGGCTACGTCGTCGAGGGCTGCGAGGGCGGTCGTGCCCTGCGCCGCTTCGAGGAAGTACTTGGGGCTGTGGGCCGCGTGGGCGGCGGTGTCACCCACCGTCCACGACCCGATAGCGTGGCGATCCGGGTCCTTCACACGGCGGAGCATCGAAGCGAAGGCGTTGCCCGCCTCCGTGAGTGCCCGACTCAGCGAATCGACGGCGATGTGAGGGTTGTAGGTCACGTCTCCTTCATACTCCGTGTCACGCACCGAGGGAAGGGCATTTGTGCCCCGCGCAACAGAACGCAGCGACTCATAGCGGTACGACATGGGGTCGCACAACGGCCGACCGGGGGATGTGCCGCTGAGCGATTGATCCACATGACCCGCCTACTCGGCCACCCATCGCACCGGGAGTTCCACCGAAACCGGGAACGGAACCTGCATCTCCGACCATGCGGGGAGTGAATCCCAGTCGACGGTCACGCTGAGGACGCAAGTACCTGACCACAAACTGACCACATGACATCACAAACAGCCACTATCTCGTACATCCAACCCAGTCAGCGACAGCGGGTAGCCAGAATCGGCTGGAAGGTGTTGCGACGGATTGGTGCGCCTTCGGGTGCGGTGAAGACCAACCCATCTAGGCTGGCGGGATGTGTGGCGAGGTGTTCGGCGAGGACATTGGGGGAGCCAGTTGGGGATGGAGATGGCTCGTCGTGCGGCTCGAGTCTTGGGCTCGGAGAACCTGAGGTGGCACGAACCTCGCCGAGCGAACGCTCTATCCGGATGACCCTTCGCTCAGGGTCGTCCGTATTGGTCCCAAGAGCAGTCCCAGCGCAAGACGAAACACGAGAGCCCGATGGATGTCGCGAACGCGAGTGCGCGCAAAGACCCTGTAACACCACACGCACGTTCAACAAGTTGCGGGATGTATACATGTGTGTACTACAGGACCGGCGGTGATGGATCTCCATCGGGGAACGCTGGCAAGGATCGATCGCAGGGTTGCCGACCCCCGAGTGCTATTTGGCCGGGCCGCCCAGTCGGGCTTGTATGCCGTCTTCGGCCACTCAGTGGGGTCCCTTGGTTCGCCCTGACTACGGCCGGAAGAATCCGGTAGGTTGGGATCCATGACACAAGGCAACATCGTTCGTTTCGAGGCCAGTGCACTGACCCATATGCTGGTCGTGGCCGATGCTGTGGTCAGCCGCGATTGGTATGTCGATGTCCTGGACGCTTCGGTGTACGGAGAGTACGGCGGCACATCGGTCGTGCTGAACATGATGGGTACTTGGTTGCTCCTCGTCACCGGCGGCGACCCGTCCCCGGACAAGCCGACCGTAACGCTTGCGGTACCTGATAACCCCAATCGGATCAGCAGCCAGATGATCTTCAGGGTTGACGATTGTCAGCGAACGTTCGAACTGCTCAGGGAGCGAGGAGCAGAGTTCCTGACGCCGCCGCTTGATCGTGGTGGTGAGATCCGGGCCTTCTTCCGGGACCCGGATGGTCATCTGTTCGAGGTTTCGCAGCTGACCTAAGGGGGCATGCGGGGGAGTGGTGTGGTCGGCGGGAAGAAGAGCGGACCGACGGGCGCCCTGGCAGAGCATTTGAGTCGTTCTTGACGTCGGCCTTTCTCGTTCTGATCGTTCTGGAGGTGTGGTTGCTTTGTTTCCTGGCTGCGTTCCTGGGCTGCTGTCGTGCGGCGGTGCGTTGGTCGGGGTGCGTTCGGCGTGTTTGTTGGTCACCCGTCGACATCGAGTTGGGGGGTTGGGCTGGGCAGGTCGAGCCGGTCGAAGAAGGTCGGAGACAGCCGGAACGCAGTCATGCGCTGCACCCGGTCGCCGGAGATGTCGAGGTTCACCACCCCGTTCGGCACGTATCTGCCACCCTCGTCTGGCAGGGAGAGGATGACCGAAGGTTGCTGGTTGGTGGCGGTCGGGACGAGGGCCATCTTGTTGATCTGACCGAGTGGTGCCACTGAGCGGAGAAAGTCGATGACGGCGGCGGGTCCGTCTCGGCGGATCGGGTCGGGTGGCATGGTTAGCACGACGTCGGTCGCCATCAGGCTGGTGAGTGCTTCGATGTCGGCGCGGTCCCATGCGTCGATGAGCTGGTCCCGAAGCGACGTCTCGGCCTCGGTGCTCGGTCGAAGCGGAGTGTCGGCCTTTACGTTCGATCTTGCTCGTTGGAGTGCAGAGTTGACGGCTTGTTCAGTGGTGTCGAGCGCAACGCTGGTGTCGGGGACCGAGAAGCCGAGCACGTCCTTGAGCAGAAGCGCCGCTCGCTGCTTAGGTGAAAGCCGCTGGATGGCAACGACAAACGCCGTAGCGATGTGTTCGCGTCGTTCGATGAGGTCGGCGGGGTTGTTGTCGGGGTAGGGCTGAAGCCACATTGGTTCGAGGCCGGCATCTTGGCCTTCCCATTCCACCGCGACCTCTTGGCGGGCCTTTCCGCCAAGGGTGTCGATGCTGCGATTGGTGGCGATGCGGTAGAGCCAGGCTCGAAACGATGCTCGGCCGGCGTAGGTCCCGAGGCTTCGCCACGCTCGGAACAGGGTCTCCTGGAGGATGTCGTCCGCGTCGTCGACCGAGCCGGTCATGCGGTAGCAGTGACGGTGCAGTTCGTCGCGGTACGGCGAGACAACGCGGACGAACGCCGCATGGTCCCCGGACTGTGCGCTGCGGAGATCATTGTCTTCGCTCGCCGGGTCTCGTCGCTGCTCGCTCACGGGTTCACAGGCTTCCTCATATTCCTCCTTCTCGGTCAGATCTATGACCGATAGAGGCGGCCGAATTCATCGGTCGGGAAAGAATTCCTGTCGCCAGCGATGAATTCCGGCGGGACTTCAGGTCATACAGAAGAACCACCCACCAGCAAGGAGCATACGAATGCCCGCCAATACCTTTAGCCGGACTCTACCTGCCGCCGCGATCGGCAAGACACTCCTCGCTCTCGCAGCAGGATTCGTCACCCTGCTCATTGCAGCGCCCCCCGCTCTTGCCGCGGCCGGGAGTCAACAAGTCGCAGCAGCCTTCGAACCATCGTGGTTCGTCCAAGGTATCACCGGGCTATTCGCGCTCGCGACGCTGGCAACCGGCGCTCTGGCACTGGCCAACATCGGCCTCCCCCTCCTGGTCGACACGGCCACGTTCGTCCGAGTGGACAACGACGAGCAAGTCCGCGCGCCAAACGTGCGCGGCTGGGGGGTACGACAGATCGCCACAGGAGTGACGCTCTGGGCCGCCCTCCTCCTGGGCGATCAAGTGCTCTTCCAAGTGGGCCTCGCCAGTGTCGTCATCCGACAAGGCCTCGACATCGTCGCCAACCTGCTCGATCGACGACCTCTGGCCGCTGCACTGTACGTCCCAATCGCCGTGCCCACCATCGCGGCGCTGCTTCAAGTGCTGTAGCTGAGAGGCCACCCAGAACGTGAGTGAACGCCGGGGTCGATTCGTTCCTTCGGAAGCGTTGTAGTCACAGTGAGTAGACCTGCGGTCGATAGCCGTGATCAACAGTTTGGCTGCGGGCCCGCGTGCACATGACAGTGAGAATCGCTGCAAAGCGATGCGAAGCGATGCGAGGCAAGGGGGCTTCTGACCAGGGACTTTGCTGGGAATACCAGTCGCGGCAGGGCGTGCCGAAGTGCCCTCAAGAGCCTCGACACGGCAGAGGTCACTGGTTCAATCCCAGTAGCGCCCACACAGAGAACCCCGACCCCGGTCGGGGTTCTTCTTGGTTTGCGGGCATCGGTGGTGTTCGGGTCACGCGAGGCTTCTCTCCCATGGATGTCAGTCGCCCGTGGGCCGGTCGGGCGCGGCGATCTTGTGGGTGCTGTGCCTCTTCTGGTCGGCCGGGAACGACACGTCCTTGCGGCAACTGAGACAACGCAGCGTCTGTGCGTCGTAGCCGATCCAGTCGTAGCCCCGGATCCACGGTTGGTCGTCGGTGACGTGGATCGTGCCATGCGGCTGTTCTCCGGCCAAACCCGGGACGCTGTAGAACGTCGGCTGAGGCTCGTGCAAGCGCTCTCCAATGCTGCTGACCATTCGGGCGCCTGCAATGCCGGAGCCGGCGATTGCCACCAGTCCGCATGCCAGAATGACGGTGGCAGTTGAGTAGGCCGAGATGGCGTCGGTTGCGGGGGTCGCGGTCGTCATGTCGAGGTAGGTTTGCCAGTTCGAACCGATCGCGGTGGACAGGGACCCGAGGACGAAGAGGGCCCACCACATGTCTGACGACTCGAGTCGGGGGAGGGGCTTCCACCGATCTTCAATTGGAGGATCACCTGCCTCCGGGTTCGACATCCGGTCGACTTCGTTCATAGCAAGCTTCGGGATCACGAAGTTGGCGAGAGGAATGAACCATCCCCCGATCGTCCAACCCGAAGCCCATGTGCGGCCGGTCGCGCCGCGTGACGCTGCCGCCCGGTACGCCTGGAAGAACCAGACGATGAAGAGCACCCCGGCAATGGCGTATCCGATGAATCCGATACCGAGGAAGCCAAACGCGGCAGTCTCCGCGTCGAGCGCATTCTGGGTGGCGGCGGCGGAAGGGGAGCGCTGGGCGGCCCAATCGTTCCACACGAAGAGGTACCAGAAAAAGACGGCCGCCGCGATCACGTAGAGGCCGGAGGTGGCCCAGAGCGACGCACTGGTTGCTTTTGAGAGTCCGAGGCTGACGGACGCTGTCGATGCAGGTCGATGCATGGGACCGTTGCGCGGAGCGGCGGATGCAAAGGGATAGCCGCAATGGACACACGACGGACCCTGGTCGGAAACCTGCCGGCCGCATTCAGGGCACGCGATGAGTGTCAAGCTGCTTTCCTCCTGGAATCCAAGTCAGTGAGTTGTGACCCCGGAAGTATTGCCGAACCACCGGGTTCTTCGAGCATTCCCGTTCCGGTGGTGCGATCCGCGCGGGAGCCGCGTCTGGCAATGTGATCGGAATGAGAGGGGGCGTAGCCTGGGGGCCTGGTTGTCGAACGAGGAGTTGCGCCGTGTCTAATATCCATGTTGCCGTCGTCACCGCAGCCGGGAGCGGCATGGGGGCCGAGGTGGCCCGCAGGCTGGCTGCCGACGGGTACCAGATTGCGGTGCTCTCCTCGTCCGGGAAAGGCGAGGCGCTCGCCGACGAACTGGGTGGTATCGGTATTACCGGATCGAACCAGTCTCCCGACGACCTCCAGCGGCTCATCGACGCGACGCTCGACCGGTGGGGCCGCGTCGACGCCGTAGTCAACAGCGCGGGCCATGGCCCGAACGGTCCGATCCTGGAGATGACCGACGAAGAGTGGCACGTGGGCATGGAGGTCTACCTGCTCAACGTCATCCGAATCGCCCGGCTCGTCACGCCGCGCATGCAGCAGCAGGGCGGCGGCTCGATCGTCAACATCTCCACGTACGCCACGTTCGAACCGGAGGCCCTGTTCCCAACATCCGGAGTATTCCGGGCCGGCCTTGCCGCGTTCACCAAGTTGTACGCAGATGAGTACGCGGCCGATGCGGTCCGCATGAACAATGTGCTGCCTGGGTTTATCGACAGCCTGCCCGAGACGGAGGATCGCAGGGCCCGAATCCCGATGGGTCGCTACGGTCGCGCAGCAGAGGTCGCCGATACCGTTGCATTTCTCGTATCCGACCGAGCGGGCTACATCACCGGCCAGAACATCCGTGTTGATGGGGGAATCACCCGAAGCATCTGAGTTGCGTGCCGCGGTGCGCCGTCACGTCGCCGCTTCGAGGGCAAAAACTCTGATCTCCCGTTCGGCAGCCCGAGCCCGATAGGAGGGGAATGCGGCATACACGGCTGCCGCCAATTCGAACGCTCGGTCTGTCTTTCGGTCGGTGGCGCGTCGGGCCACCACGGCGACGCGACGGTCGCGATATGTGACCTCCGCGGCAGGATTGGCTTCGAGGTTGTGCACCCAATCGGGAGTCGCTTTGGTGCCGTAGTTGGAGCCGATCACGACGAGGCGATCCTCCATAGGGATTCCGATGAGTGGGATCGAGCGAGCCTTTCCGGTCTTGGCCCCGGTCGTCGTCAGCATGATCACAGGGATTCCTGTGATCATGCCTGAAACCGTGTGACGTCCACCCGAAGAGCGATGGAGGGTCTTGTCCAGTGGATACAGCGTCTTCTGGAGCGTTGAGCTGATCCACGGGCGGGCCGCGGCGCGTTGCAGTGTCATCTGCAGGCGGTTGGCCGGCTTCACGGCGTAGTCGAGATCTTCGAGCAGTCCCACGGCGGCACCTCCGGGCGGCAGGCTACCCCGTCTCCATGAATCGGGGTCCGGCTCCTGCGAGCCGGACCCCGATCGTGTCTTCGGCACGGCGAGAGGCCGTGCGCTCGTTGTTGTTACTTGGTGAACGTTCCAGCCACCGGAGCGTCGGAGCTTCCACCGGGAACAAGGGCACTTCCGTCCGCGATGCCCTGGGTATTCGTGTTGCGCCAGTAGAACGTTGAATCCGAGGGACGGAGCAATCCGACGGTGTCGGTGTTGTCGCCGTTCCAGTTGCCAGCGAACACGATGTCCGCCGGATCACCCCAGAAGAACGAGGCGTCGGCGATGCCGGTCGTCAGCGTGTTCCGGTAGTAGACCGGGCTGGTCGTGTCACGATGCAGACCAACTTCGTCGATGCCATCGCCGTCGAGATCTCCGACGACCGGTTCATCACCCGGATCACCGAACATGAAGCTGTGCTCGGCAGCGCCGAGACCGGTGTCATTGGATCCGAGCTCGTTGATGATGTAGAACGTCTGATTTGACGGCCGGTAGATCGATACGGTGTCGAACCCGTCTCCGTTGAAGTCGCCGGCGATGGGAACATCACCAGGATCACCGAAGAAGAACTTGATATCCGCAATACCTTGCGTGTTCGAGTTCCTCAAGTAGACGTACCCGTCCGACTGCCGATACAGGCCTGGAGTGTCGACACCGTCGCCGTCCCAGTCACCCACGAACGGGTAGTCGCCGGGATCGCCGTAGTAGAACGCCCCACCGCCGACCTTCCAGAGGCCGGTCATCGTATCAACAAGGCCCAGTTGGGACTCGAAGAGGGCGATGCCGATGCGGCCTTCGCCGCCCTCGGGGTAGTCAGCCGCGGTCACCGTCTTGAGATCCCGGAGGTAGTTCTCCAGGCCCTGCTGATCGTTGTCCCGAGCACGGTGAACGACAGATTGCGGTACGGGCACTGATCCCCACCTCGCACCAGGAAGTCGATCGTGGCAATGGTCACGGTCGGCTTGCCCGGTACGATCGCGCCGTCCTGGATGAGCACGGTACCGTCGTCGAGCACCACGGATTGGATCCGATGGCCCGGCGTGAGCACATACCCGTCGTCGTTGACGACCTGAGCCGTTGCGTCGGGGTTGTAGAGCATCGAGAATCCAGCGATTTGAGCGAACCGCCCGCTCGAACCGAAACTGCATTCTCCAAGAGCTCCTTGAAGTGCGCGATCGGTACGTTCTCGACCACCGTGAGGAAGTTCGGGAACGGAACCATGTCGAACGTGTCGAGCACGGTCAGGTCACCGGCTGGAATGATGAATGCCGCCGCCGTTGGTGATTGCCGAATCGGGTACGGCAACTCCGAAGTCGGCAGCGACTTTCGTGGCGTTGACAAGCTGTGACTCGCCGTCGTTGTTGTGAAGGACGGTGAGCTGGAGATCTGCCGTGTCGTAGTTGTCTGGTGGATCCGCCTGAGCCGCTGGAATTGCGACGACCAAGAGGGCCGCCAGCATCGCGACCACGATGAGGACAGCCCTCATGCCGCGGCGGCGAAGTGACGAGCAAATCGACGGTGTCGAATCTCGCGAAGACGCAGCGTCACGAAGAGATTCGGCAGCAATGCAGGCCATCGATCGGTCAGCAATCTGCGAGCGTCGAGGGGTGTACGGTGAACCCCGCCAACTACGTCGTTGGGGAAGGCGAGTTGACGGGGCCCACCGATTCTGGCGCTGCGGGGACGGCGGCTGAGGCCGTCACCGCTGCAACGTTTCGCCTGGTGTTGGTGCGGGGGTACCGGGCGTGGGCGGACGCGTACGCCTCGCACGCCGTGCGCGCGAGGCCTTGCGAGTGTCGCCTGTAGATGTCTTCCATTCCTGGCAGCATCATGGCTCCAAGCCCGTTGCGGGTCCAGAAGGGTTGTGCCCGCTGACGATTGGACTAGTGCCAAGCTCGGACGCGCGTTCGCCCGTTGTTGGACTACCGGCCCGGGACCGGCTTGAAACCGGACGTCGGACACTCCGTTGGCCGCGATGGCCGACACATTCAGCCGGACACCCCTCGTCAAGGCTCCGGCGCCGCCTATTCGGCAGCGGCTGATACGGCTGGTTGTTCTTCGCGGAGATCGATTTCGATGCTCGTCATCGCGGCGATCGCGTGTTCCGCGCAGAGATACTGGCCCTCGAGTTCGACGACCGCGATGCCCTCGCAGATGTAGCAGATGAACCCTGTGGGGTGTTGTGTAGACATGCCCTCCATTCCCGAGCACAGCTTGGTCGAAGGCGGCTGGGTCGTACAGATGGATTCAGGGGACTTCCAACGTGACTAGCCCGAGGCCTAGCCCGAGGCCCTTTGAAGCGCTCCGGCGCGTTGGATGGCTTCAGCCGGCCGTCACCAACTCGGCGAGTTCCATCTCTCCGGTCTTCTCCCAGGATTCGCACAGTCCACGTGCGCCGGTGTCGAGGTCCCGATAGTTGTCGGGAAGCACACACGCCTCATGCGATGCCCGGTCGGGCCACTCCTCGAATACGACGTAGGTCCCGTCTAGCTGGGCGAACAAGCGCGATCCGAGGCTGCCGCAGTGATCTCGTTTGGCTTCGGCGACCGTCCTCCAGCACACGGAGAACGGCTGGCGCTGATCGGGCCGCACCTTGATTGCATACGTCACGACGAACATAGGGACCTCCTTGATCCAAACTCTAGATGCCGAACGATCGAGCCGTCTCCGCTCAGGTTCCCGGGACAGACCTGATGTCCGGGAGTCCGCGGTAGCGCTCTGCGTAGTCGATGCCATATCCGACAACGAACCCCTGGGGGATCCAGAGGCCCATATAATCCGGGGGAGTCGCGCCTTCTCTCACGAGCAGGGAGCAGGCCTTGACTTCACTCGGGTGGCCGGCTCGGACCCGGTCTGCCACGAAGTCGAGTGTCAGGCCGGTGTCGAGGATGTCCTCCACGAGCACGACCGATCGGCCGCTCACATCGTGCTCGATGTCCTTGGTGATCTCGACGGCGCCCGACGAAACCGTGCCCTTGCCGTATGAGCGAGCCCGGATGAAGTCGATCTCAACCGGAACGCTCATAGCCCGCACCAGATCTGCGAGGAAGACGAAAGATCCGGTGAGGATTCCCACGAGGAGCGGGACCTCGTTCTGGTAGTCGGCGGAGACCTCATCTGCGACGCGTCCGACGGCTGCGGCGATCTCGTCCGTGCTGAAGCGGGATTCGAGCTGCATGGGAATAATCCTACGCCACGGGACGCCTCCGGTGCGATATCATGTCGACGGGTAGAGGAGGAGTCCGTATGGGTGAATACGAACTGGTGGAATTCGTCGAACCAGCCTTCCATGAGGGTGGTTCTTTTGCGGGGACGCTCGAGCGGGTGCTGGGTGTCTACGACATCGAGGCGGAAGCGATCGCCGTCGGCCGCAGCGCATGGAAGGCCTTCCGTGAATCGGGAAGCACTGACGTGGCGTGGTGGGTCGTGCGCGCTCCGGATGAATCGCTGGCGCGATGGATAGCCGACGCTGCAAGCCCATTTGAACGGGTGCTCGATCTCAGGACCAACGAACTCATCGAGGTTCGGTAGTCGAGCCGTCATCTTTCGAATCTGAAGTTCGCGAGCTCCATGAGTGTTTCGAACGGTGGTACTCGGGCGCGGCTGCTCTCAGCGAGTTCTCGCGTAGAGGACGTCCTCGCCGACTCTTGCGTCATGATCGGGCCCGACCGCCGGTCCAGCAACGTTAGGCAGGTTTGGGCGTTCGTTGAAGCAGCCTACGTGCGCAGGCCAACGGGGTTCAGGATTCGGAACGTCGCGGTCCGACCCATGCGCCGGTCGGAACCTTCGAGGAGTGGCAGACCGTCGACGGCGTTGCGCAAGGGAGGATTTCAACGGCCGTGATGATGCCCGATCCGAGAATGCCGAACGGCTCTCGGTGGGTGCACCTTCACGAAACGTGGCTCCCCGACGCGCGCCCGTAGCGGAGGTTTAGATCGAGCAGCTGTGCCGGGACGCGCGCGTCGGTGATGTGGTTTCGTGTCGCGCGCCATCGCCAATTCGCGTCCGTGGTTCCGGGGATGTTCATCCGCGCCGACGAATCGAGCCGAAGGAGGTCCTGCAGGGGGACGATCGCAACCATGGCGCGCGACGCCCAGAGAGCATCGAGGAATCCCCCCACCGGATCACTCTCGTCGAGCGCGAGGTAGCGGGCTGCGAACTCCCGCTCGCCGTCCGGAGCCGTCATCCACCAGCCGAGGGTGGTGTCGTTGTCGTGGGTTCCCGTATACGCGATGGCTTCGATCGGATAGTTGTGCGGCAGGAACGAGTCGGACTCGTCGGTCGCGAAGGCGAACGTGAGCACGCGCATCCCAGGGAAGCCCACATGATCGAGCAGGAGGGGGACCTCCGGCGAAAGGTCCCCGAGGTCCTCAGCAATGATGGGCAAATCACCGAGCTGGGCCCGAACGGCCTCGAAGAACGCAACGCCCGGGCCGTCTTTCCATTCGCCGTCGACGGCGGTCTCTGCTCCCGCCGGAATCACCCAATAGTCGGCGAAGGCGCGGAAGTGGTCGACGCGAGCCACGTCCGCGATGCTGAACGTCGAGCGGAGTCGGTCGATCCACCACGCAAATCCGGTCTCCTCGTGGCGATCCCAGTTGTAGAGGGGATTGCCCCATAGCTGCCCCGTCTCCGAGAAGTAGTCGGGCGGAACGCCCGCGACCACCATTGGGCGGCGCATCTCGTCGAGCAGGAACAGATCGGGATGCGACCATACGTCGGCCGAGTCGCCGGCGACAAAGATCGGGACGTCGCCGATGATCTGCACTCCGCGGCTTGTTGCATACCGGTGGAGCTTGTCCCATTGGCGGAAGAAGAGGAACTGCGAGAATCGGGTACGGTCGATCGCGTACGAGAGCCGTCGTCGAGCCGCGGCGAGTGCCCTCGGTTCCCTGAGGCGAAGCTCGTCCGGCCAGTCCTGCCAACTGCCGCCGCCGTGTGCAGCCTTGATCGCCATAAACTGGGCGTAGTCGTCAAGCCAGGGCTGCTGGGACCGGAATCGCTCGAATTCCTCGGCGATCATCGGATCGCCGCCGCGACGTCGGAATCGGGAGTACGCCGAAGCAAGGACGCTCTGTTTCCACGGAATCACCGCTCCGTAGTCGACGTAGTCGCCTGGGAAGTCCGGCACATCCGGTGGTTCGATGAGGCCGTCGTCGACGAGGAGACCCGGGGCGATGAGGTTGGTGTTTCCGGCGAAGGCTGAAAAACACTGGTACGGAGAGTCACCGTAACCGGTTGGGCCAACGGGGAGGGTCTGCCAGAGACCGGTGCCGGTTGCCGCAAGGAGATCAACCCACTCGTAGGCAGCGTCGCCGAGATCGCCGACCCCGAAGGGGCCGGGGAGGGAAGTCGGATGTAGGATGACGCCCGAAGATCGATCGCTGCTGCGGAGTCCTTGCATGGCCCCATTGTGTACATGCGGCGGTCGCAGTTCCGACTCGAGGAGAAGCCGTGCACACGATCCCGCATCTCGTGCTGGCCAACGCGCAGCGACTTCGGAACGAACCGGCTCTGCTGCGGCGCGTTGACGGCGCGTGGGTAGCGATGTCGTGGAGCGAATACGCCGGAGCGGTGATCCGCACCGCCAACGCCATGATCGCCTCCGGCATCGAGGTCGGTGATCGCGTCGCGATCCTCTCCTACAACACGCCGGAGTGGGTTATCTTCGACGTCGCCGCTATGGCTGTCGGCGCGGTCCCGGTCGGCATCTACTTCTCGAGTTCTGAGGAAGAGATTGCCGACGTCCTCGAGCAGTCGGCTGCGCGAATCGTTCTCGCCGGTACGGATGCACTTGCCGACAAGGTCAACGCTGTTTCGCACGCATCACTCGATGTGGTTGTCGGTGTTGAGGAAGCCCCGACCGGCGGTGTGTCATGGCAGTCGTTCGTTGTACGAGGTGACGACATACAGGAGGGCATGCTCGAAGAGCGCCTCGCCGGTCTCCGTCCAGACGATCCGGCCACCCTGATCTTCACGGCCGCCGGATATGGAGGCGCTCTCGGGGTTGTGTTGACGCACGACAACCTTGTGTTCGCGTCCGGCGTTGCGGTCGAAGTGTTCGAGCCGACGAGCGACGATCGAGTCTTGTCATACCTCCCTTTGTCTCACGTGGCCGAGCAGATGTTCACGATCCACATTGCCGC
>Ga0316198_10001718_pt1 | contig 13048 bp, 6 predicted proteins | sample OudBieAanoxic_MG_FD_204935 | JGI IMG/M metagenome (GOLD analysis project Ga0316198, IMG submission 204935) | Coastal sediment microbial communities from Oude Bieten Haven, Netherlands - site A anoxic | ecosystem: Environmental > Aquatic > Marine > Coastal > Sediment | place: Netherlands... | reverse complement strand
TGGTGATTTGCTATCTGCAGGAAATGCCGCTGGTCGCCAAGGAATGCGGTGAGGACATCATTACCGACTGCATTGCCGCGGCCATGAAGCTTTCATCGATGACGTCCGGTGAGGTTATTGCGCTGCTGTTCAGCAGCCTGCCGACCGCGTCGCGGCGCCTGGGTGACGCTGAGTTGTTACGTGGTTACCTGACGCTGATTCATCAACTCTCGGCTACCGCGGCGCGCGGCCTGCGTCCGATGCTGGGTCATATTGACCAACTGCTGTCCAAGCTGACCCTGAGCGGCCTGCGCCGCTGGGCCAACTTCGGGGCTCAGGCCTACCGGCGTGATTTCCAGAACCTGACGTCCTACTTCAACCTGGAATCCCAGGACAGTCTCGCCGTACTGCAAAAGGAACGGCGTGGTACGCTGTTTATCGATACCCAGCGTAAACTCAATTTTTACTTGCGCGCTCTGTGGGGCCGTGATTTTTTTCTGCGGCCGACCGGCGCGGACTATACCGACTTCAAACCCTACATAGAAAAGAATATTGTGCATATGCCCGATGCCGTCGACGCTATGGGGGATATCTCCGGCCTGGAGCTGTACCGCGCAACTTCGGCGCACATGGCCGCACACATCTGTTATACCTCGGCCCGCATTTCCGCCGAACAGCTCAGTCCGGCGCAGATGTTTTTTGTCGGTCTGGCCGAAGACGCGCGTATCGAGTACAAGGCGATCAAGGAATTTCCCGGCCTGAAAAAGCTCTGGCGTTCATTGTTACTGCTTGAATACGAGGAGTCCGCGGAACATCCGACCATCCCGGTCCTGGAGCATTTTGCGCTGATGCTGCTGGACTCTTCGGAACGCTCCGACGATGAGGAACTGAACGCCCTGGCTGATCGTTTCCACGATGACATTGAGCAACAGCAGGATAACAACCAGTTTTCCTGGAACCTGGGTGTCGATCTGTTCAACCTGTTCTCAGCGCGCCGCGAAGTCCCCAGTCTGCGCATCCTCGACCGTATCCGCATACCCTACCGCGACGACAATCGTTTCGTCTGGGAGTTCGAGGAGTTCGACTGGGACCAGGGAACGGAGTATCTGCCGGCCAGCCAGAGACAGGTGCGGCGCACGGTCAATGTGATGGAAATGATCAACGAAATCGACTGCGAGCTGGCCGGCGACGACGCGCAGGAAATCTGGACCTGCGAAACCGAGCTGTTCCCCTACGAAGACGAAGGCATCAGCTTCAACGAAATGTGGGGCAAGGAACCGGTATCGGAACCCTTTCATTACCAGGAATGGGACTACCAGATTCAGCTGCACCGTCCCGATTGGGCGACGCTCTACGAACGCCGTCAGCCCAAGGGGGACCCGGAGATGATCGAAAATATCATCACCGAGTACAAACCGGTGGCGCACCGTATCAAGCAGATCATCGATCTGCTGACACCGGAAGGTGTGCAGCGCGTACGCAACATGGAAGACGGTGACGAAATCGACATCAATGCCGCCATCGATGCCATGGTTGCGATCCGCATGGGCGAACAACCCAACCCGCGCATCACTATGCGAAATGTCCTGAAAAACCGCGATCTGTCTGTCGTGGTGTTGATGGACCTGTCTGAATCCACCAATGAAACCGTGGAAGGCTCCGACAAGACTATTCTGCAGCTGACGAGAGAGGCAACGACGCTGGTCGCTACGGCGATTAATGGGATTGGCGACCCGTTTGCGTTGCACGGTTTCGCCTCTGACGGCCGCCACGATGTGCAGTACTACCGCTTTAAGGATTTCAATCAGCACTTCGACGATGATGCAAAGTCGCGCCTGGCCGGCATGCAGGGTGGTTTGTCCACCCGCATGGGTGCCGCCATGAGGCATGCGGGGCAGCATTTACTCAGGCAGCCCGAGCGCAGAAAGCTGTTGCTGATCATAACCGATGGTGAACCCGCCGATATCGACGAACGCGATCCGCAGCATTTGCGTCACGATACCAAGAAGGCGGTTGAAGAGCTGTATAGCAAGGGCGTTATGAGCTACTGCCTGACGCTCGATGCCAATGCCGACAATTATGTCAAACGCATATTTGGTGCCAACAACTACACGATCATTGACCATGTGCAGCGGCTGCCTGAAAAACTGCCGGTGTTGTTCGCAACATTGACATCGTAGGTTAAAGAATTGCGTGCGCGGCTGTTTCGAATTCAGAAAGAAGCCGCGAAAGGTGCGAAAACAGCCGGTTGGGACCCGGAACCCGGTAGTGTAAACCTGGTAGTTGCATAATTTTCTGTCTGCATATCGATTTCACCTTGTGAAAACCGGGACGTACTACCTAACTCAATATGTTTCTGGAATCCACCCATAGTGAGGTCCTGCTTTTACCTGTAGGAGCGGTCTCCTGACCGCGATTGATTAAGGCCTATTCTTATCGTGGCCAGGAGGACGCTCCTACAGGAAGATTTTTCCAATGGTTGGGTAAAGTTCAAGGCGGTGGGGAGGTAGTCATATGGAGCTGAATTTTGAGCGAGGCGAAGAGATGCGGCGTGAAATACGTCAGCTGCCTGCCGAGCACTATAACAAGATTCGCTTGCTGTTTTCCCGCGCCGGCAGCGAGGCTCTTTTTGTCCCGATACGTTCCATGCAATACCTTGCCATAGTCGATCGTGATGAAATCGTATTTATAGACGGCCAGAGGCCACGTCGCATTGAACTGGCCTGGCGCGATTTTCAGACCGGTGAGCGCGAAGACCTGCGCGAACCGGTAGCTTACAACTGTGTCTATTACGAGGAAAAAGGTCGAGAGAACATGAATCGCCTGCAGAGCGAGTTCTTCAAGGCACTTGAGCTGATGCAAGACCGCCAGCCCAAGGCTGACGGTGCAACCATAACACCGCTGGAAAGGCGCTGAAGTCAGCCTGGCCAAACATTGTTTAAATTATTGCGACCCTGCTGACCAGGGGTGGGTGCTGATAAACTATGATCTATTTAATGATCAGGTGACTGACCCAGTCTTCGCTCGCAGCACGCGTCAGCTCCAGTATGCTGTTCGGATAGAATCCGCCAACCAGAATCAGGATACCCATCACGGAGACGACGATCAATTCGCGCGCACGCAGGTCAACGGCATCCGCAATCACCGCCTTGTGTGCCGGACCCAGGAAGGCGCGGCGGTATATGCCGAGAAAATAGGCGGCACCCAGAATGACGCCGGCCAGGGCCGCCAGACCGGCGCCGGTATGCGTCTTGAGTGCGCTGAGGATGAGCAGAAATTCGGCCGGGAAGCCGTTGGTGCCGGGCACACCCATGCCGGCCAGGCCGAACAGGAAGAAAAAGGCCGCTAGCAGCGGCATACTGTGTGCAACGCCGCCGAGGCTGAGCAGGTCGGTAGAGCCGACCCGGTGATGCAGAAAGCCGGCTAAAAGGAAAATTCCGCCTGCGACAATGGTGAAGTTCAGCAGTTGGAAGAGGGCGCCCTGTATGCCCTGCAGGTTGAATGAGGCGATACCGAGCAACACCAGCCCGACATGGCTGAGGCTGGAGAAGGCCAGCATGCGCCGCAGGTTGGTCTGACTGAGTGCCGCCAGTGCTCCGTACAGAATGGCGGTCACACCGAGACCGGCCAGCAACCAGTGGAAGTTCTGCGCAGCATCGGGTGCCAGCGGCACGGTAAAGCGTATCAGGCCATAGGCACCCAGCTTCAGTCCGGTCATGATGGCCGCGATTGCGGCCGGCCCTTCCATGGCCACGGTTGGCAGCCAGGTATGCAGAGGGAAGACCGGCGCCTTGACCGCGAAACCCAGCAACAGCAGGAAAAACACAGCGGCCTGCCGTTCCGGCGGAAGGGTTTCATTGAGCAGGGTGGGGTAGTCGAAGACCAGGCCGGCCGGCACGCCCGTCCCGCTCAGACCGGCATGATTGAATGCCAGCAGCAGAAAGCCAAACAGTAACGGCACACCGCCCGCCAGCATCATCAGGGTGTATTTTACCGCAGCGTAACGCCGCTGCGGGCCGACGCCCCACAGGCTGATCAGGAAAAAGGTCGGGATCAGGGTCAGCTCCCAGAACAGGAAGAACAGCATCGTATCCAGGGCGCAGAAGATGCCCAGTGTCGCACTCTCCAGGATCAGCAGCAGTGAGTAGTACAGGCGTGGCAGGGTGCGCACACTCGACCAGGAGGCCAGCAGGGCGGCGATGAAGAGTAGTACGGTAAAGGGCAGGAACAGCACAGAGATTCCGTCGATACCGACCAGATACTCGATATGCAGCGTCGGAATCCACGCATGATGTTCGACGAACTGGAAGCGGCCGGCATCGTGGTCGAAACCTGTAACCACCGCCAGCGCGAACACCAGGTCGACCAGCGCCGTCAACAGCGCGATCCAGCGGGCGTGGCGCGGGTCGGGAGTGAGCCAGATGAGTGCTGCCCCGAGCGGCAGGGTAATGATCAACAGACTCAGCAGTGGAAAACCGGATTCAGCCATGGTCAATATCGCCTCTTATTAATGTGACATCAGTTCCATGGTGCCGGTGTGGATATGCTGGTACTGGGTGCTCAGGCTGTCGAATGAGTGTTCGATAAGCTCCAGCCAGGGTTCGGAATAGAAGCCCGTGCCCAGCAGGATAACGATCATCATGATGGCGATGGTGCGTTCCATGCCGGTCGCGGGATCAATGGTATGTTTACGTGCCGACTCGTCGAGCGGCGCCAGGAAGGCGCGCTGAAAGGCCCACAGCAGAAACGCAGCAGCGGTGACATTGCCCAGAGCCGCTGCGATCGTCGCCAGTGCGCCAAACTCCTGGATCGCCGCTTCCAGCACCAGGTGCGCGGCATCGAAACCCGGCGTGCCCGGCATGCCGATGATGGACAGTCCGGCAATCAGGAATGTCACGCCGATCACCGGCAGAGGATCGAACAGGCCACCGAGGCGCGACAGGGTCAGGGTGCGCGTGCGGCGGTAGACGACGCTCGACATGAATAGCAGACCGGCGGTGGCGAGGCCGAAATTAGCCGACAGCATGAGACTGCCCTGAAAGGCCGTGGTGCTGAGGGTGAACAGGCCGATAATCAGCAAGCTGGTGTGACTGACCACCGCGAAGGCCAGCAAACGGCGCAGGTTGGTCTGCATCAGTGCCAGGATTGCGGCGTAGAAGATACCGGCAAGTGCGAATGCAACCACCCAGGCATGCCACTGCATCACGGCATCGGGCAGCAGAGGAAACACAAAGCGCAGCAGGCCGTAGATCCCCACCTTGAGACCGAGCAGGAAAACTCCGGCCACGGCCACGGTGCCATGTTCGGCAATCGATGGCAGCCAGCCGTGCAGGGGAAATACCGGTATGCGGATACCCAGGCCGTAGAACAGCAGAAAGAAGATCACTGTCTGGATCGCGCTGGGTACCGGTACGCGTGCAAGCCGGTGCAGGTCGAAACTCCATTGGCCGTCGTTAGCCACGGCGTAATTCCAGCCCAGCATGACGAGACCGGCGCCCAGCAACAACAGCCCAGTGCCCATAAACTGCAGGTAACGCTGTAAGGCCATTTCTTCATGCGGCGCGTTCGACCAGCCCTTCACCAGGTAGGCGATAAGGATGAGTTGAACCGGGGACAGCAGTGTGAACCAGAGCAGATCCTGGCTGGCGAACATGCTCTGAAGGGAGGCCTCCACGGCGAAAACGATCACCAGGTAGCGGTCCAGTCCGCGCACATGCCGTTGCTGTGCATAGAGCACTACCATCAGCGACAGCAGCGCGGTGAGCAACATGAACAGCACCGTCATGCCATCGGCGGCCATATGGTAGCTGAGGAAGGGTAGCAGCGGAATGTATTCGCCCAGCTGCATGGCGGCTTGCGTGGAATCAAAGTGACGGTACAGATCCACGGCCAGCAACAGTTCCACGGCTGCGAATCCGGCGGCAATCAGTGACAGACCCTTGCGCTTGCGCATGACCAGGATCAGCAGCATTGCAAGCAGCGGCAGTAACTGGAGAGCCGCCAGGATCGGGTAAGCGGACTGTGATGTCCAATGGAGTTCGGTTATTTCCATGTCACAGTATCACGATGAAGGTGATCAGTATCAGCAGGAAAAGATAGCGAGGCTGACTGAGCAGAATCTCGACTTTTTCCAGGTCTCTGCCGAGGCGCTGTATCAGATTGAAGATGCCCTCGTCGCCGCCTTTGAGTACCAGGTGTTCTTCAAACCATTGCAGCAGTGTGGCTACGCCTTCCATCAGGCGGCCCGCCAGGCCTCTGCCACGGCCGACATCGCCGCTGTCGTCAACCACACGGCCCGATTCGCCGACTTTGAATTTCTCCCACTGTGCCAGCGAAGACACCGCACTGGCCGAGCCGGGCAGGCCGACCAGCCGGTTGACCACCTGCTGATCGAAGGACTGTGTATCGCGTGCCAGGTCGCGGACCGGCTTGATCAGCAGCCAGTTGGCGATGTTATCGAGCCAGAAGCGCTGCAGGCTGGCGGTATACAGCCAGCGCCGGTGTTGCAGCCAGCGCGGTACCGGCCGACTGGAACGGCCCATGAGGTGCATCAGTCCCGGAGCACCCAGGAACTGGTAGGCGCGCCAGGCTGCGTGTGCCGCCAGATGCCAGGCTGCGAAGCTGAACCAGCCGAGACCGCACTCCAGGAACATCAGGCCCACCTGCCCGGTGGTGGAGAAGATCAGACTGCTCTTGATGTCAGTCTGCACCAGGCCGGCAAGGAATCCATACAGTGCAGTGATGGCGCCGAACGCAGCCAGCAACAGCATCAGTTCCGGTATCAGTTCAAACAGCGGGGCAAGCCGGATGATCAGATAGACTCCGGCATGCACCATGAGAGCACCATAAAAGATGGCGCTGGATGGTGTCGGTCCTTCCAGCGCACGCGCGATCCAGGGTGCGAAAGGTACCTGGGCGGATTTGACCAGTGCCGCCAGCAGGAAACATGATAGAACCAAGCCGATCTTTAGCGTCTCCAGGACACTGCCGCAAGCGAGGATGTCGGGCCACTCGACACTGCCCAGCCAGAACAGCGATAACACAATGGCGACGATGAAGCCGGCATCACCGATGCGGTTGGTGACCAGGGCGCGGGTGGCATTGGCGGTGGCCGTGGGGCGGTCATAGGCGTAGGCGATGAGCAGATAGGAGCTGACGCCCGCCAGCTCCCAGCCGACAAAGGTGAGCATGGCGCTGCCGGCCATCACGATCAGCAGCATGGCGCCCATGAACAGGCTCAGGATCATGAAGAAACGCTGAAAGCCGTCTTCACGGTGCATGTAGTTTACCGAAAATCGCAGCGTCAGCAGCGACAGCAGTGCCACCAGGGTGGCCATCGACAGACCAAGTTTATCCAGCGTGAAGCTGATGCGGATTTCGTAGTCACCGCTGCTCAACCAGGAACCGAAGGCAATCTGTCCCGGTGCCCCCTGTACCAGCGCCAGCAGGTCAATGACGAGTATCAGCAGCAGGGACAGTGTGGCTGCAGCAGTGGCAATGCGGCTGGTTGATTTCTCCAATGCTTCGCCACGGTTGCCGGCGATGACATAGACGGCCCCGATCCAGGCTGCGGCCAGCATCGGCAGGGCAGGGATCAGCCAGGCGAGCTTATGCATGCGTGGCCACCGTTTCGATTAGCGCCGGGGTCAGCGGCAGCGTGTGCCCCCTGTACCACTCCGCTGAGCGGGCCACCATTGGCAGTTCACTTATATCACCACGCCAGGGTTCGAAGCCTTTGCCGGGTGTGAAAACATGGATGCGCTCACTGTCCGGATCTTTCGCGCTGAGCAGCAGCCAGCCGTTGCCGATCAGTTCCTGCAAGGGTGGCTGACGTTGGTAGATGCGGGTGAGTACGTCGATTTTTGCCTCCACGATGACCTGCAGGCGCATGGCCTCGTGGATCTCTATCATTTGTTTTGGCAGGCCGGTACGCAGGTCGGAGCCCGCGCCCTCCATGATACCGAACAGGCCGGTGACATTATGGGTGATCTTGGAACCGCAACCGTATTGCTCGTTGTTGACGGTGGAGAAGTAGTACTCGAGGTTGATGCCTGCGCCTACCGGTCCGGCGGCGAGCAGTATGGCCTCCAGCACGTCGCCCTCCGGGTCCTGGCTCGGGTCATAAGAGATCAGGAAGACACGCCGGTCGAAAAAGACGCCCTGGCTGAGCGAGCGCCGGCCGATGATAGCCGCGGCGTTGGTGGCATGTCCGAGCTCCGGCCGCGCCTGGCTGAAATCTTTGGCGCGTCCGAGCATGTGTCGCAGTGCGCGTTGCGGGCTTGGATTTCGTGGCGCCGAGGCCAGCCGGCGCGCGCGTTCGTGCGCGGAGCCCAATGTGGCGACAGCGAGATCGCTGCTGAGTTTTTCAAAACGCTCTCGCGATGCCGGTGGCAGCTGATCCAGGTCGTACCAGCTGATGTCCTCGCTGCAGGTGTTGTGCTCGGCGCCCAGGAACCAGGTGTCATCCGGGATGTTGCAGCCACGCGCCCTGATCAGTGCCCGGATCTCGGGGCGGTTGGCCATGACCGCGAGCACGCGCGCGTTTGGACCGCCGTGACGGCCGCTGCAGGCACCGCAGTCATAGGCCGCCAGGTGAGGGTTGTTCTGGCTGCTGGAGCCGTGGCCCATGAGGACGACCAGCGGCGCGAAGCCTTTCTGTAGTCCAATGGTGCGCAGGAAGCCGAGCACACGGTCGGCCTGTTCCACGTCGGTGAAACCGGGGCGTGGTTGTTGCGGTGTCGCCGGCCTGTCTTCGCTGGCGTTGATATCGACCCGGGTCGGTACCAGGTGTTCGAAGGCGATACGCAGCCGGTCCGAGAGTTGCCCGAGCTGGCGTGGTGCCAGCAGTTTGGCCGTCAGCACCGCCAGCGCGCCCGGCGCAGCGAGCAGGATCAGCAAGGTCGAGCGTAACAGATTGCGGCGTGTTTCCTGGTAAAGCAGGTCAATGAAGCGTTGACGCAGGCGCCGGCGTCGGTGGTGCTGTCCGGCCAGTGCCTGCTGACCGGGTTGTGACGTTTCCTGTACTTCGTGTGACGGTGTGACCACGACCGGGCAGAGAGCCGTCACCTTGGTGTCGTCGAGTCCGCGCCAGTTAATGGAGACGCCGAAAAATCCGGCGGCGCCCAGCGTCTCGATGTTCGGATTGTGTTCTTCAAGGTGGCGGCGGATGCCTTCTTCGCGGTCATCCATGCAGAACACCACTTGCCCGTCGGGACGCGTATCGCGCGTCTGCCAGCGGCCACGTCCCTGGTTGTTGACCAGGGCATTGAACACTTGTTCACGGTAGTGCAGTTCATAGGCCTGCAGCCAGATAAAGCCTGCGCGTTCGGGGTCAAGCACGTTGATGCAATCGAAAATACGCTCGATGGTGCTACGTTCCAGGGCACGAATGTCAGCGCCGCACACCCCGAGGTGCTGTGCCAGCCGGAACAGGGGCCAGGCATTTCGGTAGACGTTGTAACCGGCCGGGCGGTCAGACGCCGGACTCTGGCGCCAGGTCCAGATCATGTGTGCCAGGTGCCGCCACTGTCCCTCATCGGTGTCGCACAGAGAGGAGCAGTTGAGCAGGCCTTGCGCCAGCGTTAACAGGTATTCCGGCAGGTGCGAGTTGCACACTGTGTAACGCACCAGAAATTCGGCCTGGTGGTGCCGGAAGTACCAGCGGATGACGTCGAAACTGGCCTCGATGTTCCAGCGCTGGCGGCACAGGCGCTGGGCGATCAGGCGTTCCAGTACCAGCCTTACCGCCAGGTAGTCCAGCATATCGACCTTGATCTGCTTCAGCCCTTCGTAGCCCGGGTGCTTGTGACGCCACAGGAACATGCCCGACCAGCCGGGCAGTTCCAGTGCCAGGCGTTCCAGGTAGGGCGCCCATTTTTCCTCGGCCAGGCCCAGCCACCTGAGCTCGATGACAACGGCATCCAGAGGGTCATCCGGAAGTGCTTCGATACTGTCCTGCCAGTCCGGCAGTCCCTCGAACACCCACGCCATGTCCTGCGCAGCGCTGGCCCGCCAGACTGCATAGAAGCCGAGGTCCCGGTCCGGGGCGTTCCACGCAGCCTGACCCTGGTCCAGGAAGGAGCCGATATGGCGGATCAGTTGTGGCCGCATGGGATCCATCAGGTCGATGCCGGTAAGTTCCTTTAGCAGTCCGGACAGGGTGAGTTCATGGCCCAGGTGCCCGAACATTGTCTCCATCGATTTATCGGCCTCGCGGTCGATAAGGCGGTCCATTACCAGTGGCGTCGTACCACTGCGTTCTTCCTCGCTGATGACCCTGGAGAGCATCTTTTCCGACTGCTCCGGGCTCATGTCCAGCAATTCCTCGGGATGCAGAATGTAGTGATCCAGGCCAAGGGTGTGCAGGCAGGCGCTCCATAGCTCATCGATGGCTTCGGCCTCGGTGGTCGGCCCGGGCCTGGCGGCAGCGGCGAGCAGGCGGCTGCGGCTGGTTTCGCCGATATCCGGCTGAAAAGCGCGCAGCGCATGACGTTCCTCGATCTGCCAGTTGAGCTGGCAGCCGGTCACGGGCTTGAGGGGGCGTGTCAATGCGGCAAGCAGGATGTCCCGTCGTAGGATCGGTTCGGAGTCGGCAGTAAACAGGACTTCACCGCTATCGAGGTCAGGATCATCGTTCAGGATCCTTTCCACGTCCTCTCGTGTGATGCGTCCCTCCTGATAGTAACGCCGGAACTGCTCTTCCGGCAGGTAACCGTAGCTGCCGGTGACTTTGTGTGCGCTAGCCAGCGCCTGCGGAAAGGGCAGCTGCTGGAAGCCGTGCAGCGTGTTGTGGTGGACGAAGTCCTTGATCGCCGCCTGACCGGGAAGCACGTGTTCGAAGTGCTCGATGACCTGCAGCATGTGTGCGCGAAGTTCGGCGGTCGTAGCGGTCATTGATTCAGACATTCGATAACCCCCTACAGCCCCGCGAAGCTCGCACTTAACTGCTTGATGGAAGCGGACATGAGTTCCAGTGCCGGTCGGGGTGCGACGCCCAGCAGGATGATGCCGGTGGCGAGCACACCGGCTGCTGTCATTTCCATGGCCCGCAGATCCTGAATATCACGCATTCGGGGGCGTACCGGTCCGGTGAACAGGCGCCCGATGGTGCGCACCGAATAGGCCGCACTGATCAGCATGCCCACACTCACCAGCAGCATCAGCCAGCCCCAGCGTTCGAAGCCGCCGATGATAGCGTGCAGCTCGGCAATGAAGCCGGCAGTGCCGGGGAGGCCCATGCCGGCCAGCAGTGCCAGCGAGGTGAAAAACGCAAAACGCGGCGTCACCTGCATCAGCGAGCTGTAGTCGTTCACGTCGCGGATGTGAGTGCGCTCATAGAGCAGGCCGATGAGCAGAAACAGGGCGCCCGCTACCAGTCCGTGGGCGACCATCTGCATCACCGCACCGGTGAGTCCGGCGATGTTGAACGCGGCGATGCCGAGCAGAACTATACCCATGTGGCTGACGGAAGAATAAGCGATCATTGCCTTGAGATCGCTCTGTCGCCAGGCGAGCAGACCGCCATAGATCAGACTGAACAGGGCAAGCCCCGCCAGCAGCGGCTGCAGGACCAGGATCGCCTCCGGCAGCATGGTCGCTGCGCGAATCAGGCCATACGAGCCCATCTTCAGCAGTACGCCGGAGAGAAGAATGGAAATCGGGCTGGGCGCCTCCACGTGTGCCAGAGGCAGCCAGCCATGGATGGGGAAGATCGACATCTTGACCCCGAAACCGATCAGGAAGCCGAAAAAGATCAGCACCTGGGTACGTTCCGGCAGCGTTCGGGCACCGTCCCCCATGCTGGCCATGGCGAAGGAGTGCGCGGGTGTGACATCGAAGAGTACCAGCAGGCTGACGAGCATGAACACCGAGCCGCCCATGGTATAGAGTACAAAATTCAGTGCAGCCTGGTGCCGGCGGCGTCCACCCCAACGGTCGATCAGAAAGAACAGCGGGATGAGCGTCAGCTCCCAGAGCAGGTAGAACAGCGTCCAGTCCTGTGCCATGAACACACCGAGCATGGCGCTCTCCAGGACCAGCACCAGGACAAAATACCATTTCGCCCGCTCGCGAATGCTGCTCGATGCCAGCAGGGTGATGAAGCACAGTAATGTCGCCAGCAGGACCATCGGCAGTGAAAAGCCGTCCAGGCCGAGGGCGTAGGAGGTCCCCAGGCGCGGATTCCAGGGAACGTTCTCGAAGAATTGCAGCCCTGCCATGTCCGGGTCGAACATCGATAGCAGCCCCCAGGACAGCAACATTGCCGCGGCTGCCGCAGACAGGGCAATGGCCTGGATGATGCGAACCCGTTGCCCGGGTAGCACAGAGATCAGCGCAGCACCGCTTGCCGGTAGCAATAACAGCAATGTCAGCAGTGGCATAATTCAGACCCTTGTTGCTGGGAGCAAATGCGCGGTGTGGGGTGATCCAGAGCGAACTGCGCGAGACAATTCTTAATGTTGAGCCGCAATACTGTTTTGTCAAACAGGTGACCCGAACTGCGAAATTTAACATATGCCAGTGTATCTCGTCACTACTATTGGCCCATTCAGCGGGTCAGGAAGCGGTTAGCCGCATGGCTCGCCTCGACGACGCCATTCCCTGCGGCCGGCTGTGGTCTGAAATTGCGCATGTCTTCAGGCGTCGCTATCCTGCTGGCCTGCAGACGGTATAATCGAAATCTCATGTGTGAATATCCGGGGTGATGATGTTTTCAACCAGTGCCAATCCACAGTCACTGGTCGGCGACTTTCGCATTGATGATATGATGCGCTACAGGCTGTTTGTGCCACGGCTTTACAACCTCTGCAAGTCACTGGGTTTCGAGGCTGGAAATATCATGCCTTCCCGGGCCTTTTGTTCGGACGAGAATCAGGGTTATCCGATTATTCTGATTACCAAGCACTTCGGTACTTTCCCTTTCAATCATGGCATGGTCGGCGACATTGTTGCGACCGACCGTCACGGCCCGCACGCCCATCACGGCAAGGATCTGGTGATTATCCAGGCCAGTCACGTCGGCTATGATCCGGATACAAGAACCTTTGGCAGCTATCGACGTATTCAGACA